>TARA_R110001606_G_scaffold238009_2_pt1 | contig 51100 bp, 39 predicted proteins | sample TARA_R110001606 | Tara Oceans TARA_R110001606 (sample SAMEA4398315) | marine metagenome | biome: Polar Biome; feature: [SRF] surface water layer (ENVO:00010504); material: water (ENVO:00002006), including particulate matter (ENVO:01000060) such as... | depth 5 m
GGACGCTAAACCCGGTGCGGATATCGTTGCGGTGTTTCCTGCGAGGCATAGCAGAAAACACTCCGAGCCTTTCAGTGCCAGGGTTTAGCGTCAAGCGTCAAGCGTCAAGCGTCAAGCGTCAAGCGTCCGGCATGAAGCGTCAAGCGTCCTTCAACATCCTACGCAGCACTTTGCCGGCGCCGGTGGCGGGGAGGCTGTCGATAAAGGCCAGTTCGCGGGGGTATTTGTAGGCGGCCATGTGTTCCTTGGCCCAGTCGATCAGTTCCTGCTCGCTGACTTTGCCTTTGTATTCCGGCTTGAGCACCACGAACAGTTTCACCGATTCGCCGCGCTTGTCGTCGGGGATGCCGACGGCGGCGCTTTGCGCGATGGCGGGGTGGTCCTGCATCAGGGCTTCCACGTCTTCGGGGAACACGCTGTAGCCGGAAGATTTGATCATCTCCTTGATGCGGCCGGTGAAAAACAGGTAGCCGTCTTCATCGAAGTAACCCACGTCGCCAGTATGCACGGCGCCGTGGCGCAGGGTCTCGGCGGTGGCTTCATCGCGCTTCCAGTAACCCTTGAACACCGCCGGGTTGCTGACCACGATCTCGCCGCTTTCGTTGGCGCCGCACAATTTGCCGGTCTCGATGTTGATGATGCGAATTTCATTCTGCGCCACCGGCACCCCACAACTGCCCCATTTGATGCGCGTCTTCGGCATGAAGGTGTCGGAGGTGTGGGTTTCGCTGAGGCCATAGGCGGCTTCGTGCATCTGGCAGCCGGTGAGTTTCTTCCATTCGCCGGCCAGCTTTTCGGTCACCGGCATGCCGAAGCTGGTGGTCGGATTGTGTTTCAGTGAACGCAGGTCGCGCTGGTCGACACCGGGAAAATCGAGAATCGCCCGGTTCATCGGCGCGATGCTGTACCACATGTCGACTTTGTATTTTTCGATCGCCTGGATCGCGGTTTCCGGATCGAAACGGGCCAGGATCACCGAGCAGCGGCGGGTATAAACCGGCATGTAGACGCCGTTGTTCATGCCCGCGATATGGCACAGCGGCGCGATCGCCAGGCTGACACCGTCGATGTCCAGGCGATTGGCCTGGAACGAGGCGGCCATCTTGAACAGGCTGCTGCCATAGCTGAGCAGCGCGCCCTTGGGGCGGCCGGTGGTGCCGGAAGTGAAGGTCATCAGGCCGATGCCGTTCCACAGGTCCACCGGTTCGAACTGCTCCAGCGGCGGCTGGTCGGCAAGAATACCGCTCAGCTCGAAACTGTCGCCGCCGGGCGATGCCGGGTCGTTGAGCAGTTCCTTGGGAATCGGCAGGGTCGGGGTATCCGGCAGGTAATCGCCGTAGGCGGTGGTCACCACTGTGCTCAGGGTCGGCACCTGATCGCGGACTTCCGCCACCAGCGGGTACAGATCCCGGGCCACCACCACCGCGTTTACTTCGGCGTTGCTGAGCTGGTAGGCGACCTCCGCCGCTTTGTATTGCGGGTTCACCGGCGTCACCATGGCGCCCAGGCTCTGCACCGCGTAATGGGCCATAACGTATTGCGGGCAGTTTTGCATGAACAGCGCCACTCGCGCGCCCTGGCCAACGCCCCGTTGTTGCAGGAAGCCGGCCAGGCGTCGCACGCCGTCGGCCATTTCCGCCCAACTGATCTCGGTGCCATAAAACACATAGGCGCGGTTGTCGGGCACGATACGGGCGTGATCGAACAGATACTCATGCAGCGGCTTCTCGCCACGCAGATAAGCGACTTTTTCGTCGGCCCAGGCGGAGCCCGGCACCGGCACCGGCGAAAAATTCGGTGCGGAATGGGTGGACATGAAGCTCTCCTCGAGTGAAAACGATCAAACGGATAAGCGCCGCGCCGCCATCGACGGCGCGATCGAAAAAAAGTCAGCCGTGGCCCTTCATGGTCGGGTCGAGAGCCGAGCGCAGGGATTCGCCGAGGGCGTTGAACGCCACCGCGGTGACCATGATGATCAGCCCCGGCGCGTACATCTGCTCGGGCACGATCGACATATACAGATAACCGCGGGCGATCATCGAGCCCCAGCTGACGTCCGGCGGTTGCACGCCCAGGCCGAGAAAACTCAGGCTGGCCTCGGCGAGCAGCGCCACCGCCAGCAGCAGGGTGCTCTGCACGATCACCGGCTGGATCGCGTTGGGCAGCACGTGGCGAATCAGCAAGCGCGCCTTGGAGGCGCCGAAGCAACGCGCCGCGTCCACGTACAGTTCCTGGCGCACCACCAGCGTGCGGGCGCGGATCAGCCGCGCGATCTGCGGCGCGAACACCAGCCCCACCGAGAACATCGCGTTGGTCAGACCAATGCCCATGGCGCCGGTCACCGCCACCGCCAGAATGATCGCCGGGAACGACAAAAAGGTGTCGATCACGCGGCTGATCACCTGGTCCACCCAGCCGCCGGCAAAGCCGGCGATCAGGCCCAGCGGCATGCCGATCACCAGTGCCACGATCACCGCCAACAGTGCCGCGTACAGAGAGTTGGCGCCGCCGTACATAAGCCGACTGAACACATCCCGGCCGAGGTCGTCGGTACCGAGAAGATGGGCGGCGTCCGGTGGCGCCAGAATCAGATCCAGGTTCTGCTCGCTGGGGGAATGGGGCGCCAGCCACGGCGACAGCAGCGCGGCGCCGAGAATCAATACCAGTACCAACAGGCTGATGCTGGCGCGCGGGTCGCGTTTCAGCCACAGCAGAAAACGCATCGGCAGTGCCGGCTCATGCCATTGATCGGCGTCCGGCGTACCGCTGGCACGGCTGGGGGAGAGAGTTTCGCTGCTCATAGTTCGTTGATCCTCGGGTCGAGAACGGTGCACAGCAGGTCGGTGGCCAGATTGACCACAATCACGGTGATCACCATGGCCAGCACCGCGCCTTGCACCACCGGGAAGTCTCCTTGTAGCACCGCGTTGACGATTGAGCTGCCAATGCCGGGAATCGCGAACACCGCTTCCACCACCACGGTGGCGGCGAGAATCTTGCTGAACAGCAGGCCGACCACGGTGAGCAGGTTAACGCTCACGTTTTTTAACCCATGCAGCCAGAGAATGCGCGCCGGGCTCAGACCCTTGGCGTGCAGTGTGCGCACATGCTGAGAGGATTGGATTTCCACCAGTGAGCTGCGCAATTGCCGGGCTACCTCGGCGATGCCGTTGGTGCACAGCGCCAGCGCCGGCAGGGTGGCGAACCAGATCGCTTGCGAGAAATCCTCAAACGGTGACACGAAGCCGGTGGCGGGAAACCACTTCAGGGTCAGGCCCAGGTAGAGCACCAGGATCATGCCGAACCAGAAGTTTGGCACCGCCACGCCCAGCGACGCGGCGCCCATGATGCCGCTGTCCAGCGGTGAGCCGGAGCGGGTCGCGGAGATAATCCCCAGCGGCACGCCGATCAGCACTGACAGAATCACCGCGTACAACGCCACCATCAGAGTGTTGGGGAAGGTGCGCGCGATGGTGTCGCCGACCGGCTCGCCGGAGAGCAGCGACACGCCCAGATCACCGTGCGCGGCGTTCCACAACCACTGGCCATACTGCGCCAGGAACGGCTGGTTGAGCCCGTAGGCCTCGCGGATCTGCGCGATCCGTTCCACGGAAGCGTTCTCCCCGGCCAGCGTTACCGCCACATCGCCGGGGATCAGTTGCATCAGGCTGAACACGATAAAGGTGGCCAGCACCAGAATCGGTAACGCCTGCAGCAACCGGGTCGCCACCATACGCTGTTTTACACGTGTCACCATGCTTGCTACTCCGGCCGGCTCAACCCTTCAGGCTGACCTCGTCGAACTTCGGTTTACCCAACAGGTTGTTCTGGTAGTTCTGCACCTTGGCGGAGGTGGCGACGATGCTCTGGCGGAACGCCAGTGGCGCCGACAGGGCGTGCTCCATCACCAACTGCTGCACCTTGGCCAGGGCTTCGCGGCGCTCGTCCAGATCGTCGCTGCTGCGTGATGCCAGCACCGCCTCTTCGAAGCCTTCCGGGGGCGCTGCATGACCGGCGTTGAAATAGGAGTCTTCGCTGAACAGCAGCGCATAGGTCAGGCTCGGGTCAGGGCGGCCGGTCCAGGCCGAGAGCAGCATGTCACCGGTTTTTTCCTGGCCGAAGTAAGCCGCCGACATGTCGGCGATGGTGCCGGTGCGGAAGCGGCCACGGATGTTCGCCTTGCCGAATTGCGAGAGCAGCACTTCCTGCATCTGCACCGAGGACTGATCGTTATAACCGCGCAAATCCAGCTCAATGCCATCGGCGTAACCGGCCTCTTTAAGCAGCGCCTTGGCTTTGTCCGGATCATGGGGGTAGAGCTTGGCGGTCTCGGCGTCATAGGCCCAGTGCGATTTCGGCAGGAACATATAGGCGGCCTCGCCGGCGCCGGCCATGGTGGCGCGAATAAAGGATTCGCGGTCGATGGCGTGGTTGATGGCCTGGCGCACGCGCACGTCGGTGAGCGGTTTGCGCGACATATTCATGTACAGCTGATAACAGTAAACGGTGGAATCCACCGCGCTTTTCAAGGTGGGCACCCGTTCCACCAGCGGCTTCTGACGGCCATCCAGATGGTAGGCGAAATCGGATTGGCCGCTCATTACCGCGCGCAGGCGGGTGGCGCTGTCGGTGATGATCTTGAAGGTGATGCCGGCGAGCATCGGATGGCCCTTGCGCCAGTAGTCGGGGAACGCGGTCATCGCCACTTCACTGCCGTCGTTCCATTTCTCGAAGCGCATAAAGCCGGCGCCCACCGGTGTGCGATCCACCCGGTTGTTGTTTTTCTTCAGCGCCGCCGGCGACACCATCATGCCAGCCCGGTCGGAGAGAATCAGGGGCAGGGCGGTGTCCGGATTTTTCAGGTGGAGAGTGACGGTGCGGCTGTCGTTGACCTTCACTTCCGCCACCGATTCCAGGTCGGAGCGAATATTGGAGAATTCCGCCGAGCGGCTGCGATCCAGGTTGGTTTTGACCGCTTGCGCATCGAGCACCGTGCCGTCGTGGAATTTGACCCCTTCGCGCAGGGTCAGCACCAGGGTTTTCGGGTCGCTGAACGTCCAGCTTTCCGCCAGGCCCGGCTCCGCCTTGAGGCTGGTGTAGTCCCAGGTGATCAGAGTGTCGTAGAGCGGAAACAGGATTACATGGTCGGAGCCGGAGCCGCCGGTGGCGGGGTCCAGGCTGGAGGGATTGGCCGGTGCGCTGACGCGCAGCAGGCCGCCCTTGCCGCCGGCCATCTGCGCCAGCGCGCCGACCGGGCTGACCAGGGTGCCGGCCGCCATGGCGCCCCCCAGAAGACCGATAAAAGCCCGGCGGCTAACGCGGGCGCCGTTGATGATCAGATCGTCATTGTCGTCGTGCATATCGTGCTCCCGAGTGTTCTTGTTGTGCGGAAAGTAGGTTTTGAACGGATAAACGAAGAATCAGCGAACCGGGCCGGGCGGCCCGTCCGCGTCGGCGAAGTGGCAGGCCACCCAGTGGCCGGGCCGTGCTTCGCGCCATTCCGGGATCTGCTCGGCGCAGCGCGTTTGCGCCGCCGGGCAACGGGTGCGGAACCGGCAGCCCGAAGGCGGCGCCAGTGGGCTGGGGATCTCGCCCTCCAGGCGGATGCGCCGGCGCTGGTCACGCTGATCGCCGGGCAGCGGCAGTGGCTCGGCGGACAGCAGCGCCTGGGTGTAAGGGTGCAGGGGCGCGTCGGTGACGGCGCCGGTGGGGCCCATTTCCATCAGACGGCCCAGATACAACACGCCGATCCGGTCACTGACGTGGGACACCACCGAAATGTCGTGGGTAATAAAGGCGTAGGTGATGCCGAACTCCTCTTGGAGCTCGGCGAACAGATTGAGCACCGCGCCGCGAATCGACACGTCCAGGGCCGCCACCACCTCGTCGCAAACGATGAACTTCGGCCGTACCGTCAGGGTGCGGGCAATATTGACCCGCTGTTTCTGTCCGCCGGAGAGTTCGTGGGGATAACGCCGGCCGATTTCCGGCGCCAGCCCGACCCGCTCGAGCGCTTCCCGGGCGGCGCGCTGACGACTGCTCTTATCGCCTTCCTTGAGAATCTCCAGGGGCTCCATCACCGATTGCAGAATCGTCATGCGCGGATTGAGCGCGGCGTGCGGGTCCTGAAAAATAATCTGATAGTCCCGGCGCAACCGCTGGCGTTCGGCGCGGGGCAGCTTGCCCAGGGTGTGCTCGCCGTAATGAATGTCGCCGCCGCTGGCCTTGAGTAGCCCGGCCAGGGCGCGCCCCAGGGTGGTCTTGCCGGAGCCGGATTCACCAATAATGCCAAAGGTTTCACCAGGCTCGATCTCAAAGCTGACCCCGTCCACCGCTTTTACGGTGCCGGCCTTGGTGGCGAAGTGGATGGTCAGATCCTCGGCGCGCACCCCGGCGTTGGCGCCGCGTGGACCCGTGGCGTTGTCGGTGGGGCTGTGGGAAGAAACGCGAGCATTCATTCGTTCACCGCTCCGGGAAGCTGCAGTTGGTCGGTGCGCCAGCAGCGCGCCAGCCGCGCGCCGTGAATTTCAAGCAGCGGCTGCGGCTGCTCGCAGCCGTCGATGGCGTGTGGGCAACGGGCCTGGAAACGGCACCCGGCGGGCATCCGGTCGGGCGCGGGCACGCGCCCGGGAATCGACGGCAGCCGTGAGCCCCGTTCGCTGAGCCCGGGCAGCGAGCGCAGCAGACCCGAGGAGTAGGGGTGGCGCGGGCGGCGCAGCACGTCGTCCACCGGCGCGCTCTCCACCACCTGGCCGGCGTACATGGTCAACAGCCGCGAGCAGGTTTCCGCCACCACGCCCAGGTCGTGAGTGATAAACAGCAGCGCGGTGCCGGTGGTCTCACTGATCTCGCACAGCAGGTCGGTGATCTGCGCCTGCACGGTGACGTCCAATGCCGTGGTCGGCTCATCGGCGATCACCAGTTTCGGTCGGCAGATCAGCGCCATGGCGATCATCACCCGCTGGCGCATGCCGCCGGAAAACTGATAGGGGTATTCGTCGATGCGGGTGTGCGGCGAGGGGATGCCCACCTCTTCCAGTGCGGCGATGGCGCGCTGGCGCGCCTCCTTGCGGCTGATCTTTTCGTGCGCTCGCAGGGTTTCGGTGAGCTGCTCGCCGACCGTGAACACGGGATCAAGGGCGCTCATCGGCTCCTGGAAAATCATGCTGATTTCGCGGCCGCGCAGGCGGCGCATTTCCCGCGCTGGCAGGCTCGCCAGGTCGCGATCCTGAAAGCGGATCTGGCCGCGCACCCGGGCGGTACGTTTCGGCAACAGACCCATCAGGGCCAGCCCGGTGACGCTTTTCCCGCAGCCGCTCTCGCCGACCACGCCGACCCGCTCGCCGGGGGCCACGGTGAAAGACACATCCCGGGTAATCGCTGTTTCGCCACCGGGATGGGTGAACGAAATATTCAGATTTTCCACCGCCAGAAGCGGGGCGGGTTGACCGCCGTTGTGCTGCGCCATGGGCACCTCTCTGGCACATCCACGCTCGGCCACCACGGGCCGAGGGGAATGTTGTTTTTAGTGTGGGTGGCGGGCCGGCAAAACCCTGTTGCCGCCAGCCCGTCAGGCCGCCTGATCGGGCACCCCTTTGGGGCCTCTATCCGGCGATCCATCCGGCTCCGGAGCGCCGGTGCCGTAGGCGGCGGCGACGATGTCGCGCACCGCCCAATAATGATCGAGCAGTTTCTTCAGGCCACTGTGCTGGGTCAGCAGCGAGCCGAAGTACCACAGCGGCGTAATCAGCATCACCACGTGGCGCACCGGCGTATCCGGGCGCAGTTCGCCGTTGCCGATGGCCAGTTTCACCGCATGGGCGACGTAGTCTTCGAAATGCCGCGACATTTCCGAAATGCCTTCCTGGGTGCGCTCGGAGATCAGGTGTTTCTCGAAGCGCACCCGCGCTGAAAGGCTCCAGGGGTTGCGGCCCCGGTCGGTGTCGTTGAACTCACGGAAGCGCCGTTCACAATCCCGGGCCACCAGAGCAATGCGCTCGGCCAGCGTCAGCCCCGGCCGCGCCCAGACTTCCTGGAACTGTGCTTCCAGGTCGTCGAAGGTTTCCTGGAACACCTCCTCGATCAGCACCGACTTGTTGCCGAAGTGGTAATGCAGATTGGCCCGAGTGGTGTTCACCACCTCGGCAATGTCGCCATAGCTGACATCGCTGATGCCACGCTGAATGAACAGATCGCGGGCCGCTTTCTTGATCTGCGCTTTCATGGGCGGTTGGCCGATCTGTGTCTTTTTCTCCGGTCTGGCCAAGGTTCGGCTCCAGTGAAAAGGGGTCCGGGGCCGGCCCCGCGGTAACGGCCGGCCCGTGAATACTGACTAATCTGAAAGTAAATAAACAGCGTGTCAATACTAATTGACGTGTAAGTCAGTATTTCGCTATCTTGCCATCACGCCCAGGAGGATCGTGCCTCCGCCATTGGGCCCCAGACAGCCGGCCCGGGCCTTTCGGATCGCCCTCGGAGCGAACCGCCCGGCGCCCCAGGACAGGACGGACCAGGTTTCATGACTATCTCCAAACTGCTGATCGCCAACCGTGGCGAAATCGCCGTGCGCATCGCCCGCGCCGCCGCCGAACTGGACATCGCCACGCTGGCGGTCTACCCGGACGACGATGCCCTTGCCCTGCACACCCGGGTCGCCGATCAGGCGGTGGCTTTGACCGGGCGGGGCGTGGCCGCCTACCTGGATGGCGAGCAGTTGATTCGCGTTGCTCGCGAAAACGGGTGCGATGCGGTGCACCCCGGTTACGGTTTTCTCAGCGAAAGCCAGGCGTTCGCCGAGCAGTGCCAGGCCGCCGGTCTGGTGTTCGTGGGGCCTTCCGCGGAAGTGCTCGGGCTGCTGGGTGACAAGGCCCGCGCCCGGGAACTGGCGATCAGTTGCCAGGTGCCGGTGGTGCCCGGCACCAACGGCGCCACCAGCCTGGAACAGGCGCGGGCCTTTCGCGACAGCCTGGGCGCTGATGTCACCGTGATCGTCAAGGCGATCGCCGGTGGCGGTGGGCGCGGCATGCGCATCGTCGGCCCTGGCGATGATCTGGCCGAGGCGTTCAAACGCTGCCAGGCCGAGGCCGCCGCGGCGTTCGGCAACGATACTCTTTACGTAGAGCGCTTCATGGCCCGCGCCCGGCACATCGAAGTGCAGGTGCTGGGCGACGGCGGCGACCAGCCGATCCACCTGTGGGAGCGCGAATGCAGCCTGCAGCGGCGCAACCAGAAACTGGTGGAAGTAGCGCCCAGCCCGACGCTCTCTTCCGGCATGCGCCAGCAATTGCTGGACGCCGCGCTGAACCTGGCCGAGCGGGTGCAATACCGCAGCCTGGGCACCTTCGAATTCCTGGTTGACGCCGACGAAGCCCGTTTCGCCTTTATCGAAGCGAACCCCCGCCTTCAGGTCGAACACACCGTCACCGAGGAGATCACCGGCGTTGATCTGGTGCAGGCGCAGTTGAAGGTGGCCGGCGGCGCCCGCCTTGAGGACCTGGGCCTGAGCCGCAACGCGATTCCCGCGCCGCAGGGCTACGCCATGCAGTTGCGCGTCAACATGGAAACCATGGACGCCAGCGGCGAGGCGCGTCCCGCCGGCGGCACCCTGGCCACCTTCGAGCCGCCCACCGGCCCCGGCCTGCGCGTGGACACCTTCGGGTATCGTGGCTACCGCACCAGCCCCCATTACGACTCCCTGCTCGCCAAGCTGATCGTGCATGGCCGTGGCGACTACGCCGCCACCGTACGCCGTGGCTACCGCGCCCTGTGCCAGTTCCGCGTTGCCGGCGTGGACACCAACATCGGCTTTCTGCAAAACCTGTTGCGCCGCGACGAAGTGCGCGACAACGACATTTACACCCGCTTCGTCGACGATCACATGGCGCAATTGGTGGGCGAAGGCGAGCATCGGGCGCTGCACTTCGGTGACCAGGATGACGGCGCCGGGCAAGCGCAAAGCGCCACGCGCAAAGCGCCCGCCGGCACCGAGCCGGTGACCACGCCGATGCAGGGCGTGGTGGTGGAGCTGCTGGTGGGCGAGGGCGACAGCGTGCGCGCCGGCCAGCCGGTGGCGTTCGTGGAAGCGATGAAAATGCAGCATCAGGTCAACGCCTCGGTGAGCGGCACCGTGCGTCAGGTGGTGTTCGCCCTGGGCGAGGCCATCGCCGGTGGCGACCCGCTGTTGTTTGTCGAACCGGGCGACGTTGCCGACGACGACAGCGACGAAGAGGAAGAGATCGATCTGGATTATATCCGCCCGGATCTGGCCAAAATGCGCGCCCGCGACGCGCTGCTGCGCGACGAAAACCGCCCCGAGGCGGTGGCCAAGCGCCGCAAGACCGGCCAGCGCACCGCCCGCGAGAACGTGGCGGCGGTGGTCGACGAAGACAGCTTTATCGAATACGGCGGCTTCACCATCGCCGCCCAGCGGGCCCGCCGCGACGTCGACGACCTGATCAAAAACACCCCGGCGGACGGCCTGATCGTCGGCATCGGCTCGGTGAATGGCGACCTGTTCGACGACAGCAAAAGCCGCTGCGCCGTGCTCGCTTACGATTACACCGTGCTGGCCGGCACCCAGGGCACCATGAACCACAAAAAGACCGACCGCATTCTGGAAACCGCCGAACACCAGAAACTGCCGGTGATCTTCTTCGCCGAAGGCGGCGGTGGCCGCCCCGGCGACACCGACAACGCCACCAAGGTGGCCGGCCTGGATGGCCCCAGCTTCCTTCAATACGCCCGCCTCAGCGGGCTGGTGCCGCGCATTGCCGTGGTGTCCGGCCGTTGTTTCGCCGGCAACGCGGTGTTCGCCGGTTGCAGCGATCTGATGATCGCCACCGAGAACGCCTGCATCGGCATGGCCGGCCCGGCGATGATCGAAGGCGGCGGCCTGGGCGTGTTCAAACCCGAACAGGTGGGCCCGGTGTCCGTGCAGCGTGCCAACGGCGTGATCGATTGCGTGGTCAAGGACGAGCAGGAAGGTGCCGCCCTGGCGCGCAAACTGATGGGTTATTTCCAGGGCACCGTCACCGACTGGCGCTGCGAGGATCAGCGCTGGTTGCGCCGCGCGGTGCCGGAAAACCGCCTGCACGCCTACGACATGCGCCATCTGATCAAGGTGTTCGCCGACCACGACTCGGTGGTGGAGCTGCGCCCGGATTTCGCGCCGGGCATGATCACCGCCTTTATCCGTGTCGAGGGTCGGCCCCTGGGGCTGATCGCCAACGACCCGAAAGTGCTGGGTGGCGCCATCGACGCCCCCGGCGCCGACAAAGCCTCGCGCTTCATGCAGCTCTGTGATGCCTTCAACGTGCCGATGGTGAGCTTCTGCGACACCCCCGGTTTCATGGTCGGTCCCAGCGAGGAAGAGACCGCCATGGTGCGCCACACCTGCCGCATGTTCGTCACCGCCGCCAGCCTCACCGTGCCGCTGTTTTCCCTGGTCACCCGCAAAGGCTACGGCCTCGGGGCCCAGGGCATGGCCGGCGGCTCCTTCCACGCGCCGTTCTTCTGCGCGTCCTGGCCGAGCGGTGAATTCGGCGGCATGGGCCTGGAAGGCGCGGTCAACCTGGCCTACCGCAAGGAATTGGAAGCTCAGGAAACGCCGGAGAAAAAAGAGGCACTGTTCCAGCAACTGGTGGGCAAGCTCTACGAGCGCGGCGAGGCATTGAGCATGGCCGCCGCCCTGGAGATCGACGCGGTGATCGACCCGGCGGATTCCCGCGCTTGGGTAATGCGCGGCTTGCGCGCCGCGCCACAGGGCGGCAAGGAGCCGATCGGTGGCAAACGACGGCCGATGATCGACACCTGGTGAATCGGTGGACAGTTGTCAGTTGATAATTGACAGCTAAATCGCGGGTGGGCCCGAGGGATCGAACAACAACAACCGAAACGGATAGGAGGGAATCGATGCGCGCAGCGACCACGATGGACAGCGTGCTGGTGGCCAACCGGGGCGAGATTGCTCTGCGCGTGATCCGCGCCGTGCACGAAACCGGCGGCCGGGCAGTGGCGGTTTACCCCGAAGACGACCGCGACTCGCTGCACGTGCGGCGCGCCGATCAGGCGATTACGCTGCCCGGTGAAGGCGTCGCCGCCTATCTTGATGTGGCGGCGATCATCGATGCCGCCGTCGCCTCGGGCTGCACGTCGGTGCACCCCGGCTATGGTTTTCTCAGCGAAAACGCGGAACTGGCGCGCGGCTGCGAGCGGGCCGGGCTGGTGTTCATCGGGCCGGCCCCGGAAACCCTGGAAATGCTGGGCGACAAAGCGCGCGCCCGCGCCTTCGCGGTGGCGCGGGGGGTGCCGGTGCTGCCCGGCACCGACGGCCCCACCACCCTGGCACAGGCGCGGACGTTCGCCGCCGAACACGGTGCGGTGATGCTCAAGGCTCTGGCCGGCGGCGGTGGGCGTGGCATGCGCGCGGTCACCGATCCGCACGATCTTGCCGAGGCGTTCGAGCGCTGTGGTTCGGAAGCGCGCGCGGCGTTCGGCAACGACGCCCTGTACGTGGAGCGGCTGGCGCGCCGGCCCCGCCACATCGAGATCCAGGTGGTCGGCGATGGCCACGCCGTGCAGCACCTGGGCGAACGGGACTGCAGCATTCAGCGCCGCCATCAGAAGCTGATTGAAGTGGCGCCCAGCCCGACCCTGGATGACGTCCTGCGCGCGCGCATTGTCGACGCCGCGATGCGGCTGGCGGCGGCGCTCGCCTACCGGGGCCTGGGCACCTTCGAATTCCTGGTCGATGGCGACGACTTCTTTTTTATGGAAGCCAACCCACGGCTGCAGGTGGAGCACACCGTCACCGAGCAGGTCACCGGCGTTGATCTGGTGGCCACCCAGTTGCGCATCGCCGCCGGCGCCAGCCTGGCGGAAGTGGGGCTGGCCGAGCCTCCGGTGTTGCGCGGTTTCGCCATCCAGGCGCGCATCAATCTGGAATCGCTGGACGCCGACGGCGCGCCGCGCCCGAGCAGCGGCGTGATGGAATCGTTCGCCCCGCCCTCCGGGCCGGGCGTGCGCGTGGACACTTATGGCTACGCCGGTTACCGGGTCAGCCCTCGCTACGATTCGCTGATCGCCAAGGTGATCGGCCACGCCGGCGATTTCGCTAGCGCCGCGCGGCGCACCGCCTCGGCGCTGGCCGAGTTTGATGTCGACGGCGTCGCCACCAACCTGGATCTTGCCCACGCCATCGTCACCGACACGGATTTTGTCGGCGGGCATTTTGATACCGACTTCATCAATGCGCATTTGCCAGATCTGCTCGCACACCAACGGCCGCACAACGGTACGGCGGCGCGGACCAACGACACCACCGATGAGCGCCAGGAACAGACCATCCTGGAGGGCGCCAGCGCTGTATTGGTAGCCATGAGCGGTGTGGTGGTGCAGATCGAGGTCGCCCCCGGCGATGTCGTTGCCGCCGGCGCCACCATCGCCGTGGTGGAATCCATGAAGATGGAACACCCGGTGCGCGCCTCGCAATCAATGCGTGTTGATGCGGTGATCGCCGTGGTCGGCGACACCGTCGACGAAGGCGCCGTGTTTGCCTATGGCGTCCCCGCGCAGCACATTGAAACAGCCGATGGCGCAGTGAAGGCGCCAGACGACCAGGACTGGACAGCGGAAGTGGCGGAAATTGCCCGACGCCGCGAACGGGCGGCGGAGATGGGCGAGCCGGCGAAAGTCGAGCGGCAACGCGCGGCGGGAAAACTCACCGCCCGCGAGCGGGTGGAGGCGATCTCGGACCCGGGCAGTTTCGGTGAAATCGGCGCGTTGACCGGCTTCGCCCGCTATGACGAAAGCGGCCAGGCGGTGGACATCTTGCCCGCCAATTTTATCGCGGGCACCGCGCGCATCGACGGGCGCCGGGTGGTGCTCGGCGTGGATGACTTTACCATTCGCGGCGGCTCCGGCGACGCCGCCATCCACAACAAACAGATCTTCGCCGAACGTTATGCCCGCGAGATGCGCTTGCCGATGGTGCGTTTGCTGGACGGCGCCAGCGGCGGCGGCAGCGTGAAAATGGTACGCGAATCCGGCTTCACTTATGTGCCCGTCAACCCGGGCTGGGACGCGGTGGTCGACAACCTTTCCCTGGTGCCGGTGGTCGCGGCGGGGCTCGGGCCGACCGTGGGGCTCGGCGCGGCGCGGTTGGTCATGTCGCACTTCGCGGTGCTGGTGGAAGGCCTTGGCCAGCTGTTCACGGCGGGGCCTCCGGTGGTGCGCGGTGGCACTGGCGAAGACCTGAGCAAAGAGCAGCTCGGCGGCGCCGCCGTGCATCGTAACAATGGCTCCATAGAGCGGATCGTGCCCGACGAAAGAGCGGCGTTCGCCGCCATCCGCGGCTTCTTCAGCTACCTGCCCGGCAGCGTGTTCGAGACGCCACCGGTGAGCGCCTGTGAAGACCCGGTGGATCGCCGGGAAGAAACGCTCTTGAACGCGGTGCCGCGAAATCAACGTCGACCTTACGCCATCGCCCCGATCCTGGAGGCGATCTTCGACACCGGTTCGGTGTTCCCCTACGCGGAGTACGGCGACAGTACCGTCACCGCGCTGGCCCGTCTTGATGGCCACCCGGTGGGCGTGATTACCACCGACCCCATGAAAGGCGCGGCCATGTCGGTGGAGGGCGCCCAGGCGGTAGGTCGCCTGGTGGATCTGTGCGAGACCTTTCATCTGCCGATCGTCAGTCTCACCGACCAGGCCGGGGTGAACATCGGCTCGGTGGCGGAAAGCCGGGCCACGATTCGCGCCGGCGCCAGGGCGATCGCCGCCGTCTATCAATCGCGCGTGCCGCAAGCCGAGATCATTCTGCGCCGGGTCTACGGCGTGGGTGGCGCGGGCATCATCAACCGGCACCGTGCCAGCCGCAGTTGGTCCTGGCCCTCCGGAGACTGGGGGTCGCTGCCCGCCCGGGGTGGCATTGAGGCCGCTTTCCGCGCCGAGATCGAGGCCAGCGACGATCCGCAGGCCAAGGTATCGCAGATCGCCGCCGAGCTTCAGGCGTTGTCGTCGCCGTTCCGCACCGCCGAGCATTTTGGCGTGCAGGATCTGATCGACCCGCGCGACAGCCGCGCCCTGCTGTGCGAATGGGTTCGCGACGCCTACCGGCGGCTGCCGGAACTGGTCGGTCCGCCGGCCTTTGGTGGCCGCCCATGAACGCCAGTGAGGAGGCAACACGGATGACTGAAGCGGAACTGACGCAGCGGCTGCGCGCCGAGGGCGAACTGGCCGTCGAGCGGCTCGATCACTGGGCGGCGCAAGCCGGCGAGCGGGTATTTTTCTATTACGGTGAAGACGACGTGGCGCTCACTTACGCCGACTTCGCCGCGCGCACCGATCACATCGCCGGCAATCTGGTCGCCCACGGCATTGGCCAGGGTGATCGGGTCAGCGTGTTCACCTTCAACCCGATGGTCAGCGCCCTGGCCATGTTCGCCATCTGGAAGGCCGGCGCGGTCTACTGCCCGATCAACTTCAGCTACCAGGGCCGGCTGCTCTCTTACCAGCTCAACGACACCGGGCCGAACCTGGTGATCACCGACCCGGCCCTGCTCGGCGCGCTCAACGCGGTGGCCGGCGATCTGCAACGGCTACCGGCGGTGTGCGTCTATCAGGCGCCGCAAGGGGCCCACGATCACACGCCGCGATGCGACCCGGTGGACCCGCGCTTCGTGGCCCTGGGCTGGGCCGCGCTCACCGCGCCGGCCCGGCGGCCCGCGGTGACGGTGGCCTACGACGACCCGGCCAACGTGATCTATACCTCGGGCACCACCGGCCCGGCCAAGGGCGTGGTGCAGCCGCACCGCTGGATGGCCCAATACACCTTCAACCTGCGCTTGGCGCTGACCGGCGACGACGTGATCTACAACGACCTGCCCATGTACCACGTGGGCGGCGCCATCGCCAACGTGGTGCGCGCCGCCTGGGTGGGCTGCGAAGTGGCGGTGTGGAACCGCTTCAGCCCGTCGGCGTTCTGGGAGCGCATCGCTCGCCGTGGCGCCACCCGGGCGATCCTGCTGGACGTAATGATCCCTTGGTTGACCAAGGCCCCGGAAACCCCCGAGGACCGACACAACACCCTCAACAAGGTGCACATGCAGCCGTTGCCAGAGCATCACGCGGCGGTGGCCAAACGTTTCGGCTTCGACTTCGTCACCGCCGGTTTCGGGCAAACCGAATCCGGCGCGCCGCTGGCCATCGTCATCGAACAGACCCGGCAGGGCGAGGGCACGCCGCCGGAGCTGTACCGGGGCCGTTCCCACGCCGAGATCATCGCGCTGGCCCAGGGGGCCGGCACGCCGGTGGTGAGCGCTGAGCAGGCCAGCATCAAACGCTTGATGGGCCGGCCCTCGCCGTTCTTCGAAGTGGCCGTGCTCGACGAGCACGACAGCCGCTGCGCGGCCGGGCAGCCCGGCCACCTGGCGGTGCGCCCGAAGCTGCCGGCGCTGATCATGCAGGAATATCTGGGCAAACCGGAGGCCACGGTCAAGGCCTGGAAGAACCTGTGGTTTCACACCGGCGACGCGGCGGTGCAGCACCAAGACGGCCAGTTCGCCTTCATCGACCGGCTCGGTGATCGCATCCGCGTGCGCGGCGAGAATCTGTCGTCGTTCCAGGTCGAGGACCTGCTGCACCAACACCCCTCGGTGGCGCTGGCGGCGGCCTTCGCGATCCCCGGTGAAGAGGGCGACGAGGACGACATTGTGGTCTGCGTGACCGCCGAACAGGGCGCCAGCCTGAGCGAACAGGCCCTGCACGATTACGCCGCGCAAACCATGCCCAAATACATGCGCCCACGCCACTTCCGCATCGTCGACGACATTCCCCGCACCCCCACCAACAAGATCGAAAAGTACAAACTGCGCGCGGCGATTGTTGCTGAGCTGGGGAAGTAAGAAGGGTGGAAAGTTAAAAGTTAAAAGTTAAAAGTTGAAGGCGGCTCCGCCGACAAGGCGGGTGCTTTCTGGTGGCAAGGAGTGTTGCGTCAGGGGCGCGGGCACGGCCTTTTTCGTTCGGCGAATAGCCCTGACGCGCTTTCAACTTTTAACTTTTAACCTTCAACTTACACACTTTTAACTTTTAACTCGCCTTTATAAACCAGATTCTGTAATTCCTCGCCGTTGGCGATGCGCCGCACCTGTTCGCGGAGAAAGCGCGCCAGGCGCGGTTTGAGGGCGTCGGAGCGGCCGCCGACGTGGGGGGTGATGAACACGCCCGGGGCGTCCCACAGCGGGTGGTCCTCGGGCAGGGGTTCCGGGTCGACCACGTCCAGGGCGGCGCGCAGGCGGCCGCTTTGCGTCTCGGCGAGCAGGGCGTCGGTGTCCACCACCGGGCCTCGGGCCACGTTGACGATCAAGGCGCCGTCCGGCAGCCGGGCGAGGAAATCCTGGTTGACCAGATGGTGGGTGCCGGCGTTGAGCGGCGTGATCAGCACCACGATGTCCGCGTTTGGCAGCAGCGCGGGCAATTCGTCCACGCCGTGCACGTGGCCACGCTGGTCGTCGCGGGCGCGGCTGCCGACGCGGGTCAGTTCCACACCGAACGGCTGCAGCCGTTTGGCGATCGCTTCGCCGATGCCGCCGGCGCCGATCATCAGGACCTTGCGGTCCACCAGCCCGGGCGAGCCCAGCGGTTGCCAGCGGTGGGCGCTCTGGTCACGGGCGAAGCGGTCGAGTTGCCGTTGCGCGGTGAGCATCAGGCCCAGCGCCATTTCCGCGGTGCCGTCGGCGTGCAGCCCATAGGCGCTGGCCACCGCCGCGCCGTGGCCGGCCTCGGCGAAACCGTCGTAACCGGTCGATTGGGTCTGGATCAGTTTCAGATTGGGCAGCGCCGCCAGCCGCTTGAGGCCGGCGCGGCCGGAGGGGTGATGGTAGACCACCGCGTCGACTTCTTCCGGGCTCAGGCCCGCTGGCGCGTCCTTCAGATCCCAGACCGCCAGCTTCAGTGTGCCGGCCTGGTCCTTGACGGTATCCAGGTGCCATTGGGTTGGCAGCGTCAGGGTACGGATATTGAGGGTGGTCACGGGGCAGCTCCGGTCATCGGGATGAGGTTTCATTGTAGGGAGCGTCGGCACCGATGGAACAGGGAGGATCGCGTCGATGATTTGGCCACTCGCGCCGCCCCGGTGAGGTTTCAAGGCGGGCTGTTATACTCTATAACGGTGTTCCAAATTTCATACAGCGACCAATAAAAGCGGGAGAGTGTTTGTGTCTACCCTGGTGCCCGAAATCGATCCGGATGGCCTGCTGGAGTATTCCGTGGTGTTCACGGACCGCTCCCTGAACCATATGTCCCAGAGCTTCCAGCAGGTGATGCGGGATATTTCCACCACCTTGAAGCAGGCGTACAACGCCGCCGCCGTGGTGGTGGTGCCCGGCGGCGGCACCTACGGCATGGAAGCGGTGGCGCGCCAATTCGCCACCGGCAAACAGTGCCTGGTGATCCGCAACGGCTGGTTCAGCTACCGCTGGAGCCAGATTTTCGAAATGGGCTCGATCCCCGCTGCGGAAACCGTGCTCAAGGCGCGGCCGCTGTCCGATCAGCCGCAGGCGCCGTTCGCGCCGGCGCCGATTGAAGAGGTGGTCGCGGCGATTCGCGAGCACAAGCCGGATCTGGTGTTCGCGCCCCACGTGGAAACCGCCTCCGGGCTGCTGCTGCCGGACGACTATCTGAACGCGGTGGCCGACGCCGTGCATGAGCATGGCGGTCTGTTCGTGCTCGACTGCATTGCCTCCGGTGCCCTCTGGGTGGATATGAAGGCGCGCGGCGTGGACATTCTGATCAGCGCCCCGCAGAAAGGCTGGAGCGCCTCGCCGTGCAGCGCTCTGGTGATGCTGGGCGAACAGGCCCTGGCGCGCATCGAGCACACACAAAGCACCAGCTTCGCCATCGACCTGCGCAAATGGCTGGGCATCATGCAGGCCTACGAGAACGGTGGCCACGCCTACCATGCCACCCTGCCCACCGACGCCCTGGCGCGCTTCCGCGACGCCATGGAAGAAACCCGCGCCGGCGGCTTCGAGGTGGCCCGCGCCAACCAGATCGAACTGGGTGGCCGGGTGCGCGCGCTGCTGGCCCGGCACGGCTACCCCAGTGTCGCCGCCGAAGGCTTCGAAGCGCCCGGCGTGGTGGTCAGCTACACCGCTGACGACGGCGTCCACAACGGCAGTAAGTTCGTTCAGCAGGGTCTGCAAACCGCCGCCGGCGTGCCGCTGATGTGCGACGAACCGGACGGTTTCAAGACCTTCCGTGTGGGCCTGTTCGGCCTCGACAAGCTTGGCAATATCGAGCGCACCGTGGCGGAGCTGGAAGCGGCGTTGGGTAAGGTGGGGTCTGACGTCTGACGTCTGACGTCTGACGCCAGACGCCGGACGCTAAGATCAAAACCCGCCGCTGAGGGCATTGCGGCTGCGCAAGTGTGATTACAGTGCCCCGTGCCGTCGAGATACCGGGTTAAGCGTCTGGCGTCCAGCGTCCGGCGTCTAGCGTCTAGCGACAACCAGCCGCCATTTGTTTACCCTTTACCCTCTCGCAGATACGCAGTCACGAGAGGGAAAAACCATGATCCGACTTTTCACCGGCGCCGCCTTGCTGGCGCTGAGCCTGGGCGCCGCCGCGGCGGACGGCAGTGACATCAACGGCGTCTGGCGGACCAAGGACGGCGGTTACGTGCAGATTTACCCGCAAGACGGCCACTGGGTCGGTACCGTGGTGGGGTCCCGCAGCGGCGAAGCCCGTTTTGACAAAAACAATCCGGATGAAAGTCTGCGCGGCCGCCGCCTGCTCGGCGTCACCGTGCTCACCGGCCTGGATTACGCCGGCGACGGCGAGTGGAGCAACGGCGAAATCTATTCGCCGGACAACGGTAAAACCTACAGCGCCAAAGCCACCCTGGACGGCGATGACCGCCTTGATGTGCGCGGCTACATCGGCATCAGCCTGATCGGCCGCAGCCAGAGCTGGCAGCGCGTTTCCGACGACGCCCCGCACCTCGAAAAAGAGCTGCTGCACTGACCCGCCGGCGGTGCCCGGCCTTTCCTACGGCGGCGCTGTAGAAAGGTTTGTCTTTTGGTAGGAGAGGCCCGGCACCGACCTGACTGTTCCCTTCATCCTGTTCCCTGTTCCTTCCGCAATTCCCCTTCCACGAAATGCGCCACCATATCGCCCAGGCCAGAAACAAGATCGTCGAAGCTGACGGTGGGGTTGGGGTCGGTGAGGTAGCGGATCACCGTGAACACGCCGCCGTTGATCATGATAAAACCCATCGCCGGTAAATTGCCCAGGCGCACCAGTTGCGGGTGGTGCATCACGTACTGCATGAGCAAATTCATCAGCAGACGGTTGATCGGTTCCATGTAATCCCGGGGCGCGAAATACGCCGCGTAGCTGAGATAGCGCAGATAACGGCCCTGGTCGCGTTCCAGCAACTCACGAAACCGCTGCAGCAGCTCGGCGATCATCGGCCGGATTTCCAAACGCACCAGTTGCGGTGTGAGCGGGCGCACCATATCGATCACTTCCGCCACCACATGCCGGTGCATGGCGTCGAACACCGCTTCCTTGTTGGCGAAATATTCGTACAGGGAGCCCACGCTGACGCCGGCCAGATCGGCGATGTGGCGGGTGGTGGTGCCCTCGATGCCGTTCTCCGCCAGGGAAATGAAGCCCGCTTCGATGATCGCGTTGACGGTGGCTTTGGCGCGCGGTTGCTGCGGTTTACGGGGCATCGGCATGGCTCTCCCGGGCAACGGTGCGGCGCCAGGGCGCCGGGAATCCGAGTTGAATCCGAACAATCAGTCGGACTAACTTGCCATTAACGAATGTCACGGTCAACGGGTCATTGTCAGTCCCGTGCCGTGTTGGCGAGGTGGTGTCCTATGTCCAGCAATAAGCTTTCCCAGGCCAGCCAGGCCGTGATCACCGGCGCCGGCAGCGGCATTGGCCGCGCCTTTGCCCTGGATCTGGCGCGGCGTGGCGGCCGCGTGGTGTGCGCCGATCTCAACCCCGCCACCGCCGAGCAGACCGCCGCGCGGATCCGTGAACACGGCGCCGACGCCCTGGCGGTGGCCTGCGATGTCTCGAAGTTGGAGCAGGTCGAGGCGTTGGCCGAGGCCGCCGAGGCGTTTTTCGGCGAGGCGCCGGATCTGGTCATCAACAACGCCGGCGTGGGTGCCGGCGGCAAGCGCGTCGGCGAAACGCCGATGGAAGACTGGCACTGGGTCATGGGCGTCAATATGTGGGGCGTGATCCACGGTTGCCACGTGTTCGCGCCGCGCCTGCAAGCCCGAGGCCGGGGCGGCATCATCAATGTCTGCTCCACCGCCAGCTTCGCGGCGGCGCCCAGCATGGGCCCCTACAACGCCAGCAAGGCGGCGGTATTGGCGCTCTCCGAAACCCTTGCCGCCGAATGCGCCGGCCGCGGCGTGACCGTCACCGCCCTGTGCCCAACGGTGGTCAAGACCAACATCTTTGCAAACGGCCGCATCGACGAGTCGGTCACGCCGCTGATGAACCGCTGGGTCGCCCTCACCGGCGTGTCCGCCGAGGGCGTCGCCAAAACCACCCTGAAAGCCCTGGATAAAGGTCAGCTCTATGTTCTGCCGCAGATCGACGCCCGTCTGATCTGGCGCGTCAAACGCTATCTGCCCGCCGCCTACGCGCGCGGCGCCGGCTTGCTGAGCCGGTTCACCGCAGCGTCCTGAATCACGCAAGGGAGAAACAACATGGCCTCCATCGACCTCGACAAAATGCTCGCCAAAATCAAGAGCAGCCAATGGGCGCTCGCCGACATTGACTGGGACGCCCCCGGCGCGGAGAAAATCACCGCCGAGCAATGGCCCAAACTGAAAGCCTTCATGGCCGATCTGATGTGGATCGAACACGTCGGCGCGCGCGGTTTCGCCGCCATGGCCAAAAAAGCCCCCAACGACACCCTCAAGCAGATCTACACCTACTTCCACGCCGAAGAGCAACGCCACGCCAACGCCGAAATGGCGCTGATGAAACGCTGGGGCATGCTCGACGGCGATCAGATTCCCAAGCCCAATAAGAACCTGCGGCTGGTGATCGAATGGCTCGACCGCTACAGCGACGACATGCCCCTGGAAGTGCTCGGCTCGGTGATCCCGATGCTGGAGATCGCCCTGGACGGCGCGCTCTGTACCTTCCTTCTGGAAACCGTCGACGACCCGGTCTGCCACCAGGCGTTCGCCCGCATCAACGAGGACGAATCCCGGCATCTTGGTGTCGGCTTCCACGTGCTTGAAATGCAAGGCCACGGCGAGACCTACATCAAGGTTCTGAAAGCCATCGGCACCCTGATGGACCCGCGTCTGATTCTCGGCATTGCTTCATACGTGCCACTGCTCAACCGCATGCGCGACAACATCATCGACATGGGCCTCGGCGAAGAACGTCTGTACGCCGCGATGAAAAAATTCGAACGCATCGGCGGCCGCACCGCCGACGGTCGCCGCAATCCCTGGTACCAGATCATCAGCCGCCACGGCCGCCTGGTGGTCAACCGCGACCACCGTCTCTACCACGCGCCGGTGGACGCCATGGTCCGGCTTACCAATCGGATACCCGACCGGATGATGCCTTCGCGGGTGCCGACGTGGGTTAAGGGCATCACTTATAAGCCAGTGGTTTGACGGCGCCGTGGTGTCGGCGCCGTGGTGGGCCGCAATTCGGCGTTGCCGTTCGCTTGTGTAGTTTACTACACGGCGCTCACGGCGCCTTGCCTTGCGACCCACCACGGCACCTCGCCGGGGCTCGCGGCTTTCGCCGCATTGCGGACGGTCAGGGCGGGGTGTTGGTTGGCATACGGCGTTGCCGTTCGCTTGTGTAGTGGTACTACACGGCGCTCACGGCGCCTTGCCTTGCGACCCACCACGGCACCTCGTCGTGGGCTCGCGGCTTCGCCGCTTTGCGGGCGGAAGTGATTTCGGGTTTGAGATGACGAATTGGATAGGACATAAATGATGAGCGAGCAGGATAAGGGCCAGCTAACGGAGGAGGCGGTGGCTAACAAACCAACCGCTAAGAAGGCGACGGTGAAGAAGGCCGCGACGCGCCGCAAGACCGTGGCGAAGAAAGCCGTCGTTAAAAAGCCGGCGCGGAAAAAGTCCGTGGCGAGGCGCGTTGATAAGCCGGCGTCGGTGTTGATCGTGGGCGCTGGTTTCGCCGGGTTGGGCATGGCGATTCGGTTGAAGCAGGCGGGCATCGAGGATTTTGTGATTCTGGAACGCGCCAATCAGGTGGGCGGCACCTGGCGGGACAATACCTACCCGGGGGCGGCGTGTGATATTCCGTCCAATTTGTATTCGTATTCTTTCGCGCCGAATCCGGGCTGGTCGCGCAGTTTTTCCGGCAGCGATGAAATTCTGGGTTACATCCACCATCTGGTCAGCGCCTTCGGTCTGAGCAGGCACATCCGCTTCAACCAGAATGTCAGCGCTCTGACCTTCGACGAACAGGCCGGCCTGTGGCAGGCGGCCGTGGAAGGGGGCAGGACGGTTCAGGCGCGCGCGGCGGTGATGGCTCAGGGGCCGTTGTCCAACGCCGCCTTTCCCGACATCGACGGCCTGGATACGTTTCAAGGTAAAAAGATTCACAGCGCTCGCTGGGATCACGACTACGATTTCAGCGGCCAACGGGTGGCGGTGATTGGCACCGGTGCCAGCGCCGTGCAGATCGTGCCCGAGCTGGCCGGGCGGGTGAAATCCCTGAAGGTGTTTCAACGTACGCCCGCCTGGGTGATCCCGCGTCCGGATTTTAAAACGCCGCGCTGGAATCAGCGCTTGTTCGCGAAGGTGCCGGCCAGCCAGAAGGCGGTGCGCAAGGCCCTGTTCTGGACTCATGAAACCATGGCTCTGGCGGTGATTTGGAACTCGCCGCTGACACGCCTGGCCGAGCGCCTGGCGCTGGGGCATTTGCGCAATCAGGTGAAAGATGACTGGATGCGCCGCCAACTGACGCCGGATTTCCGCATTGGCTGTAAGCGGGTGTTGGTGTCCAATGATTATTACCCGGCCCTGCAACGGGACAACGCGCAACTGATCACCTGGCCGATCGCGCGGCTGGCGCCCCATGGCATCCGCACCTCCGATGGCGTGGAGCATCAATGCGACTGCATTGTGTTCGCCACCGGTTTCGATGTTCCCAAGGCGGGCACGCCGTTTCCGATTCGCGGCTTGCAGGGCCGTGAGCTGGGTGAAGAATGGGCCACCGGCGCCCAGGCTTATAAGAGCATCAATGTGGCCGGCTACCCGAACCTGTTCTTCACTTTCGGCCCCAACTCCGGACCGGGCCACAATTCGGCGCTGGTGTATATGGAATCGCAGCTCGATTACGCGGTGCGCGCGATTGGCCGGATTCTCAGCGACAACCTGAAAATGCTCGACGTTAAAGAGGACGTACAGGCGCGCTACAACAGGCACATCCAGAAGCGGCTCGCCAAAACCAACTGGAACTCCGGGTGCAAAAGCTGGTACCTCACCGAAGACGGTTTCAACGCCACCATGTACCCGGGCTTCGCCAGCCAATACCAGCGGCAGATGGCGGACGTGAACTGGGCGGACTACCAGCAGATTCCGGCGTCGGGGTGATGGCCGGCGGTTCGTGCTCCGCGGCTGTCATTTACATGTCACGGTGATTGCGCTGGCGAACTTGCATAATCGGGCCCTGATTATTTGGCCGCCCGGAGATTTCCCCGATGAGCAAGAGCCCGGTTATCGAATCCAAGCGTTTGCCCCGTCTGCTGGACGCCGCCCGTGCCTGTAACGAGACCGCGCTGGCGCAACTGCGGGTGAGCGGACGGCTCAGTCCCGGTCAGGTTCACGACACCCGGGTGGCGAGCAAGAAACTGCGCGCCTTGTGGCGTTTGATGGCGACGTTGGGGCACGACAAGAACGCCGCCCGCCGTGATAAAGCGCTTAAGCGCGCGGCGGCGGCGCTGTCGCCATCCCGGGACGCGCAAGTGGCCGGCGACACCCTGGAGCGGCTGGCGGCGGCCAGCCATCGGCAGTTCGAACAGCAGGCATTGCGGCAAATAGCGCAACAGCTGCGCGAAAACGGCCCGGCCAGCACCATGCCGGACAAGCCGGCGGATCTCGAGGGCGTGTTCGAAACCGGGTTGACGCTGTGGAGTGAGCTGAACGTGGATGCCACCGGGGCAGAGGTGGGCGAGGCGCTTGCCCGGCAGTACGCCCTCGGCCGCCGCCTTCTGGAGCAGGCCCGCGAACGCGACGATGAACAGAGCTGGCACCGTTTCCGCAAAGGGGCGAAGTTCCTGCTTTACCAGCTTGAGGCATTGGATGAGCCGGAACTGGATACGTTGCCGTTAAGAGGCCTGCGCAAGCTCGGCAAACGCCTGGGGGACATGCACGATCTGCACATGGTCAATGGGCTGCTACGCCGGCATGCCAGGCAAGCCGAGGAGCGCGAGCCCTTTGTGATCGCCCGTCAGGTGGTGAGCCGCCATGAGGCGCGCCTGCGCGAAGACGTGGAGCAACGCGCGCGTCGGTTGTTCGCGCTCAAGCCCAAGATTTTTCTGCGCCATCTGAACGCCTGAACTGGCGCCGGCCCGTCTTGTCTGGCCGCTTGCGCCAGCGGATTGGCCCTGGCGCCACGCGAACGTCCCGTTTTGACCTTCCTGCCGGCGCTCCGTCGCTGCATCATGGCCCTTAATGAATGTTGCCATTGGGCGATGTAATGCTTTCCCTTCTAACGGAAGGGGACCAGGCGGCCAGCGAGCCGGAGGTAGCAATGTCCGAGAACCATTTTGATGTCCTGATTATCGGCGCCGGCCTGAGTGGCATTGGCGCCGCCTGCCATCTGAGCCGTCACTGCCCGGATCGAAGCTTCGCGATTCTGGAGCGCCGCCAGCGCATGGGCGGCACCTGGGACCTGTTCCGTTACCCGGGTATCCGTTCCGATTCCGACATGTACACCCTGGGTTACAACTTCCGCCCCTGGACCGAGCCCAAGGTGCTGGCCGACGGCCCCTCGATTCGCCAGTACATCGTCGACACCGCCCGCGATTACCGGGTCGAGGACAAGGTACGTTACGGCTTGAAGATGACCAGCGCCGAATGGTCCTCGCAGGACAACCGGTGGACCGTCACGGTGGAAGAGGAAGAGAGTGGCGAAACCCGGCGCTACACTTGTGATTTCCTGTTCAGCTGCACCGGCTATTACAACTACGACGCCGGTTACACTCCGGATTTCCCCGGCGTGGACGATTTCAAGGGCCAGGTGGTGCATCCGCAGACCTGGCCGGAAGGCCTCGACTACAGCGGCAAGAAAGTGGTGGTGATCGGCAGTGGCGCCACCGCCGTTACCCTGGTGCCGGCAATGGCCGAGCAGGCCGCCCACGTCACCATGTTGCAGCGCTCGCCCACCTACATCGCCACGGTGCCCGAGAAAGATCCGATTTCCGTGAAGCTGCGTCGCTTCCTGCCGGAGATGGCGGTGTACCGCATCGCCCGTGCCCGCAACATCGCCTTGCAGCGGCTGGTGTTCAAGCTGTCCAAGCAGCGCCCCAAACTGATGCGCCGTGCTTTGTTGGGCGCCGCCCGTCGCCAGTTGGGCAAGGACTTCGACATGAAACACTTCTCGCCCAGCTACAACCCCTGGGACGAGCGGCTGTGCGCGGTGCCCAACGGGGATCTGTTCAAGGTGCTCAAACGGGGCGGCGCGTCCATCGTCACCGACCACATCGACACCTTCACCGAAAACGGCATCCGCCTGAAATCCGGCAATGAACTGGAAGCGGACATCATCATCACCGCCACCGGTCTGGATCTGCAATTGCTCGGTGGCGCCAGCCTCAGTGTGGACGGCGAAGCGATGGCGCCGCGCGATCTGCTGGTCTACAAGGGCATCATGCTGCGCGACATCCCCAACATGGCGCTGGTGTTCGGCTACACCAACGCTTCCTGGACTCTGAAAGCGGATCTTGCCGCCGAGTACGTCTGCCGCCTGCTCAATCACATGCGCAAGCGTGGCATCAGCCGGGTCACCCCGCGCGACAACGACGACTGCGCCGTTGACGATACCTTCCTGGGCCTGCAATCGGGCTACGTGCAGCGCGCCGCCGACCGCCTGCCCCGGCAGGGCAAGAAAGCCCCCTGGCAGGTGCTCAATAATTACCTGCGCGACCTGCCCGCGCTGCGCTACGGCAGCCTCAACGACGACGCCCTGGAATTCGTGGAAGCCGACAACGGTGCCCGCAAACGGCGTGGTCTTACCGCGATTCTGCGCGGTTAACGTGGGGACAGTTGCAAGCTGCAAGCTGCAAGCTGCAAGGGGCCAGGATTTTTGTAGCTTGTAGCTTGCCCCTATGATTTCCTGCCCGCATAGTCCCGCGCGAACTGCCAGGCGATGCGGCCGCTGCGGGCACCGCGGGTGCGGGCCCAGAGCAGGGCCTGGTCGGTGGCGGCGTCGATTTCGCTGTCGCTGGCGCCGAAATGTTTCATCCATTGCGCCACCGCGGCCAGGTAGTCGTTCTGGGTGAACGGGTGAAAGCTCAGCCACAGGCCGAACCGTTCCGAGAGCGACACTTTTTCCTCGGTGGTGTCGCCAGGATGAATTTCGCCGTTTTCTCCGGGGCGGGCTTCCAGGTTCTCGCTCATTTTCTCCGGCAGCAAATGGCGGCGGTTGGACGTGGCGTAGATCAGCAGGTTGGGCGCGGCGCCGGTGAGCGAGCCGTCGAGGGCGGTTTTCAGGGCCTTGTAACCGCTTTCGCCTTCCTCGAAGGAAAGGTCGTCGCAGAACAGGATAAAACGCTCCGGGCGGTGGCGGATCAGGTTCACCAGCAGGCGCAGATCCGCCAGGTCGTCCTTGTCGATTTCGATCAGGCGCAGCCCCTGGTCGTGGAAACGCTCCAGGCAGGCTTTCACCAGGGAAGATTTGCCAGTGCCACGGGCGCCGGTGAGCAGCACATTGTTGGCGGGCTTGCCGTTAACGAACTGGCGCGTATTGCGTTCGATGGCGATGCTCTGCCGGTCCACATTGCGCAGGTCTTCGAAGCGGATCAGCGCCGGCTCCGGCACCGCTTCCAGATGGCCGCCGCCGAACGGCCCACCGCCGCGTTCCCAGCGATAGGCCGGTGCGTCGCCGGGCCAGGCCACCACCGGCCCGCCCGTGGCCCGCTCCAGGGCCACCGCGATGCGGTCCAGACGCTCCAGGAGTTCGGGCAGCAGGTGGTTGGCGGTATCGGGGGTGGCGGGGGGCTGGCTCATGAGCGCTCCGGTACGGACAAAGGGGTGGATGAACCGCCTATGATCTCGTAGCCGGGCGCCGCTGTCTTGCGGGAAATCGACATTGTGTAACGCGAAGCGTGGTTGGCGGAACGATCAGTTTTTCCAGTCGTCGTCTTCGTCGGGCTGCTTGATGTCCGGCTCAAAAGCGCGCTGGCCATCGTCCAGGGTGACGCTGTCGCCGACTTTCAGATCGCCGTGGCTGTCCAGCCGTTTGCCGGTTTCCGGGTCGATGATGGCCGCCACCTTGCCGTAACTGGTGCCGTCTTTGTAGGCGTCCACGGTGACTCGTACCACCTGGCCCTGATGACGGGCGGAGAGCACGCTGCCGGCGTGTGGGTCGGCGTAATCGTTCGGGTCCTTGGCGTAGTGATCGCGAACGCTGGCGTCGCCAGGGGCATCCCAATTGACGTGTTTCATGCGGCCTCCTTGCAGGGTTGGAGAGAGAGTCGGGTGCGGACCTTGAGCGTGCGCGTGGGCGGCGTGCCAGGCAAGCGCCGGGCGCGCCGCAATTGCAAAGCTTTGTCAGACGGCGGCGTCAGCCGTCCAGCTCCGGGTAGTGGCGGAAGATCCCGTCTTCATTGAAGGGCAGCCGCCGCTCGGATTCCAGATAGGCCTGGATGCGCGGGCGCGCGGCGACCCGCTCGGCCAGGGCGTCCACCTTGGGCAGCGCCTCCTGCTGCGCCGCCATCGCCTTGGGAAAGGCGTAGCGCAAACCGCTGATCACCTGGAACAGGGACAAATCCACATAGCTGTGGGCGTCGCCCACCAGCCAGTCCGGGCCGGCCGGGTTTTGTTCCAGCACCTGCTCGAAGTAGCCCAGAAAACGGGGCAGCCGTTCGTCGCGCAGTATCTGGCTGCGGCGCAGGGCTTCGTCTTTCTGATCCTGATAGTAGAGCGAAGCGGCGATCGGATGGTGGCAGTCGTGAATCTCGGCGACCAGGTCGGTGATCGTCAGTTGCAGCCCGTGGGCCCAGTAGCGGCAGGCTTCATCGTCGGGCACCAGCGCCAGGCGCGGCCCCAGGTACTGCAGGATGTTGGCGACATGGGAAATCACCAGCTCGCCGGCTTTCAGAAACGGCGGCGCGAAAGGCGGCCGGGGGGTGGCATCGCCGTCCAGGTAGCTGACGATGGCGGGCACGCCCAGCTCATCCGCTTCGCTGCCGTTGCCCACGTCCAGGTAGTCGGCGCCCGCGTCTTCCAGGGCCAGGCGGACAAACTCACCGCGTCCCTGAATGGTCGGCCAGTAGAACAGTTCGTAGCGCATGCTTGCCTCCTGTCCCTTAGACGGTAGGCCAACCGGAGCGCGCTGACAAATGGCAAAAATTTTTCAGCGGCTCCTTAGCGGCGCTCGGGATCGGCGATCAGGCCCGGGTAGGCGCGCAGGGTGGCGCTGAGCCACTCAATGAATACCTTGACCTTGCTGGAGAGATGGCGATTGTGCGGATACACCACCGACAGCGGCGTGGGGGCCGGGCGGTACGCCGGCAGCACCTCCACCAACTGGCCGGCGAGCAGTTGTTCGTGCACGCCATACAGCGGAATCTGGGCCAGCCCGAAACCGGCCACCGCGGCGGCGGTGTAGGCGTCGGCGTTGTCCACGGTGAGGCGTCCGCCGAGCTGTAACTGATGGGTTTCGCCGTTCTCGCGGTACTCCCACGGCAGCGGCCGGCCGGTGCGCCCGGAGTGGTAATTGATCACCTGGTGGGTGGCCAGATCCGCCGGCGTTGTCGGTGTGCCGAAGCGGGCCAGATAATCCGGCGAAGCACAGCTGATCTCCACCATATAACCCAGCCGCCGCGCCACCAGCGAGGAATCCGGCAGGGGCCCGGCGCGCAGCGCGCAATCCACCCCTTCCTGAATCAGGTCCACCGGCCGGTCATTGACGCCCAGCTCCAGGTCGATCAGCGGGTAGCGCGCGCAGAAGGCGGGCAGCGCCGGCAGGATCACCTTGCGGGTGGGTGGGCCGGGCAGGCTGACCTTGAGACGCCCGGCCGGTTCGTGGCGGTCGGTGAGCATCGCCTCGGCGTCCGCCAGGTCTTCCAGCAGCGTCAGGCAACGCTCGTAATAGGCGCCGCCGTCCAGGGTCAGAGAGACCTGGCGGGTGGTGCGGTGCAGCAGCCGCACCCCCAGATGGGCCTCCAGTTGTTGCACCGAGGTGGTGACCGTGGCGCGGGGCATTTCCAGGGTTTCCGCGGCGCGGGTAAAGCTGCCCGCTTCCACCACCCGGGTGAACACCTGCATGGCCTTGATGCGATCCATGATGGCTCCGTCATTGTTCAGAAATATGAATGGAGTTAACCATGAAACGCGGTTTATCGCCTGTTTCTGAATGCCGATACTGGTCGCGACCTGAATAAGGAGAAAGAGCATGAAACAACGTCAACTGGGCCGGCAGGGCCCGCTGGTTTCCGCCCTGGGGCTGGGCTGCATGGGGATGAGCGATTTCTACGGCCACCGCGACGACCGCGAATCCCTGGCCACTCTGGACGCGGCCCTGGAGCGGGGCGTGACGATGCTCGACACCGCCGACATGTACGGCCCGCATCTCAACGAGGAGCTGGTGGGCAAGGCCATCGCCGGCAAACGGGAGCAGGTTTTTCTGGCCACCAAGTTCGGCATCGTGCGCGACCCGGCCAACCCCCAGGCGCGGGGCGTGGATGGCTCGCCGGAGTACCTGCGGCGCTCGGTGGAGGGCAGTCTCAAACGCCTGGGCGTGGAAACCATCGATCTCTACTACCAGCATCGCATCGATCCGTCGGTGCCGATCGAAGACACCGTGGGCGCCATGGGCGAACTGGTGAAGGCCGGCAAGGTGCGTTACCTGGGGCTCAGCGAAGCCTCGGCGGAGACCCTGCGGCGCGGCCATCGGGAGCACCCGATCACTGCCTTGCAGATGGAATATTCCCTATGGACCCGCGACGCCGAGCAACACATTTTGCCCGCCTGCCGTGAACTGGGCGTGGGGTTCGTGGCCTACAGCCCGTTGGGGCGTGGCTTTCTGACCGGCGCGATCCGCTCGCCGGACGACTTCGACGCGGACGACTTCCGCCGCCACAACCCGCGTTTTCAGGGCGAGAATTTCCAGCGCAATCTGGACCTGGTGGCCAGCGTCAATGAGATGGCGCGGAGTAAGGGCGTGCTGCCTTCGCAGCTGGCGCTCGCCTGGGTGCTGGCCCGGGGCGAGGACATCGTGCCGATCTTTGGCACCAAGCGCCGCCGTTACCTGCAAGAGAATCTGGGCGCGCTGGAGGTCACGCTGAGCGACTGCGAACGGCAGCGGCTCGACCGCCTGTTTCCGCTCAATGCCGCCGCCGGTGAGCGCTATGCGGAAGCCGCCATGCACACGCTGGATCGTTAACCAACAAGCCGTTCAGCGCGCTTCGTCGGGCTCGGACAAGGGCGGCAGCCCATCGCAGGGTTCCGCCCAGGCCGGGTCGGCGGTGAACACGGTGTCGGTGACCTGGTTGGGGTGCACGGCGGAAATTGCCGTGCGCAGCCGGGCGCGGATCGCGTCCAATGCGGCCAGGTTGATGAGCGGATAGTCCTCCGGCAACACCACATGGATCATCACATAGAGCTGGCGGCCCGGGCGCACCATGCGGATTTGCAATTGGCGCACCGGCAGATCCGCCAGCGCCGTCTGGATCGCCGCCTGCACCGGCTGGCGCACGGCACGCGGTGGCGCCCGGTTGAGCAATTCGCGGATCGCGCCGCGCGCCATTTTGATCGGCACGCTCAGGCACAGCAGAACCACGGCGATCACCAGCACCGAATCCACATAGGGCACGATGTCGTGCCAGCCCAACCAGCGAGCCAACGGAATGGTGCAGAATGTCAGCAGCACCGCCGAGGAGATCAGCGCGTTGACCAGCCAGTTTTCCGAATCCGCGCGCATCAGCGGCGTATCGTTATGGCGACGGCTGCGAAACAGCAGCCAGGCGGTACCGGAGCAGGCGAGCGTGGCGAACAAGGCATAGACAATCGCCGGGCCGGCGACAATGGTGCGGCCACCAGAGAGCAGCGCGATCACCGCATCGCCCAGGGCGAACAGCGCCACGCCAAGAATCAGCAGCCCCTTGCCGGCGTTGATCAGGGATTCGAAATAGGCGTAACCGAATGGAAATTTGCGGTCATCGGGCTGGGTGGCCAGCGCGCTGATGCGCACCGTGATCAGCGCGACCAGAAAGTAGACCAGATTGAAAAGGCCATCGAGCAGGATCGCCTTGGATTGCGTCAGGCTGGCGGCGGTGACCGCCACCGCGCCCACCAGCAGGGACATCAACGCCGACACAATCAGCACGCCACGCTCGGTTTTCATGGTTTTTCTTCCGCTTCAACAGACCTTTCAGTCTAGCGGTCCACCGGCGGATGGCAATCGGGCGGGAAGGGAAAATACTGTTTTCAGTTTTCAGTTTTCAGTTTTCAGTTTTCAGTTTGGCGGGCTTATTGCGAGGCTTTCTGGTAGGCCTCGATCACCTTGCGGGTCACCACCGGGCCGGCGGCGCGGGTCAGAAAGCGGCGGGTGCCGGGGCTGGCGGCGATCAGAACGCCCGCGGCGACGGCGCCGATCATCACCACACCGGCATTGCGCTGGGTCCATTCCGCCGCGCGCTCGCCGATCAGTGGCGTCAGATTCTGTTCAATGTGCTGCTCATTCCGCGGCGAGGAGACCGAAGTGGCGTCGGGCTTCGCGGTCAGGCCTTTCACCGCCCAACCCAGCAGCACCGCCACCACCAGCAAACCGACGCCGGTGTACAGGGCGGCCAGCGGAGCGCCCACGTGTGGGGCCATGGCCAGCCACGCCGCCGAGGCGATGCACAGCAACGCCGCCAGCCCGGTCAACATGGTCAACCAGACCAGCGCGTGCAGGCTGAACAGAGACGACAGTTTGCCGCGAAGATTCATATCAGCGGCTAATGATTTTGCCGATCAACAGGCCGACACCGAATGCGGTCAGCACGCTGGTGAACGGACGCTGCTTGATCTGGTTGCTGCAATGCTCCGCCTGCCCGGCGGCTTCCAAACGGACTTCGTCGAATTTCTCGCGGGCCGCGTCGACACCCGCCTGAGCCCGCTGCTGGCCGCTGCGCTTCATTGCTTCCGCCAGCGCGGCGATGTCGCTGCGCAGTTGCTCCATATCTTTTTTAATGGCATCGGTTTCGCTGGACTGGCTCATAATGCGCTCCTGCTCCATGCATGAATTTCCTTAGGTCCTTGAGCATAGAGAAGCGTCCGCGCGCCGGCTATTCGTGTGTTGAAAAACATTGATAAAGGAAGATGGGACGTCGGACGTCGGACGTCGGACGCCAGACGCCAGACGCCAGACGCCAGACGCCAGACGCGGGACGCGGGACGCTAGACAAAAAAACAAACGGCCGTTGCTAGAACAATGTTCTCCCGCAACTCGCGGGCACGCTTTAAGGTCGGACATCGGACGCTTAACCGCCAAGCGCAACGGTTTGATCTGACGCAAAGACTCGTTGCGTAGCCGCAATGCCTTTGGTGGAGGGCTTATGTTGGCGTCAGATGTCCGACCCACCACCGATCCACCGCTGGGTTAGCGTCCGGCGTCCGGCGTCTGGCGTCTGGCGCAAAAAAAACTCAGGTTCGGAGCAACGGCGCCGCGCCATCCGGCCAAAAGGCGTCGCTGGCTGGGCCTGCTCCTACCGGAAAAAATCTCTACAGCGCCGCGTAGGAGAGGTCGGCCAGACCCACGTTGACCCGCCGGCGACCCTATAGCTGCCGAATCACCTCGTCGGTGAATTCACGGGTGCTGGCCTTGCCGCCCAGGTCGGCGGTGGTCACCTGGCCCTCGCCGACCACATGGCGCACCGCCTTGCGAAGGCGCGCGGCGGCGTCGTTGTGTTCCAGGTAGTCGAGCATCATGGCGGCGCCGAGCAGCAGGGCGGTGGGGTTGGCGATGCCCTGGCCGGCAATGTCCGGAGCGCTGCCGTGCACCGCCTCGAAAATGCCTTTGTGCTCACCCACGTTGGCGCCGGGGGCCAGGCCCAGGCCGCCGGTGAGGCCGGCGCACAGGTCGGAAAGAATGTCGCCGAACAGATTGGTGGTGACGATCACGTCGAAGCGGTGCGGGTTCATCACCAGTTGCATGGCGCAGTTGTCGACGATCATCTCCTCGTGCTCGATGTCGTCGTATTCCTTGGCGATGCTTCGCGCTACGTCGAGAAACAGCCCGGAGGTGGATTTCATGATGTTGGCTTTGTGCACCACGGTGACCTTGCGGCGGCCCAGCCGGCGGGCGGCTTCGTAGGCGAAGCGGATCAGCCGCTTGGATTCCTTGCGGGTGATCACGCTGCGCAGCTCGGCGCGTTCGCCGTCGTCGCTGACCATCTGGCCTTCGCCGGAATAAATCCCTTCGATGTTCTCGCGGATCGTCAGGATGTCCACGTTGTCGTAGCGCGAGCGCACCCCGGGGATCGACAGCGCCGGACGCAGATTGGCGAACAAATCGAAGTGTTTGCGCAGGGTCACATTGACCGAACGGAAACCCTCGCCCACCGGGGTGGTGATCGGGCCTTTCAGGGCAACCGGGTTCTTTTCAATCAGATCCAGGGTTTCCTGGGGCACCAGCTCCAGGCCTTTGTCCAGCGCCGTCTGCCCGGCGATCGCGTATTCGTAGCGCAGCCCGCAGTCCAGGGCGTCCAGCACCCGCACCGTGGCGTCGACAATATCGGGGCCAATGCCGTCACCGGGAATGACCGTTACGTTCGTCTCCGCCATGGGCGTTCTCCTCTCGTCATCTTTTCACGGTTTTATGATGTCCCCCACTTTTGGGGGAAAGTGGGGATTTTTCAAGGCCCTTGGGCATGCGAGGAGTGTGCCAGGATGGTGAGAGCGCTGGCACGCAACACGCTTTATGCGACACGCGTCGTTGGCGTGCCAGCGTGTTGCGTGCCGCGTGCCAGCCATTGGCTCACTCCGCGAACAATCCTTTGACCCCATGCGGGGCACTGCGCAGGTATTGGTTGGGGGCTTTGACGCTGGCGCCGAGTTTGGCGGCGGCGTGCCAGGGCCAGCGTGGGTCGTAGAGGATGCCACGGGCGAGGGCAACGGCGTCGGCCTGGCCGGAGGCGAGCAGAGTCTCGGCCTGCTCCGGGTCGGTGATCAGGCCCACGGCAATGGTGGTCAGGCCGCTTTCCGCCTTGATGCGCGCCGCCAGGGCGGCCTGGTAGCCCGGGCCCACTGGAATTTTCTGGGCGCCGGTGAGGCCGCCGCTGGAAACGTGGATGTAGTCGCAGCCGTGGCTTTTCAGGGCCTGGGCCAGGGCCACGGTTTGCTCCAGATCCCAGCCGCCGTCGGCCCAGTCGGTGGCTGAGACGCGCACCCCCACGGCCAGTTCGGGCACCGCCTCCTTGACCGCGTCGAACACTTCCAGCAGCAGGCGCATGCGGTTTTCCAGGCTGCCGCCGTAGCGGTCGTCGCGCTGGTTGGAGAGTGGCGAAAGGAATTCGTGCAGCAGGTAGCCGTGGGCGCCGTGGATTTCGATCAGCTCCAGGCCCAGGCGGTGCGCGCGCTTGGCGGCGACGACGAACGCTTCGATCAAGGCGCTGATCTCGCTCTCATCCAGCGGTTCCGGCGCGACCTCGCCGTCGGCGAAGGCGAGCGGCGAGGGCGCCCGGGTGCGCCAGCCCTGGGGTTGATCCGGCGCAATCTGGGCACCGCCTTCCCAGGGTTTCAAGGTGGACGCCTTGCGGCCGGCATGGGCCAATTGGATGCCGACCGGCATGTCCGAGTGGGCGCGCACCTGATCCAGCACCGTCTTCAGCGCCGCTTCGTTGTCGTCGTTCCACAGCCCCAGGTCCTGCGGGCTGATGCGGCCCTCGGCGAGCACCGCGCTGGCCTCCAGAATCAGCAGCCCGGCGCCGGAGAGCGCCAGGTGGCCCAGGTGAATGGTGTGCCAGGAGGTGGCGTTGCCCTGCTCGGCGGAATACTGGCACATCGGCGCGATCACGATGCGGTTGTTCAGGGTCAGCGGACCCAGTTCGATCGGTGTGAAAAGCTGGCTCATTGATCTCTCCATAAGGCTGGTCATTGGGACGCAAGCCGTTTGCCACGGTGGTGATGTCAGTTGAATGGTGCCGGGTGACGTGATAGTTAAACCCCTCTGGGGAGATGGTATTCCTCCCGAGCATTGCGCTCGAACCGCCGTATTCAGTATGCGGTTGATGATGCCTGTTAACGCGTCAGAAGGCGTGTCCGCGAGCGTGTCGCGCCTTCGGTTGCTTCCTGTTTGCCTGTTTTCAGGACCCGCATCATGTGGTTATCCGTAGTTTCGATTGGCGCTGGCGCCGTGCTGGGTGCGAACCTTCGCTGGCTGCTTGGGCTCTGGCTCAATGCGCTGTTTCCGGCGGTGCCGTTGGGAACCTTGCTGGCCAATTGGCTGGGGGCCTGGTTGATTGGCCTGGCTTTGGGAGGATTCGCCTGGTTGCCGCAAATTGCGCCGGAATGGCGCCTGTTCGTGATCACCGGCTTTCTCGGTGCTCTGACTACTTTCTCCACTTTTTCGGCGGAAATCGTCACCCACCTACAGGGTGGGCGCTGGTCATTGGCACTGGGCGGCATCGCTCTGCACGTTATCGGTTCGTTGTGCATGACCGGGTTGGGCATCGCCACCGTGGCGCTGATTCGGCACCTGTGCGGCGTTTTGCGCTGAGCCGGTACGCCGCATCACATTTGCGCGACGGACTGCTCGCCACGCAGTTTGACCACGTCGGTGCGCGGCGGCGCGCCAAACATGCGGCTGTATTCACGGCTGAAATGGGAAGGGCTTTCGTAGCCGACCCGGTAGCTGGCGGTGGCCGCCTCCAGGCCCTCGCTGAGCATCAGCCGGCGCGCTTCATGCAGCCGCAGTTTCTTCTGGAACTGCAACGGCGACATGCGCGTGACCTGTTTGAAACTGTGAAACAGGGACGACTCGCTCATGTTGACCCGCTCGGCCAGTTCGCGCACTCGCAGCGGCTCGGCGAAGCGATCCTTCAATAGCGCGATCACCTTGGATACCCGGTGCGCCTGGCTGTCGGCGGCGGCGAACTTGCGCATGCGCGCGCCCATTTCGCCGATCAGAGCCCGATAGAGAATCTCGCGGCGCGCCAGTGGCGCCAGAATGGCGGCGTCGTGGGGCGAATCCAGCAAGCTCACCAGGCGCGCGGTGGCGTCCAGCAGGCCCTGGTCGGTTTGCGACACACACAGGCCGCAGGCCGCCTCGGGGCATTTCTCTTCGCTGTTGACGCGCTCGCCCAGTTCCAGCACCAGTTCGGTGACCTCCTGGGGGTCCACGTCCACGCGAATCGACAGGAACGGCTCGCTGGGCGAGGCCATGTCCACCTGCCCGAGCACCGGCAAATGCACCGAAGAGACCAGATAGCTGAGCGGTCCGTAGACGATTTCGCGATCGCCCAGCCAGATCGTTTTGCTGCCTTGCACGATCACGCACAAGCAGGGCTCATAGATGATGGAAACGCACTGCGTGGGCGTGTTGGCGCGGCCCAGGTGCAGCCCGGCGATGGTGGATTCCTCCATGCCATCGGCGACCACATGGCGCATCACCGTGTCCGCCAGCTTGCCGCGTAGCCGTTCAATGTCGCGGCTTTGTTCGGCGCTCGGCGACGCGGGAGTCAGGCTGGGGGCGACAGAGTTCGGGACAGTGCTCGGGACAGAGTTCGATAGAGAAGGTGGCATCACGATAATCCCTCCGGTTGATGGCGGCAGTATACGCCCGACCGGTGACCCGGAAAGGCGCACGCCGATAATGCTGCAGGATCAGGCAAGCACTCTGGAGTAACGTGCAATTTCAGGCAAGTTTCCCCCGGTCTGGCGTGGTTTGCTGCAAGTCGGTGTACTGACCCGAATGTGCGCAAAGAGAGAAGAGGGTCCGTTCTCTTCAGCGTTGAAGGGCACCGATCTGGTGCGCCTAAAGTGGCGATTATGACGGTAATTTGTCCGCTTTATGCGGTTATCGGCGCATTCCGGCCTTGTTGGGGCCGGCGGCCGGCTCTTGCCGGATAGAGCGCGCTGGGCGGGCGGGTGACAAGTAGCGCACAGGTTATCAATTTTTCCTATTAGCGCAGAATCGGGCAATCAAGAGGCAGTAACCGGATACCCGGCAACGGTGCGCTCCGCTTATCTTGCTGCGGGTGGAAGGGGCAGCGTTGAACAGCCCGTTCACGCAGAGCCCGGTGAAACGCGGCCATGGCGGTCGCCATCGGACCGGCCAATCACCAGGATCGGCAAACGCTCTGCTGAATGGGATTGACCTCAAGTTTGGTTGAGGAATTAACGTTCGCCGCCTGGGCCGGCCCGAGCCGGTTCTCTGAAAAAGATCAATACCAGGAGCGAGAAGGACATGGATTCGATCAATACCGATTACGCAAGTGGCGGCGGTGAGCTGATCATCGGGCTGGCCCTGCTGTTGATGACGGTGGTGGGGCTGGCCGGTTGCGACGCCCGCGGCGAGCAGGCGCGCAGCGCGCCGCCGCCGCCAGCGGTGGAAGTGGCCGAAGTGCAGCGCCAGCCATTAACCCTGTGGGATGACTTCACCGGCCGGGTGGCGGCGCCGGAAAGCGTGGACCTGCGGCCGCGGGTGAGCGGCTACATTGATGCGGCCAGCTTCCAGGAAGGCGAGCTGGTCAAGCAGGGCGATGTGCTGTTCCAGATCGACCCGCGCCCCTACCGGGCCCGCGAGCGCGCGGCGGTGGCCGATCTGGCCCAGGCCCGCAGTCGCTATACGCTGGCGAAAAGCGAGGCGGCGCGCGCCGAGCGGCTGGTCAACAGCCGCGCCATCTCCCGGGAGGAGTACGACCAGCGCGATTCGGCGATGGCCTCCGCCCGTGCCCAGGTGGCCGCCGCCGAGGCGGCGCTGGAGAGCGCCCGTCTGGATCTGGAATACACCCGGGTGCGGGCGCCGATCTCCGGGCTGGCCGGCCGCGCCATGGTCACCCGTGGCAATCTGGCCAACGCGGATCAAACCCTGCTCACCAATCTGGTGTCGGTGGACCCGCTGTACGTGTACTTCGAAAGTGACAGCAGCACGGTGGCGAGCAGCCTCGGCCTGATGAGCGGTGATCAGCCAGCCAAGGTGCGCATCGGCGTCACCGGGGAAAGCGGCTACCCCCACGCCGGCACCGTGGATTTCGTCGACAACCGCCTGAATGGCAGCACCGGCACGCTGCAGTTCCGCGCCGTGGTCGCCAACCCGGACGGCCTGCTCAAGCCCGGCCAGTTCGCCCGCGTGGAAATGCCCACCAAACACCTGGACAACGCCCTGACGGTGGAAGGCAAAGCACTGCTGACCGATCAGGACCGGCGCTATGTGTACGTGGTCGACGCCGACAACAAAGCGGCCCGGCGTAACGTGCAGCCCGGGCGCACCGTGGATGGCCGGGTGGTGATCCTCGATGGCCTCAAGCCCGGTGAGCGGGTGATCGTCAATGGCGTGCAAAAGGTGATGGCCTCCGGCATGCCGGTTGCCCCCAGCCTGGTGCGCGGCGACCCGCCGAAAGCCGCCGGCGAGGTCGCCGCCACGCCCTGAGTTCCCGCACTCGTTGCGCGGCAACGATGTCAGTGGTGGCCGGTGACCCCGGCCGCCGCTGATCCCGCTTTCCGCTCCGTTTACCGACTGTTGCCCGGTTCATTGGCGCGCCCTTGGGGCGGCGCCCAGAGGACGTTATTGCCATGAATTTTTCCCGTTTCTTCGTCGACCGCCCGGTGTTCGCCTCGGCGCTGTCGATCATCATCTTCGTGGTCGGCCTGATTGCCATTCCGCAATTGCCGATCAGCGAATATCCGGAAGTGGTACCGCCTTCGGTGCAGGTGCGCGCGGTGTTCCCCGGCGCCAACCCGAAAGTGATCGCCGAAACCGTGGCCTCGCCACTGGAGGAAGCGATCAACGGTGTCGAGAACATGATGTACATGAAGTCAGTGGCCGGCTCCGACGGCGTGCTGCTGACCACCGTGACGTTTCGCCCGGGCACCGACCCGGACGCCGCCCAGGTGCAGGTGCAGAATCGCGTCAGCCAGGCCGAGGCGCGCCTGCCCGAGGAAGTGCGCCGCCAGGGTGTCACCACCCGCAAGCAATCGCCGACCCTGACTCTGGTGGTGCACCTGGTGTCACCGGATGGCCGCTACGATTCGCTGTACCTGCGCAACTACGGCGTGCTGCGCGTCAAGGATGAGCTGGCGCGGCTTTCCGGCGTCGGCGACGTGCAGATTTTCGGCTCCGGCGATTACGCCATGCGCGTCTGGCTGGACCCCAACAAGCTGGCTTCTCGTGGGCTCACCGCCGGCGATGTGGTGCGCGCGATCCGCGAACAGAACGTGCAGGTTTCCGCCGGCCAGCTTGGCGGCGAGCCGATGCCCGACGGCAGCGACTTTCTGATGTCGATCAACGCCAAGGGCCGTCTTGAAACCACCGCCGAGTTCGGCGACATCGTGATCAAGAGCGGTGCCGATGGCGAGATCGTGCGGTTGGACAGCGTGGCGCGCCTGGAAATGGGCGCCGGCGATTACACCCTGCGCTCCCAGCTCGACGGCAAGGACGCCGTCGGCATGGGTATCTTCCAGTCGCCGGGCGCCAACGCCATCGAACTGTCCGACGCGGTGCGCGGGAAAATGGCCGAATTGTCGACCCGCTTCCCGGAAGGCATGACCTACAAGATTGCCTACGACCCCACCGTGTTCGTGCGCGATTCGATCACCTCGGTGGTGCACACCCTGCTCGAAGCCGTGGCGCTGGTGGTGCTGGTGGTGATCCTGTTCCTGCAAAGCTGGCGCGCGTCGCTGATTCCGTTGCTGGCGGTGCCGGTGTCGGTGGTGGGCACCTTCGCCGCCCTGTTGATGCTGGGCTTCTCGATCAACACCCTGACCTTGTTCGGCATGGTGCTGGCGATCGGCATCGTGGTGGACGACGCCATCGTGGTGGTGGAGAACGTGGAGCGCAACATCGAGGAGGGGCTGGCGCCGCTGGCCGCCGCCCACCAGGCCATGCGCGAAGTGTCCGGGCCGATCATCGCCATCGCCCTGGTGCTGTGCGCGGTGTTCGTGCCGATGGCGTTTTTGTCCGGCGTTACCGGCCAGTTCTATCGCCAGTTCGCCGCCGCCATCGCCATTTCCACGGTGATTTCGGCGATCAATTCGCTGACCCTGTCACCGGCCCTGGCCGGCCGGTTGCTGCGCCCGGTGGATGCCCCCAAGGATGCCCCGGCGCGTTTGATCGATTTTCTGTTCGGCTGGATTTTCCGCCCCTTCAACCGCTTCTTCACCAGCGGCTCCAACCGTTATCAGGGTTTCGTGCGCCGTTCCCTGGGCCGGCGTGGCGCTGTGTTTCTGGTCTATCTGGTGTTGCTGGCCGGCACCGGCGTGATGTTCAAGGCGGTGCCCGGCGGGTTTATTCCCACCCAGGACAAGCTCTACCTGATTGGCGGCGTGAAAATGCCGGAAGGCGCTTCGTTGGAGCGCACCAGCGAGGTGGTGAGCCGCGTGGCGAAGATGGCGATGGAAACCGACGGCGTGCAAAACGCCATCGCGTTTCCGGGCCTGAACGCTCTGCAGTTCACCAACACGCCCAACTCCGGCACCCTGTTTTTCACGCTTAAACCGTTCGCCGAGCGTGGCCGCACGGCGGCGCAGATCAATGCGGAAATCAACGCCAAGGTGGCCGGCATCAAGGAAGGCTTCGCGTTCTCGTTCATGCCGCCACCGATTCTCGGCCTCGGCCAGGGCTCAGGCTATTCCCTGTTTATTCAGGACCGCGCCGGGCTCGGTTACGGCGCGCTTCAGGACGCGGTCAACGGCTTTTCCGGCGCGATCGTACAGACCCCTGGCCTGAGTTATCCGATCACCACCTATCAGGCCAACGTGCCGCAGTTGGATGCCCAGGTCGACCGCACCAAAGCCAAAGCCCAGGGCGTGCCGATCACCGAGTTGTTCGACACCCTGCAAACCTATCTCGGTTCCACCTACGTGAACGACTTCAACCAGTTCGGCCGCACCTACCAGGTGATCGCTCAGGCGGACGCGCCGTTCCGCGACCAGGTCGAGGATATCGCCAACCTGCGCACCCGCAACGCCGCCGGCGAGATGGTGCCGATCGGCTCGATGGTCAGTGTGTCGCGCAGCTTCGGCCCGGACCCGGTGATCCGCTACAACGGCTACCCGGCGGCGGACCTGATCGGCGAATCCGATCCACGCGTGTTCTCCTCCACCGAGGCGATGGCGCGCGTGCAGGCGATGGCCGACGAGGCGCTGCCGGCGGGCATGACCATCGAATGGACCGACCTCAGCTATCAGCAGGCCACCCAGGGCCACGCCGCCCTGGTGGTGTTCCCGCTGGCGTTGCTGCTGGTGTTCCTGGTGCTGGCCTCGCTCTACGAGAGCTGGGTGTTGCCGCTGGCGGTGATTCTGATCGTGCCGCTGTGTTTGCTGGCGGCCCTGTTCGGCGTGTGGCTGGCCGGTGGCGACAACAACATCTTCGTGCAGGTGGGGCTGGTGGTGCTGATGGGGCTGGCCTGCAAGAACGCCATTCTGATCGTGGAATTCGCCCGCGAAAAAGAAGCGGAAGGCATGAGCACCGTGGCCGCCGCGCTGGAAGCCTGCCGGCTGCGGTTGCGCCCGATCATCATGACCTCGGTGGCGTTCATCGCCGGCGTGGTGCCACTGGTGCTGGCCAGTGGCGCCGGCAGCGAAGTGCGCAACGCCATGGGCATCACCGTGTTCACCGGCATGCTCGGCGTCACCCTGTTCGGCCTTGCCTTAACGCCGGTGTTCTACGTCGCCCTGCGCGCCCTGGCCAAACGCCTGAAGGGGGAAGCCGCGGCGCCCCGATTGACCCATACTCCGGAGCAACACGATGCGTAATGTTCTGACCCTCACGGCGGCGGCGCTGCTGGCCGCCTGCGCGGTGGGCCCCGATTACCGGGCCCCGGAGCCGCAAGCGCCGGCCGCGTTTTCCGAGGCGCGTAGTGCGCGCGCCTTCGACGCCGACGTCGAGCGCCGCTTCTGGGCCGGCTTCGGCGACCCCTTGCTGGCCGGTCTGATCCGCCAGACGCTGGACGCCAACAACGACCTGCAAGTGGCGCTGGCCCGTTACGATCGCGCCCGGGCGTTGCTCAGCGGCGCCCGCCGCGAGCAACTGCCCAGCGTCACCGCGTCGGCGTCCGCCGCCGAGCAGCACCTGGCGGAAGTGGAACGCACGCCGCCGGGCGGCGGTGATGAGCGGGTCGAGCTGTACCAGGCCGGCGCCGGCCTGAGCTGGGAGCTGGATCTGTTCGGCCGCCTGCGCCGCGCCACTGAAGCGCGCCGCGCCGAGCTGGGCGCCGCTGGCGCCGATCTGCAGGGTGTGCGGGTGGCGCTGGTCGGCCAACTGGCCAGCAGCTATTTCGAACTGCGCGGCTTGCAGCAGCAACTGGCGGTGGCCCGCCACAACGTGCAACTGCAGAGCGAATCCCTGGAGATCGTCGACGCGCGCCTGCAAGCGGGCCGAGGCACCGAGTTCGACACCGTGCGCGCCCGCGCTCGCCTGGACGCCACCCGCGCCGCGGTACCGGAACTGGAAGCGAGCATCCGCGCCAACATGCACCGCATCGCCGTGCTCAGCGGCCAGGCGCCCACCGCTCTGGTGGACACCCTGGCGGTGGCCGAGCCGCTGCCGCCGGTGATGCCGGAGATTCCCCTGGGCACTCCCGGTGAAGTGCTGCGCCGCCGCCCGGACATCCGCGCCGCCGAACGGCGCCTGGCCGCCGCCACCGCCAGCATTGGCATTGCCACCGCCGATCTTTATCCGCGCTTCACCCTGGGCGGGCTGATCGGATCGGTGGCGGCGGACGGCGACGACCTGTTTACCGGCGGCGCCGAATCCCGGCGCATCGCCCTGGGCGTGGACTGGACCTTCCTCGACTTCGGCAAGGTGCGCGCGCGCATCGACGCCGCCGACGCCGACAGCCGCGCGGCCCTGGCCAACTACCAGCAGACCGTGCTCAACGCCCTGGAAGAAACCGAGACCCTGCTGGTGCGCTACCACCGCGATCAGACCCGCACCGGCTACCTGGCCAGCGCCGCCGCCGGCGCCGACCGCGCCGCGCAACTGGCGCGGGAGCGCTACCGGGAGGGCATCATCGGTTACTTCGAAGTGCTGGCCGCCGAGCAGGAGCGCATCGACACCCGCGACGCCCTGATTCAGAGCCGCACCCGCGTCACCCTCGGCATGGTCAATCTGTACCGCGCGCTCGCCGGCGCCCCCGACCAGCAGGTGGAGCCACAGCAAAACGGTGCCTGACCGGGCCCGCCCACGGTCCGGCGCCGCGCCGGTTCCGGTTTCCGGCAAGGATCGCCGAGAAACCGGGTACCGGCGTTGGCGGCCCGGCGCTTAAAGTAAACGCCATCGCCGGCCCCGCCACCGGCACGAATCTCGCGCTGATTCGATCTTTATCGTTTTGATCTTACCCCGAGGCCAAGGACGGCCTTCTTTTTTCCCGCCACGCAGTAACGCTGCTCCGCTCCCACAAAAGAGAGTTCGCTGACAGGCGGCACGCCATGCGGAGTGGCTGCAAGCTTCAAGCTACAAGCTACAAGGGCGGCTTGGTAGCTACCCTTAGCGGCCTGCGGCTTTTTTAGCTTGCAGCTTGCAGCGCGCAAGCGTGCAAGCGTGCAAGCGTGCAAGCGTGCAAGCGTGCCGTGCCATGGACCCCCACCGCGCGATGCTTATAATGGGCGCCGCTTCGCCGTGATACGGCCTTGCCCTCTGGTGGCCGCTTTGATTCGGCGCTACCGTTGCAGGGTCCGGCCGCGCACTGGCTGGCTCCGTTTCCCGTGTTGACGAAGGCTATGGATCGCATAAAGGACAACCGAACCCGATTGCTGCGCGCCGCCGCGGATCTGTTTGCCCGCAAGGGATTTCACGCCACCGGCATGAGCGATCTGGAAAAAGCCACCGGGCTGGGGCGCAGCTCGCTGTATCACTATTTCTCCAATAAAGAGGAGATGCTGTTCGAGATCACCACCCGCTATTTGCGTGAGCTGATTGCCATCGGCGAGGCATTGTTGGCGGAGGATCAGGCCTCGGAACAGCGGCTGCGCAGTTTTTCCCGCGCGGTGATGCGCAGCGTCGCCGAGGATCTTTCCGAGCTGACCGTGTGTTTCCGTGAAATGCACTCGGTGACCGGCGAGAACCGTCAGGCATCGCTGGATTTGCACCGCGCCTACGAGCGCGTCTGGGCGCGCATGCTGCGCGCCGGTTCCGACCACGGCGATTTTCAGGACACCGATGCGATCACCGTGAAGGCGGTGATCGGCATGCATCACTACAGCTACCTGTGGCTGCGCCCGGACGGCAATCGCAGCCCCGAGGCGATCGCCGATTCGTTCTGCGATCTGATCCTTTCCGGCCTGAAGCGCGGTTCCGTTTAGATTTATTTGCTTCTCTTCTGGTCGCCTTTATTCCTAAAAAATGTATCGACCGGTACAGTTCAAGATGCCACAAGCCCCGCTGTTGCTGGCGCTCCGGGCGGCGATACGGATTTTGGATCGCCGCTCCCGCAATCATTTCCTTTTCTTATAGTTCAGTTAATTCAACACTTTAAGTGATTTCCGGACTTTGTTCCCATTGCGGGCCGAGTATGGATGACGCTTTACAGCGACTCACTGGTCACCGTACTGTATGGACCAGTCGGTACAGTTTTCCGGGCCGGCAAACAAACATAGCACTCAATAATAAAACCCGACACGAAAGGTGGAGGAAACAACATGCTGCAGGCCGCAGGTGCGCTTTGCGCGCGCGTCTCCCGACAACTTATTCCCAACCCGTTTATCTTCGCCATCCTGCTCTCGGCGGTGGTCTACCTGATGGGCATCGTGATCACCCACCAAAGCCCGGCGCAGATGGTCGGCCACTGGTACGCCGGCTTCTGGGATCTGCTCAAGTTTTCCATGCAGATGGTGGTGATCCTGCTGTTCGGCTATGTGCTGGCCAGTTCGCCGCCGGTGCGCGCCGCGGTACGCCGCGCCGCCGCCCTGCCGCGCAGCGCCGGGCAGGGCATTATTCTGGTCACCGTGCTGGCGGTGGTGTTCGGTTTTCTGAGCTGGGGCCTGGGCCTGATCGTCGGCGCCATCGCCGCCCGCGAAGTGTGCGGGCAGGCCAAGAAACGCGGCATCCGCATTCATTATCCGCTGGCCGCCGCCGCCGGCTTTTCCGGGCTGATCATTTTCAACTGCGGCCTGTCCGCGTCGGCGCCGCTGCTGGTCAACACCCAGGGGCACTTTCTGGCCGACAAGATCGGTTTGATCCCGGTGTCCCAGACAATTTTCTCACCGTTCAATCTGATTGCTTTTCTGGCCTACCTGATCCTGATTCCGCTGGTGTATCGCGCCATGCATCCCAAGGATGAGGACATCGCCGAGATCGCCGACGACGAAGCCGACGCCGCCGATGCCGTGGCCGACGCCAAACGGGAAAAAGCCGAAGCCACCACGCTGGCCGAGAAACTGGAAAACGCCGCCCTGCTGAGCTGGATGCTGATCGTGCCCGGCCTGGGTTATCTGGGGTATCACTTTTACAGCAAGGGCTTCGATCTCAACCTGGACATCGTCAACTTCGCGCTGCTGATTTTCGGCCTGATCGCCTACCGCACGCCGATGGCCTATGTGAACGCCATCGATGATGGCATCCGCGCCTGTGGCCAGATCGTGCTGCAGTTTCCGCTCTACGCGGGAATCATGGGCATGATGGCGGGCTCCGGCCTGGTGGCGGTGTTCGCCGAATGGCTGGTGTCGATTTCCAACGTGCACACCTTCCCGCTGCTGGCGATGATCGCCGCCGGTTTCGTCAACCTGATGGTGCCCTCCGCCGGGGGCCAATGGGCGGTGCAGGGGCCGCTGTTGATTCAGGCCGGGCAGAGCCTGGGCGTGGACAACGCGGTCACGGTGATGGCGTTCTCCTACGGCGACCAGCTCACCAATGCGATTCAACCCATGTGGATGCTGCCGCTGCTCGGCGTGACCGCGCTCAAGGCTCGCGACATCGTTGGTTATACGGCGGTGATGATGCTGTTCGCCCTGGTCATTTTCGGCGTTGGCGTCACCGTGCTGCCGGTGCTGTTCGGCGGCTGAGCGAGCCGCGACTTTATAAAAAGGAGTGCTTCAATGAGCTACACGCACAACCTGGCGCCACTGTGCTGGACACCCGGGCCGGAACGGATCGCCAGCGCCGCGATCACCCGGTTCGCCCGGCAGGTCGGTCTGGAGGGCGCCAGCTACGCCGATCTGCACCGCTACTCGGTGACCTGCCTGGAGGATTTCTGGGCCGAGTTCTGGCGCTTCGCCAAGCCGGTCGCCAGCGACTACCAGCAGGTGCTGAGCAGCGATGGCCAGGCACGCATGGTCGGCGCCCGTTTCTTTGTCGGTGCCACCATGAACTTCGCCGAGAATCTGCTGGCCGGCGACGCCGACCAGGTGGCGGTGATCGAAACCGGAGAAGACGGGGTCGGCGCGGCGCTGACCCTGGCACAGCTGCGCCAGCGCGTGGCCGGCGCCCAGCAGGCGCTGCGTGAGCTGGGGGTGGGCGAGGGCGACCGCGTCGCCGGGCTGATGCCGAACACCGTGGACACCCTGGTGATGGTGCTGGCCACCGCCTCGATCGGCGCGATCTGGTCCGCCTGCGCGCCGGAGTTTGGCGTTAACGGCGTGCTCGACCGCTTCGGCCAGATCGAACCCAGGGTGCTGGTGGCGGTGCCGCGCTATCGCTACAACGGTCGTCTGCACGACATCGGCGAGCGCGTCGCGGAGATTGCCAATGGCCTGAAAGTCCGTCATTTGCTGCTGTGCGGCGAGGGTGAGGTGGAACGCACCGACGCTGCCGTGGCGCGGCTGGAAACGCTGGCGGCGGGCGCGCCGTCACAACCGGACTATGTGGCGCTGCCGTTCAATCATCCGCTCTACGTGATCTACACCTCCGGCACCACCGGGCTGCCCAAGTGCATCGTGCACAGCGCCGGCGGCACCCTTATCAACCATCGCAAGGAGCACATGCTGCATTGCGACATTGGCCCCGGCGACCGGGTCATGTATTACACCTCCACCGCCTGGATGATGTACCACTGGATGATCACCGCCCGCGCCAGCGGCGCCACCCTGGTGCTTTACGACGGCGCGGCTATTCCCAAACGCGACGGCGAGCTGGATCACGACGCTCTGTGGCGCATCGCCGCCGAAACCGGTGCCACCCATTTCGGCACCAGCCCCAAATATCTGTCGTTGCTGGAGCAGGCCGGCCGCCGGCCCGCTGATCACTACGACTTGTCCGCGCTGCGCATGGTGATGAGCGCCGGCGCGCCGCTCACCGAGGAAAACTTCCGCTGGGTGTACGGCGCGGTGAAAGCGGATCTGTGCCTGGCGTCGATTTCCGGGGGCACCGAAATTCTCGGCTGTTTCGTGATGGGCAACCCGGCCGGGCCGGTGTACGCCGGTGAAATCCAGGTGCCGGCCCTGGGCATGGCGATGGCCATGCTCGATGAACGGGACATTCCGGTACTCGGCCGCCACGGCGATCTGGTGTGCACCGAACCGTTCCCGTCCATGCCGCTGGGCTTCTGGGGCGACGGCGGCTGGCAGCGTTATCTGGACACCTACTTCGGTGAACGCGCGGATGTCTGGACCCACGGCGACGTCGCGTACTTTACCGCCAGCGGTGGCGTGGTGATCACCGGCCGCAGTGACACCCTGCTCAAACCCGGTGGCGTGCGCATGGGCCCCTCGGAAATTTACCGCGTGGTGGAAACCATCGACGGCATCGAGGATTCCCTGGTGGTGGGTTACCCCATCGAGGGCGGCGACATGGACCTGTGGCTGTTCGTGGTCACCGAAGCGGGCCGTGAGCTGGATGAGCCGCTGAGCCAGCGCATTCGCGATGCGCTGCTGCGCGAAGCGTCGCCGCGCCATGTGCCGAAGCGGCTGTTCCAGGTCAACGAAATTCCCTACACCCTGAACGGCAAGAAAGTGGAAAAAGCGGTGCTGCAAATGCTCACCGGCAAGCCGGTCAAGAACAAGGGCTCGCTGCTCAACCCGGATTGCCTGGAGCAGTTCGTGGCGGTGGCGGAGGTGCAGGCATGAGCCACTGGAACTGCGCCATCGCCGGCATCGGCGAGCTGACGCCAACGCGCCGCACCGAGGGCGAAACCACCCTGGGCATGATCGCCCGGGTGTGCATCGAAGCGGTGGCGGACGCCGGCCTGGAGCCGGCCGCCATCGACGGCCTGCTGGTCGGCCCGCAGGTCGGCGAAACGCCGCAGCACGTGCCCGCCACGGTGTGCGAATACCTGGGTCTCAAACCGACCATGAGCAATGTGGTGGACCTGGGCGGCGCCTCGGGCGCCGGCATGGCCTGGCGGGCGGCGGCGGCGATCAACGCGGGCATGTGCGAGGCGGTGCTGTGCGTGCTCGCCAACAGCCGCGAGCCGACGCCGCCGCGTTCACCCAATCGCAACCCGATCCGCGAGTTCGATGTGCCGTTCGGCGCCTCCGGCGCCAACGCCGCCTACGCCATGATCGCCCAGGCGCACAGGCATCACTATGGCACCACCAGCGAGCAACTGGCCCAGGCGGTGGTGGCGCAGCGGCGCAACGCGGCCCGCCATCCGCAGGCGATTTTCCGCGACACGCCGATCACCGTGGACGATGTGCTCAACTCGCCGCTGGTGGCGGCGCCGCTGCGGTTGCTGGAAATCGTCATGCCCTGTGCCGGCGGTTCCGCCTTCGTGGTCACCACCAGCCAGCGCGCGCGCACCTTGCGCCATCCACCGGTGGAGATCGCCGGCGCCGGCGAGAAAGTCACCCACCGGGCCATTTCCGGCGCGCCGGATCTGCTCTCCGGCCCGCTCAAACCGGCCATGGCGCGGGCGTTTCAACAGGCCGGCGTGAGCGCCACCGACATGAACCTGCTGTCGCTGTATGACTGCTACAGCATCATGCTGGCGGTGACCGTGGAAGACGCAGGCCTGTGCCCGCCGGGCGCCGGCGGCCGCTGGCTGGCCGAGCACGATCTCAGCCCGGAGGGGGATTTCCCGCTCAACACCCACGGCGGCCAGCTCGCTTTTGGTCAGGCGGATCTGGCCGGCGGCATGTCGCACATCATCGAGGCGGTGCGGCAACTGCGGCATCAGGCGCACGGCCGCCAGATTGGTGACGCCCGCCACGCTCTGGTGACCGGCAACGGCGCCACCATGAGTGAAGCCACCGCTCTCATTTTGCACCGGGAGGAGTAGCCAATGACACATTCTGGAAACCAACCGATGCGCAAACCCGGACCTCAGGCCAGCCCGTTGTCACAACCGTTCTGGGAAGGCTGCCGTGAGCGTCGTTTGCTGATTCAGTACTGCCCGGATTCCGAGAAATGGGTGTTTTACCCGCGCGCCCTGGACCCGCACAGTTGGTCGACCAACCTGCAGTGGCGTGAAGCCAGCGGGCGCGGCACGGTGGCGTCGTTCATCGTGGTGCACAAGCCCGGCCATCCGGCATTCGCGGAAGACAGCCCCTACGTGGTGGCGCTGATCGATTTGCAAGAGGGGCCGCGCATGCTTTCCAACGTGGTGGAATGCGCCCCGGACGCGGTGTGCATTGGCATGCCGGTACAGGTGCATTGGGTCGAGCAGGGTGGCGAAGTGCTGCCCAAGTTCCGACCCGCCGCCCCCCGTGACAACAACGGAGAATGACCATGGATTCGCAACACCAGGCGGTACTGCTGGACGGCATCCGCACCCCTTTCGGCCGTTACCTGGGCGGGCTGGCCAGCGTGCCGGCGCGCACCCTCATCGCCACCGCCATCG
>TARA_R110001606_G_scaffold198663_1_pt1 | contig 51069 bp, 48 predicted proteins | sample TARA_R110001606 | Tara Oceans TARA_R110001606 (sample SAMEA4398315) | marine metagenome | biome: Polar Biome; feature: [SRF] surface water layer (ENVO:00010504); material: water (ENVO:00002006), including particulate matter (ENVO:01000060) such as... | depth 5 m
GGCATGATCAGCCGAAAAAACGGGCACCATGTCGTGATCTCCAGTGCGGTGGGCATCATCAGCTCGCCTTACCGAACAGGATATGCAGCCAGCAAACATGCTCTGCATGGCTTCTACGACGGGCTGAGGGCAGAACTACACGACGACAATATCAAAGTGACCATTATTTGCCCTGGATTTATCCGGACTCAGATTTCCGTCAACTCAGTTACTGGCGACGGGGGGAAATTCAACGAGATGGATGACGCTCAGGCAAATGGCATTGCACCGGAAGCGGCAGCAAGGACGATTGTGAGAGCAGTGGAAAAAGAAAAAGAAGAGGTGTACATAGGAGGAGTGAAAGAAGTGGGGGGTATTTATGTGAAGCGGTTTTTTCCTTCTCTCTTCTCACAGATAGTGCGAAAAGTAAAGGTGCGTTAGCAGCTTAAGAAATGAAGGTAAGCCATTGGTATAAAGTGTTGTTACCGGGCAGCTTTTTGCTGCTCATGGTCCTATGGCCCATGGCAAGCAGTGCGCAACCCAGCAGAAGATATCAACTACCATCGGGCAAGTCGGCATCGGATATCCAGCCCAATCAGCTCATCATTAAATTCAAAGACGGCAGCTATTCAACAGGTGGACGGACGTTACAAGCTGTTCCCGATATCACCTCATTCACCATCAGCCAGAAGATATCGATAAAGGAGCTGAAAGCCCTCGATCCTGCATCCAATGCAAGCGCAAGAACACTCCAGCGGCCAAGTAAATACCTGGCTAACATGTACAAAGTTGAGTTGGCAGAAGGCAATGTGCTGGAAGCTATCAACGAATTGCTTCGGTATGACAATGTACTTTATGCCGAGCCAGTTTTCAAAGAGCAGCTCTTTCTGATACCCAACGACCCAGATGCCGCCACAGCGAACTCCAAGCAGCCCTATCTGTCGTCTATCAAAGCTTATGACGCCTGGGGGATTACGACTGGAGACTCTACCATTGTCATTGGCGTTATTGACACCGGAGCAGACTATACCCACGAGGACTTAAGCAGTAACATCTACTTGAATACAAATGACCCTATCGACGGAGTTGACAACGATGGGAACGGTTATGTAGATGACTACCGTGGATGGGACTTTGCCAATAGAGATAGTGACCCCAAATCAGATTTTGGAGACCACGGCACACACGTTTCCGGTTTATCTTCAGCCAGAACCAACAACGCCAAAGGAATGGCGGGAACAGGCTTTAAGTCTAAGTTTGTCCCCCTAAAAGCATTTAGAACAGAGGATAACACTTCATTTGGCAACTACGAAGCCATCATTTATGCTGCCAATCAGGGCATGGATGTCATCAATTTGAGCTGGGGCTCCACCGGCAATTACAGCCAGGCGGCGCAAGATATTATCAACTACGCCGTATTGGAAAGGGATGTGGTGGTAGTGGCTGCCGCCGGCAACACCAATGCCGAACTCACTTTTTACCCTGCCAGTTACGACCACGTATTGTCCGTAGCGGCCTCGACTAACGATGGTACCAAGTCGTCCTTCGCTACCTATAGCTACTATGTCGACCTGGTAGCTCCGGGCACCGCCGCCTATTCAACAAGAAACAATAGTACCTATGGCACCGCAGATGGCTCATCGTTTTCATCTCCGCAGGTAGCGGGGGCGGCAGCCTTGCTGAGGTCTTATTTTCCAAAGTACTCTGCCGTTCAAATCATGGAGCAGTTGCGTATCACAGGCACATCGGTGGACGGGTTGGCAGGCAATGCGCAGTACAAGGGCCTGCTGGGCCGGGGCATGCTCAACATGTACAGCGCCCTGACTGATACGCTTTCTCCTTCGGTGCGTTTGGTGAAGGACTCTTTGCATACCCAGGCCGGGCAGAAGATTTTTTTTGGCGACACTGTACATTATGAGCTGGAAGCTATTAACTGGCTCAAGCCTGCCTCTGGTCTGGAGATTACCCTCGAACCACTGAGTAGTTTAGTGACATTGAGCGGCAACACCTGGACTACCCCCTACCTGGCTACATTTGATACGACCACCTACGCTTTTTCTGCTATTCTGGATGAAAGTACTCCTCCTGGTTCCAGGGTCATTTTCAAAGCCAAAATTAAAGCTTCCGGTTACAACGACACCCAATATTTTGAGTTCACCACTCACCCGGATTCGACCACTACCTCGTCAGCCAATCTATCGCTCACCATCAATTCGAAGGGGGATCTCGGCTATACAAAAGACTCTTTAAAGGCAGGCAATGGGTTTACATTTCAAAATATTCGTGTTGTAAGCCATGCTGGCTTCCTGGTGGGAAATAGCGGCGCCTCATTGGCTGACAACGTTGCCAATAACCTCGTATTCGGAACGAGGAACAATGATTTTTCCGTTAAAAAGCACCTCAAGTTATTCGGAGGAACAGTTGCCGACAATTACTACGAAAACAGCTTTACAGCAAGCCTCAGTGAAACCCTGTCAACGCTCGTGGAACAGAAAACGCTGTCCTGGGATTCTCCTGACGACAGAAGCTTTATGATCACTGAGTATCGGGTCACAAACACCTCCGCAGATGCTATAGAAAACCTTCATGCCGGACTCTTCACCAACTGGAGCATTGGCAACGGCGACAATAACCGCACCGAATGGGTCGACTCTCTAAGACTCGGGATTACCTACATTGACGAAGACAACATCTATGGCGGGATAGCCCTGCTCACAAACAATACGCCAACTTTTTATGCAGCCGACATCGATAACCTGAACGAAAACATAGCCGTGACTGACTCGCTGCTTACCGATTCGCTTAAGTTTGCCTGGCTGAGTGCAGAAATGGTCAAAACAACTGCCGGCCAAAGCGGAGTAGGCAATAACACTGCTCAAATGAATGGCGTGAAGCTTGGGAACCTTGGTGCCTTTAAAAGTGAAAAAGTAGCTTTTGCCTGGATTACTGCCGAGTCAAAAAATGGGTTCATTACTGCCGTGCAGCGAGCCCGACTCAGGTATGCTGAATTCCAAAACAATCCGAGAACCATCGCCACGGTTTTGGCCTGTAAGGATTCTCCGGTTACCATCAGCCTGTCCGGTGGCACTTCTTTTGATTTCTTTGCCGACGCCGGAGCCACAGACACGCTGCTGATTCACGGAAATGACTACCTGACAGACACCATCAAATCGCCCGCCACCTTTTTCGTGCGAAACGCCGACAACAACTACACTGGCGACCTGTTTTCTGTGCAGGTTAACATGGACGGCCTCGACGCCAATTTCAGCCTTAGCTCAGACACTGTTCTGCTTGAACCAGGTGTTAGCCCCACTATCAGCCTCGCCAGCCAAAGCGAAAAAGCAGTGAGCTGGGCCTGGGACTTTGGCAATGGTTCGCAAAGCACTTTAGAAAATGCTCAGGCAAAATTCAACGAGCCTGGCACCTATGACGTAACACTAACAACGAGCAGCAAAGCAGGGTGTGTTTCCAACGCCACCAAAGCTGTTTTGGTAGCTAACAGAGCGCCACAGCCGGTCATCGATGCCATAGTAATTTGCGCCAATGCTTCCGCAACTATTCAGGCTGCAAATGCTACAAAAATAAAAGTTTATACCGACTCAACGAGCAAGGTTGCAGTCTTCGAAGGTGCCTTTTTCACCTCCGGACTGCTTGATAAAGACACTTCGTTTTACGTGGCTAATGCAGACAGCCTTTTTGAAAGCCGCAAAGTCCTGGTTCCTGTACAGCTAAATCAACCCATGGTTGACTTCACCTATCTCCCTGATACTACTCAGTTCGAATCGGCGATCCTTCTGGTCAATCAAAGCTCCAATGCCGTTGGCTACCAATGGTATTTAGTGGATAGCCTCATAGGAGACACAATGAATAGCCAGTTGATTTTGGCAGAGCAAACCGAAATTACCGTCAGGCTGGTGGCCAGCAACGAACAGGGATGTACTTCGTCAATTTCAAAACTATTGAGCTTCACCAAGTCGGAGCTGCCGTTGGTGTCCGATAGCCCGGTTTGTCCCGGCGAAAACTTCACCCTGGTGCCGGAAAACGGGAGCAATTTTCTTTTTACGTCAGCAAACACCGGGGAGCCACTGCACAAGGGAAGCAGATTCGACATTTTGAACGTGACGGACACTGTGAAGCTAATTGTAAAAGGGATCGACTCTATCATAGAAAGTGACCCTGTTGAAGTTTCAATTTATCCTTACGACTTCTCTGCAGACTTCCTTATTGAGCCCGAGGTTCTCATCCTTAAAAAGCAAAGGACTGCCACTTTTACAAGCCTGTCGCCAGGCGCTACTTCGTGGGAATGGATGATCAACGGAAGCCTGATAGACATTTCTCAGCAGCCACTACTGGCATTCGATTCCGCCGGGATTTATGACGTGATGCTGATAGCCCATAATGAAGAAGGCTGTGCCGATTCTGTGTCAATGGCGTACCAGGTATTGGAAGTAACTGGGGTAGAAACTGCGGCTGACATCTTCAATTTATTTCCAAATCCGGCAAGTGAGACCATAGCTATTGAACTTCTCAAGCAGCAAAATGACGCTGTTATATCCATCATCAATATGGCTGGGCAGGAGGTGCTTAGTCGCTCCTTGGATACCAGCCCGGGACAGTCTGTTGAAATAGCAATCGGTTTGCTACCAAAAGGTGTTTACACCATCCGTCTGTCAACTCCTTCGCAAAGCTGGCAGCAGCGACTTATCAAAAAATAATCTAATCGGTTTTCTAAAGGGTAGTTTTGTTTCTCTTATTTTTAGATTAGCCTAAATTAATTTTATTGTATTTAAAAATTTAACGAGTATATTTGCCTAATAATTAATAAAGGTTGGTCGAAATGCAATTAATTAAGTCATTATGCTTTTTATGTTTGTTTTGCCTTGCCCTAAGTGGCTGCCAGGGGATCATTCCTGAAGCACCTGAAGAAAACACACTGCTTGATGGGCCCGTGGAAGGGCTTTCCAATTCTGAGCGAAAAAGATTCCTTAACGGTGATTTTGCCTTTAACGCCGAAGTATTTTCGTCGGCTAATGGGCTTGGTCCCTTATTTGTCGCCACATCTTGTGGGAGCTGTCACGCCGGAGATGGCAAAGGGCACCCCTTTACAACCCTTACTCGCTTTGGTCAATCAGCACCGGGCGTCAACCCGTTCATTGGAAAAGGTGGGCCACAGTTGCAAAACAGGGCCGTGCCAGGGTATGAGCCAGAGCAGCTTCCTGATGGAGTCGCATTCTCCAGATTTACTCCACCCGCCAATACTGGCCTCGGCTTCCTTGAAGCTTTGACTGATGCGCAAATCCTTGCCAATGCTGACCCCGACGATAGCGACGGAGATGGCATTTCGGGCGTGCCCAACTACATCACTCCTCCGCCCTACTTTCAGCCTGGCGCAACACATACAGCTGTTGACGGCAAGTACATTGGCAGGTTCGGGAAAAAGGCGGCCGCTATTGACCTGCTTCATCAAACCGTAAACGCCTATAACCAGGACATCGGCGTTACTACTACCTTCGAGCCAGTTGACCCACACACGCACCTGCCTACCGATCCGGAAGTGTCTGATCAGGTCGTCCACGATTTGGTATTTTATCTTCAAACGCTCAAGGAGCCCATACCCCGGGCTAGCTCTGACCCGCAGGTGGTAAAAGGCAAAGCGTTGTTTTCGTCAATTGGATGTGCCAGTTGCCATATTCAAGAATGGACGACCCCGGAAACAAATATCAAAGCGCTTTCCAACAAGAAATTCTACCCCTACACCGACCTGCTTTTGCACGACATGGGGCCCGGGCTTGATGATGGTTACACAGAAGGCTCCGCTGAAACATACGAATGGCGTACACCACCTCTTTGGGGATTGGGGCTTTCACCCAACTCCCAGGGCGGTAGCTATTTTCTGCTTCACGACGGCAGGGCAAAAAGCATCGAAGAGGCTATCCTGCTACATGGCGGTGAAGGGCAATTCAGTAAAACGCAGTTTGAGTTGCTGTCCAAAGAAGACAAAGATGCTATCCTCAAATTTCTTAAATCACTGTAGCCATGGATAGAAAAAAATTTATCAAAACATGTGGCATTGGCTGTGTGGGCATGCTGGGAGGCCTAAGCCTTCTGCAAAGCTGCGCCGGAACAAAATACATTACCGGACAGATAACCGGGTCATCTTTGCTGGTTCCTCTCTCCTCTTTTGAAGAAGAAAAGAAGGGACAAAAGGCATTCAGGAGATATGTGGTAGTGCAAAATGAAAAGCTGGAGTATCCGATCTGTGTTTACAGGTTCTCGGATACGGACTTCAGTGCCGTACTCATGCGATGCACACACCAGGGAACAGAACTGCAGGTGTTTGGCGACAGGCTACAATGCCCGGCTCACGGCAGCGAATTCTCTAATACCGGTGCTGTACAAAATGGCCCTGCAGACAAAAACCTGAGAAGATTCCTCATTGACAAGGAGAATGATATGTTAAAAATTGACCTCTCATGAAATCAATTTTCGTTACGATAATTTGTCTCAACCTAAGCTTAGTTGTACAAGCCCAGATAGACAGCACTTTATTGCGGCGGTCACCGGTTGATACCACAATGGCCAAAGGAATGAACATGGACGCCGTCTACAACAGGCCATTTCTTCAGATGGGAAAAATGCCCGTTTCCCTTGGTGGTTATGTCGAAGCCGACTACCAGTACATGGGTGAAGATGGTGTAACTGACGGGCACACGTTCCGCATACCAAGAATGACATTGTTTGTTGCATCCACCATCCATAGAAAGATTAAGTTCCTCTCGGAACTGGAGTTGGAGGAAGGTGGCAAAGAAATTTCCATAGAATTTGCAGCGATGGATTTTAGCTTTCATCCTCTGGTTAATTTACGTGGAGGCGTGGTCATGAATCCGATAGGTGCCTTCAACCAAAATCACGACGGCCCAAAATGGGAGTTTGTGGATCGTCCGGTTGCCATGACCCAAATGCTGCCCGCCACCTGGAGCAATGTCGGCTTTGGGCTCTATGGCAAGCAATATATGAATGACTGGGCATTTGGCTACGAGGCTTATGTAACCAACGGATTCGACGATTCCATCATTAGCAATGCTGAAAACAAAACTTTCCTGCCTGCATCAAAGGCCAGTAAGGACAGGTTTGAGGAAAGCAGCAATGGGCAGCCTTTGGTTACCGGTAAGTTTGCGCTAAGGCACAATATGGTAGGAGAAATCGGCCTGTCGTACATGGGCGGGGTGTTTAACAAGTTTCAGGACGATGGTCTTGTGCTTGACGACAAAAGACGCCTGGACGTGTGGGCAGTAGACGTCAACACTACCCTGCCGTTTAGCAAAACGTATATCGTTGGTGAATGGGCATGGGTGATGGTAGATGTGCCCGAAACCTACAGCCAGACTTACGGCAACAAGCAGAGGGGTGGCTTTATTGACGTAGTGCAACCCGTTCTTAGTCAGCCCATGCTGGGATTCAGCAATGCAGTACTGAATATTGCCTGCAGGCTGGAGTATGTGGACTGGAATGCAGGTAAATTCAACGAAACCGATGGCAATATCTCCGAACACCTATGGGCTATTGTGCCAGCTTTGAGCTTTCGGCCGACTGCACAAACTGTGATAAGGGCCAACTACCGATACATGCAACAAACAGACTTGCTGGGCAACCCACCTGCACTTATTAGCGGCGTTCAGCTTGGGGTTTCGAGTTATTTTTAGTTAAACTTCCCTCGGGGATCCACTCCGAGGGAAGTAATCAAAGTAGACTTATTCAACTTACTTCATGAAACATATGCGTTGATACAGCGATTCTGTTCCATGCGTTGATGGCAATAATATGGGCAATCAGTTGTGCCATTTCATGGTCATTGAAGTGCCTGGAAGCTTCCTGATAAGTAGCTTCAGACAATCCCCTGTCAGCAATAAGTGTAACTTCATCAGTGACCGCCAGGGCAGCCTTTTCTGCATCGGAAAATAAGGGCGACTCCCACCAGGCGCTCAGCGCATAAATTCGGTATTCGCTTTCCCCACCTTTCCTTGCATCCACAGTGTGAATTTGCAGGCAGTAGGCGCACCCGTTGATCTGCGATGCTCTTATCTTGATGAGTTCTTTAAGCCCGGCAGTGATGCCCGTCGAGGCTTCGTACTTTCCCAGCCCGAACATCGCCTGATAAAAGCCCGGCTCAAGGTCTTTGATACTAATTCGTTGCTTCATTTGTTCAGCTATTTATTATTAGAGATTTGTTCGATTGAAGCTGGCAAAGCCCGTCGGACTCAACTTCAAAGGTGAGATTCATCAAATTGTACACATGCTCGCTGGTCACCATCCAGGCGATTGCAAGCATTTGCTCATCAGAATAGTGGCTTCTGCAACTGGCGTAGGTGTCATTGCCAACCTTTTTGTGCAGCGTCATTTCCGTAGCAAACCTGAGCGCTACTCGCTCCTTGTCTGAAAACAGAGGTGACACTTCGAAGTCACTTACGGTAAAAAATTTCTCCTGGTCTTTAAACCGCTGCATGGCATGTGCCTGTCCGATGTCGATGCAGAAATGACAACCGTTTAGTTGAGCTACGTGAATCCTCAGGAGTATCCTCAGCTCCAGAGGAATTGGCAGCTTGTTCTCAAGGCTGGAGATTTTTCCGCTCCAGGTGCCAAAAGCAATTGGCATGCGTGAGTAAATCTTCTTCAGGGGAGTAATCACTTTCCCAAAGGTTCTTTTGGAGTACCAGAAGGCGATTTTGAGCATCAGCCCTCCAGGCTTTTCGATGGGTGTTAATCTTTCTGACATAAGCTTTTTTCCTTATGTCTGAATCCCCAGCTTTTGTGACAACTATTTAAGCTGAATTTTATCCGGGTTTCTTATTATGTAGATACTTTCTACGCTATCGCCTGTCATCGAAAGATATGAAACAGAATACGGCTCACCGCCGGCAAAGGTGACAAAAGCTGGGGCACCATTGACGGTTGCCTGCCTTAATTCTACGTTGAAAGGCAGGCTCTTTCTAAAAATGCCCAGTAAAAACTTCGCCACTGTTTCAGGCCCGTGAAGCGAATTGACTGCGGCTTTGACTTTACCTCCTCCGTCCGAATAGAGGGCAACATCATCCTTCAGAAGTGTTTCAAGCTGCTTTGTATCTCCTTCAGTACATGCCTTCAAAAAACTTTCCACCAATTGTCGGGCCGCATTATCCCCTGGCCTCCTTTGGCTGCTCATGCCCTTTTGATTGGCCTTCTTTCTCCCCCGGTGAAGCACCTGCCGGACGTTTTCCTCGCTCAGGCCAAACAGTTGACTCAAGTCAGCAAAGGAATATTCGAATGCTTCCCGCAACACAAACACGCCACGTTCTACCGGCGTAAGTTTTTCGAGTGCAACCATAACCTCATAACTCATCACACCTTCATCCGTAACTGTGGGAGAAGAAAAATCTACAAGAGGCTCAGGCAGCCAGGTGCCGAAATAGCTCTCCCTGGCCTTTTGTAAAACCTTCAAACGGTCAATGGCTTTATTGGCCACCACTCTGGTAAGATACGATTTCGTATTATGAACCTCAGTGTCCCGCTTTTTTAAAAAAGATTCAAAAGCATCTTGAACAACATCCTCAGCTTCCGGTATTTCGCCAAGGATATTGTAAGCCACCGAAAATAGGTAGGGTTTTAATTGCGCAAAAATTGTGCTGCCGTCCTCACGCCCCTCAAATGGGTTAGGATAAGACCTTTGGGTAAAACGGGAACTTGCCATATCAACAAAGTTAAAGCAATTCTTATTTCGACTTTTCCTTCCAAAAATTTTTCTTAGATTAAATTAGAAAACATTTCTATCTAATGGAGGAAGACAAAAACGAACAAACCCCCGAAGAAATAATTCAGCAGGAAAATAGCACTTTAAAGCTGAAGATGATGGCAGAACAAGGTGCCAAATTTTTTGAGGGATCAGAAAACGAGCTGAGCCCTGTCATTGAAAATCAATAGCTCCACTACATTCAGAACTTCGAGGAGCTTCACAAAAACGCTAAAAAGATTTCTGTCTACAAATTCATCGGGGAGCCGCCTTTCGAAGCCGAAGCGAATCTTGACAGCGGCTCGATTACCGAAAAACTCAATGAGCTCCTTGACTACATGGGCGAGCATGGCGTTTGCCTCGACTACATGGATGACTATGATGACCGTGTTATTTACAAGTTTATCGTCGATGAGCTATTCCGTTATGAAATGGACGATGTTCGTATGGATGGCATGGTGAGCCACTTTATCTATGAGGAATTTTACCCCAATCATAACCACGATCTCACACAGCATACAGAGGAGTTTATCTATCAGCTGCTCAAAAGCGATTGGAATGAATTTGCAAGCCACACCCTATGCAAGGAATTGCGTCAAAGTGGACAGGCGAAGGTTTCGGAAGAACCGTTTGTCGATAAAATAAAACTATTTCAGGCTGCATGGAAAGACTTTGAAGTAACGAAGGAAGAAATCACGGAAGTTGATTTTAGCCTTAAGAAGAAAAAAGCCAGGGTTGTCATCGACCTGGCTTATTCCGCATTTTCACCGGATGGTGAGGAGTTTTCATTTGCCGGAAATGCATTACTTGGCTTCAGGCACCAATACGGTTTCTGGTATATTGATCAAGTAAGCATTCCCGGCTTTTTTGAATAGTACCTACTCACTCCTCAGCGACCTGGCCGGGTTGGTCAGCGCCGCTCGGCGAGCCTGATCTGATACGATAGCCAGGGCGAAACTCAGGGCCACAATCCCAACCAACGGGAATATCCACCAATCGATGTTGGTGTGAATTGTATAACGCTCCAGGTACTTGCTTAGCAGGTACCAGGCCATTGGGGCAGACACCGCAAAAGCGATAAGCACAAGCTTGGTAAAGTCCTTGGAAATTAGTGCTACCAAACTGAACACTGAAGCGCCAAGCACTTTCCTTACCCCAATCTCCTTGATCCTCTGCTCCGCCGTGAATGAGGCAAGGCCAAACAGTCCCAATCCTGTAATGAAAATGGTAAGAAAGGAAAAGATTGTTGCCAGCCTTTGAGTCATATTGATGGTAGTGAACTTCTTCTGGAATTCCACGTCCACAAAAGTATACTCAAATGGGTAGGCTGGATTGTGTTTGTTAAAGATGTCGCCAACCACCGCCAGCGAGCCTTGCAGGTCATCCGTAGCTTTTAGCCTCACCGTAATGGCATCCGTCCAATTGGGGTCTAAAATCATGAACATAGGTTTGACAGGATCGTAAGGTGAGCCCATCATCACATTGTCGACCACACCAATGAGCTTCTTTTTGCCGCCCCAAAGATCCAGAGGTGTGCCCAGTGGATCTTCCAGTCCCATCAAATCAAGCGCAGCCTTGTTGATCACAATGGAGGCAGTGTCGGTCGTGAATTCCTTCGAAAAGTCCCTGCCCATCAACACTTCGATACCCATGGTTTTTGCGTAGTCGTATTCGCAGGCAATCGTGGTGAAAATCACCCGCTGCGTTTCCGGCTTACCAGGCCAGCCAAGGAAGTTATTAGAGTTGATGTCAGTAATAGCACTGTTAGAGCGTGTCACAGACTCCACATAACCGGACTGCTCAAGCTCTTCTTTGAAGATATAGTAGTTCTTGGCAATCTCTTCGTTGTTCTGAATGGTGATCAGGTTCTCCTGCTTGTAGCCCAGCTCCCGGTTCTTAGCCAGCTCAATCTGCTTGAATATCACCACTGTGCTGATCATCAGCATGATGGCAAAAGCGAATTGTATGATAACAAGTACCTTTCTTGGTGTTGCACCACTCTTACCCACAGAAAAAGACCCCTTCAGGGTGCGAACCGGGTTAAATGAAGAGAGGTAAAATGCCGGGTAGCTGCCTGACAGTATACCGGTTATAAATACCACAACGATTGAGTAGATCCAGAACTGAGATGAAGTGAAGTCAATCACCAGTTCCTTTTCTACCAGGTTGTTGTAAGCTGGCAGCACCAAAAGAGAGATGATCACAGCAATAAAAAACGAGAGCATTGACAGAAAGAGTGACTCTCCCAGAAACTGCGCAATCAGCTGCCCCTTTCTCGAGCCAAGGCTCTTTCTAATGCCAACCTCCCTGGCCCGGCGTTCGGAGCGGGCTGTGGAAAGGTTCATGAAGTTGATGCAGGCAATAACAAGAATAAAAATAGCGATTGCCGTAAACAGCCTCACGTAGTCGCTCATGCCTCCGGTGATCTTTCCATTTTCAAATGAGGAGTACAATCTCCATTTCAAAAGTGGGTGAAGAAAGAGCTTGGTAATAAGTTCTGTTTCTCCATGCTCATACAGCATATTTTCGATGCCTGCTACTACCTCTTCACGCTTGGTGGCATCCACTAATTCCACGTATACCTGAAAAGAGTAGTTACCCCAGTTGTTCTTGTTTTCAACCACCCAGGGATTGATAACTTCCCTGTGCTTCCAGGTCATCAGGTATTCCAGCTCAAAGGAAGAGTTATTGGGTATGTCTTTGAGAATGCCGGTTACTTTCAATGAACTCTTATCGTCCACCCGAATGACCTGACCCATTGGATCAGCATCGCCGAAAAGTGACTTGGCCAAAGATGTTGTAATGACAATTGAAGACGGGTCGTCCAGCACAGTTGCAGCATCCCCTACCAGCAGGGGAAACTCAAACATTTCTAAAAACTCCTCCCCGACATAGTAGCCTTGCTGCATCATTCGCTTTTCCCCGACCTTAAGCAGGTGGCTGCCACCCCAGTCGGCCACGGTGGTGTTGGCGATGCCACTGTGAGCATCCTTCAATGCTTCATAAGTCGGCAGTGGCACCGACCGCCACGAGTTGATTTTGCCGTCAAACTCCGCATTTCCCCATACCTGATACAGCCTATCAGCCTTGGGGTGAAAGGAGTCGAACGAGGTTTCGTCGGCTACCCACAGCAAGATGAGCAGACTGCAGGTGAACCCAACCGAAAGCCCCGAAATATTGATGATCGAATAGAGGCGGTTTTTGCCAAGGCTTCGAATGGCAACGACAAGGAAATTCTTAAGCATAAGATTTAGTTTTTGACCAGTACGTTTTGAGTGACAAGCCGGAAAGAAAAGGGTTGCAGGAACCGGGTAATTTTTCTTCACAAGCTCCTCTTTTAGCTGGAGTGAGTACTTGGGTGGAGGAGAAAGGTTACATCGAAACCTGAAACTACGAATCAAAAAAACACGTATAAAATAATTCACACTTGCACGTGTATCGAAGAATATCTTATCTTTATACTGAAAAATTGAAAGCTAATTATGAGCACCAAACTCACTTTAACCATTGAGAAATCAGTTATTGAAAGAGCGAAGAGCTATGCCGAGAAAAATGGTCAAAGCCTCTCGCATGTGGTAGAGACCTATTTGCGGAGTGTCACCAAAGAGGAAACAACAAAAGAAATAGCATTTTCTCCGATGATAAAATCATTGAAGGGTTCATTCAAAGCACCTTCAGACTTCAGTTACAAGGAGCAACTAGAAAAGGCGCTAGCCAAAAAATATCTCAGGGATGAATAGCGTATTGCTCGATTCCGATGTGTTGCTAGATTTTTTCTTTGACCGGCAACCTTTTTCAGAACACGCAGCTCAAGTACTTGTCCTTTGCGAATCAGGGCAAATAAAAGGACACATTACCCCTGTCATTTTCAGTAATACCTACTATCTACTCCGGCAAACAGCAAGCCACGACATGACTGTGGAAAAGCTCAGCACCCTCATGTCGATACTTGATGTGCTTGCCATCGACAAAGATGTTATAAAAAATGCATTAGCCTCAGGCTTCTCTGATCTTGAAGATGCACTTCAGAATTTTTCGGCGATTAAGTCAGGGATCATCAACATTATTCTGACTAGAAACACAAAGGATTATAAGAAAAGCGAATTACTAGTCATGACACCGGAACAGTACTTAAGGATGGTGGCGTGATGGGCCACAAATTTCGCAAATCCGCTGCCTATTACCGTTCACTTTCTCATTGAAAACCCTCTCACTTACTCCTCCCTCCCTTTTACCACCAAAAACCAATCATTCTCCAGCGGCAGGTAGCCGTAGTCGTAGCAGTAATAGTAGATATTGCCTTTGCGGTTCGTATAGGTATGCGTCATGTATCGAAACTGAAAACCTCCCTGCGTCAGTTTGTCTCTGTGGGCTTTGGCCATCACCTCTCCCTCAGGCACAATGCCCTCCAGAAGGTTCCTATTCTTCTTCAAAGCATTGTTAATATTCCGGACGAGGTTGTTGCTGGCCGACTTCGTTTGATTGTTATAAGTATTGCGGCAATAGTCGTCGCAAAATTTTTTATCAATCCTTCCCTGCAAAGGTTTCCCACAAGCCAGGCAGGCTTTTGAATCTGCTATTTCACTCATTATCAAATAGTTTACCCACCAATATAAGACCAATATTATCCGAAAACAAACGTTTGTAAACGTTTACAAACGACTACTATCGAATGTAAACGACTAGAAACCGGCTTTCGTTTTTGGCTCCCTGCACCTTTGTATCGTCGGTTCGGCAAAAGCATCTAAGCCAACGCCTTCCGACTGAGATAAAAATTTTTAACCAAAACAATTACAGTTATGTACGCTTTAAAAAACAAAGTGCAGTTGATCGGAAACATGGGTGCCAAAGCAGAAGTGCGCACCACAGACAGTGGAAAGAAAATGGCAAGGTTCAGCCTGGCTACCAATGAGAGCTATCGCAATGCGAAAGGTGAAAAAATAACAGAAACGCAATGGCATCAGGTAGTGGCCTGGGGCAAGGTGGCTGAAATAGTCGAGAAGTACACGGACAAGGGTTCGGAGTTGGTGGCGGAAGGCAAGCTGGTGCACCGCAGCTACGAAGACAAAGAAGGTAACATGAAGTACATTACCGAAGTGCAGCTAAATGAGCTCCTCCTCCTGGGCGACAGAAGCTCATCGAAATAATGCTATCAACTTTAAATGCTGGCCGGTCAACTGATCGGCCGGTTTCTTTTTACAACTTTCTTAACTTCACGATCTCCATGAAGAATTCAGACACTTCCAATCAGCTTTTCCAGCTGGCAGCCTCGTTTGTCAACCATACCCGCAGACACTTGTTTCTGACCGGAAAGGCTGGCACAGGAAAGACCACTTTTTTAAAACACATTGTAGAAACCACAGGAAAAAACTATGTGGTAGTGGCACCCACAGGTGTAGCCGCTATCAACGCAGGCGGGGTCACCATGCACTCCTTCTTTCAGCTTCCGTTCGGGCCTTTTCTTCCCGTCAAGCGCAACTGGACAGGACAAGAAACCGATGGCGCTCACGATAAGCTATCGCTGTTTCAGAAAATGAAAATGCACGGCAACAAGCGCAAATTGATGCAAGAACTCCAGTTGCTGATCATCGATGAGGTGTCGATGGTACGGGCCGACATGCTTGACGCTATCGACCAGATTCTACGACACTTTCGCCGACGCTTTCACGAACCCTTTGGCGGCGTGCAGGTGCTTTTGATAGGCGACCTGTATCAGCTACCACCTGTAGTGCAAGATCATGAGTGGACACTGCTCGAAGAACACTACAAAAGCCCTTTCTTCTTCGATGCACATGTGATGGCTGAGGCGTCGGTCTTGCGCATCGAGCTACAGAAAATTTACCGCCAAACGGAAAAGGACTTCATTGGGCTACTCAATGGCATCAGAACCAACACCGTTACCAGAGAACAGTTGGCCATGCTCAACAGGCGTTTCCTTCCTGACTTCAGAATTCCTGAAGGAGAAAACTATATAACTCTCACCTCCCATAACCATAAAGCGCATGCCATCAACGAAGAAGAACTCTTAAAGTTGCCTGGCAAGACTTACAATTTCAAAGCATCAGTAGAAGGTGAATTCAGCGACAGGGCCTATCCTGCCGACGAGGTACTGCAATTGAAAGTCGGTGCGCAGGTGATGTTCATCAGAAACGACAAGGGAGAAGAAAGGCAGTACTATAATGGTAAAATAGGCATCGTGAAAAGTATTGACAACGACAAGATCATTGTCTCTACACCGGAGGATAATTCGACGATTCGGCTGATCCAGGAAGAATGGCAGAACATGAGGTACTCCTACAACACGGAAAAGAACAGCATCGACGAAAAGATAATGGGCCGGTTCAAGCAGTACCCGGTCAGGTTGGCCTGGGCAATTACCATTCACAAGAGCCAGGGCCTGACCTTTGACAAAGCGATTATCGATGCCGGGCAGTCGTTCGCTTCCGGCCAGGTGTATGTGGCACTCAGCCGATTGACCAATATGGAAGGATTGGTTTTGCGTTCAGCCATTCCGCCGCAAAGCATCCTCAGCGACGACAAAGTCAATGAGTTTGTTGCTCAGTCTGAAAGCGAAGAATCACTTTCACCTCTACTAAAGATCGAGCAAAAGGCATTCATCGAAAATAAATTAAGGACGACGTTTCAATGGCAGCCGGTTTGCCAGGAGATGACTGATTTTTACAAAGGCTTTGACGGTCGGCAGGTGCCCAACAAAGAAGAGGCCGTGGAACTGTTCAGCAAAATGGTGCAAACCACGCTTGGTCACAAAGATGTGGCGGATAAGTTCCTGGCCCAGCTTCAAGGTTTGTTACCCCACGCCGAGCAAAACAGGTATGCTCAGCTCCACGAACGCATGTCGGCTGCACAGGCCTATTTCGATAAGCGAATGGCAGAAGAAGTCTTCGAGCCCCTGAAAGCACATATCGCTTCGATGATGAAAAAGCAGCGTATAAAAAAGTACCTGAAAGAACTACACGCACTTCAGGTACAGTTGCTCGCCCGGCGACAATTGATTGAACAGGCCCTGCTACTAACCAAAGGCTTAAGCGAGGGAATCGACAGCAGCCAGGTGTTGCAGCAAGCCGACAAACATCACAGGGAGGTGGTTGAGAAGCTTCCACCTCCTCCCCGGCTGCCCAAAGCCAAGGTAGGCGACAGTAAGCAAACATCGATGGACTTGTTCAAAAAGGGCAAGTCCATTGCTGATATAGCCGAGGAAAGAGGGTTGGCTGTGGGCACTATCGAAGTCCACCTGATCGATTTTATCAAGACGGGGGAGCTCTCCATTTTTGATCTTGTTCCGGTAGAAAAAGTGGAAAAAATACTTCCGCTGGTTCAAAAGGCTGAGAATTTTAGCGCCACTCCTATCAAGGTTCAGCTAGGCGATGACTATAGCTACAACGACATAAGGGCAGTTTTCAATCATTTCATCTGGAATCAAAGTCAGAATTGAGAAAAATTTGGTATCTTATATTCAGCGCAAAGAATCATGAAGAGTATAAACATTAAGATAGCCGACGAACTCTATGAGAAGAGTTTAGCTTATGCTGAAAAACATGGAACAACATTAAATGAAGTGGTTGTCCAGTTTCTTAAAAAGATGGTGACAGGCGACAACCACTCTCTTAGTCAAAAACTTAAAACCCTTCAATCTCAAATTGGGGTTCAGACGAGAAATTCAAGTTTTACTCGTGATGAGCTATATGAAAGATAACAGAAAAAAACCTAGCCCAAAACCTTCCAGCCCAGTCTGCTTCATAGACAGTCCCGAACTCCGGGAGGAATACAAGGCTTTTCCCAAGCCTGAAAAACAAGAAACAAGTCAAACCAAAACCAAAGGCAAAAAGGACAAATAGCCCTTAAATGCTTTCTCCGGCGACCATACTCCAAACAATTCTTGTGATCCATTGTTCGTTATGTACCTTGCAACTCCTACAAACTCAATAGCTATGAAGAAAATTGTCAGTATTTTACTCGTCGCAGGTGGTATATACCTGGGATATGAAGGCGTAACCCAGCTCCAGAATTCATCGGCATCGTTGAAAGTGGGCAAGTTGGAGCTTTCTGCTAAAAATGAAACTAGCGCAACTACCGCCTACATCTATCTTGGTTTCGGAGTGCTTCTCGTTATTGGGGGAGTTTATGTCCTAAGAAAATCATAAAAAAAATGTCAGGTCACATGACCTGACATCCATACCTTAATTGCGAAAAAAAGTGTCTGTTTAGCTTTTGATTTCAGCGGTTCCTGAGCCAGTACTCACCTTAATTCTCACATCAGAAGATCCCATCTTCTTTGTTTTCTTCACTGTGGTATTGCGGCCATTTCCTATTTCCTCAGTGCTGTCAAAATCAAATGGAGCATCAATGTCTCCATTGTTTTTGTTGGCCTCCATTACTATCACACCCTCAATCTTGTTCCCTTCAAAGTCAAGCGTTGAGTCGCCTGAGCCACTGTTAACCGATATATCATAAGCTGGCGTGGCAGCTAAAGACACCTCAACGTCGCCAGAGCCCGAATTGAATGAGCTTCTTCCCGATAGTTTTAGTTTTTCGACACTCACATTTCCACTTCCCACATTGGCGCTCACTTCAGCGTCGACGGAGTACAAGTCGATATTGCCGGAACCTGCATTGAAGCTAAGCTCACCTCTAGACTCTCTGGCTCGGATGTTCCCAGACCCGGTATTCACTCTGATTTTTCCATTCGAGTTTTCAATTCTGGTGTTTCCAGAGCCCGAATTAGTGCTTAGGTCAGCCATCAGCCCACTAATTTGCACATCGCCGCTACCAGTATTGAAGCTGATGTTAACTTCATCCGGCACCTTAATTGTCCATTTTGAGTCTCCGCTCCAGCTTCTCCGGTTCTTCATCTTCTCCTCATTGATCACAAGCGTAGACCCTTTTTGCTCTATAGTCGGCTCATAGTCGTCTATATCATGCTCCAATGCCACATATACTTTACCATCCGCAGATTTCTCAAAAAAGGCATCGCCGGACGAAATGCTCATAGTTACTTTATTAATACCACTGAACGTTCTGTCTACCTTCTGCTGTGCTGTTGCCATTCCCGCCACCATAAACAGTAAGGCTACAGTTAATCCTGGTTTGTTGAGTAATTTCATAGTTTTTGACTTAGAGTGATTAACCTATTTATGCTAAAAGACATAGGTCGACTAAAAAGGTTGCACATCAAACTGTCACACTTATTTACTCATTTCGCAAAGAGGCGGTCGGGTTGCGGCGAGCAGCCTGCAAAGACTTGTAACCAACGGTAAGCAACGCTATCAGGGCAACCACAAGTCCGGTTACTGCAAATGTCGATATCGAAAGCCCTTCTGCATAAGCGAAGCTGCTTAGCCATTTGTCCATCAGCCAATAGGCCAGTGGGCTGCCCAGTGCGAAACCAATCAGCACCAGCAACAGAAACTCTTTCGAGATCAGGTAAACCAGCTGCTGGTTGGAGGCGCCCAGCACTTTCCTGATGCCAAACTCCTTCAGCCGCAGTGAGGTTGCAAAACTGGCCAGCCCAAGCAGGCCGAGACAAGCAATAAAAATTGCCAACCCCGCCGCCAGCGCAAAGACGGTTCCTCTCTTCACATCATCCCTATAATACCTCTCCCACTGTTGATCAAGAAAATTGTATTCGATGGAACCCTCGGGGGCAAACTTATCATGCACAGCACTAGCATGTTCCAGTACATTAGAGGGGTCACCTTTGGTGTTGAGCACGAAGTAGTCGATGGACATTATCACATTGTTCCACGGGCCGATCACCATCGGGCCAATCTCCTGATAAAGAGACTCGAAATTGAAGTTTTCCACAATCCCTACTACCTGAAAAGTAATGGATTCTTCCCCGTCGTGAAACTGAATCCTCTCCCCAACGATGCCTTCGCCCCCGAGCATTGCAGCAGCTTTTTCGTTGAGCAGAACATGGAGAGAATCTAACTGATCGTTACCTGAAAAGTTGCTCCCCACCTTTAATTTGATATCGAATGTCTCAAGTGCATCAGGGTCAAAACCCATAAAACGCATCAGTTGGGGGTCTTCGCCTGCCGTCTTTGTCACAGAAACAGCAGGGAGTGATTTCCACTCACCGGGCACCCGACTGACCACCGCCACATTCAGAACATCAGGATGGGAAGCAAACTCGCTCTTCATGGCACTGAAGCTTCTCCGAACATTTCCTGAGTTAATATCAATCACCATTTTTCGTTCTTTGTCGAATCCCATATCCCGGTTTTGTACATAGTCCATTTGATTGTACACCACGGCGGTGGCAATAATCAGAACAATGGACAAAGAGAATTGGAAGACAACCAATACTTTGCGGGATATCAAATTACCCACCTTTTGAAAGTGCCCGCCCAGCACCTGGCCCGGTTGATACGCTGAAATAATGAAAGCAGGTACCAAGCCGGAAAAGATGCCCGTTATAGCGCTCACACTGAAGATTGCCACAAAGATGAAAGGCTGCTGAAGATAAGGGATCTCGATAGTTCTTTCAGTAAGGCTATTGAACCATGGAAGCGCCAGTTCGATAAGCCCTAATGCGGCAATTAATGCCACAGTTGAAACCAACATCGACTCCACTAAAAATTGGCTTATCAGCTGCCCCTTCGATGCACCAACCACTTTGCGAATACCCACCTCCTTACGCCTGAAAATAGCTCTTGCGGTGGCCAGGTTGATGTAATTGATGACGGCGATAACAAGCACAAAAACTGCTATCAGCCCGAAAATAATGATGTATTGCTGATTACCCTTGGCATGCTGGGTGGGAGTGTCAATGTCTACAGACCTGAGGTGCACATCCGTAAATGGCTGCAACTCAAAATCCCTTGTCTTCCACTGCTCCCCCAGGTTGTCTTTCAGAAACGCTTCCTTCTTTTGCATGACAGAGGCAACCGCCGACTGATCGTTCAGCACCAGAAAAGTGCCGCAATTTCGAGGCTCCCAGCTGGCAAAATATCTTTGGTAGTTTTCGCTCCACATTTTTATGTCGGCGAGATAAAAGAACTCAGGTTGAAAGCTTGAATTTTTGGGGACATCCTCTATCACCGCCACCACCTTACAGGAGCCAAATCGGTCAGAGTCAATCATTTTGCCAACAGGGCTCTCAGCACCAAAATATTTTCTGGCTGCCGAATGAGTCAAGATCAGGTCCACACCATTGTTTCCAACATCCTGGGCGATGCTTCCTGCAGTGAATCGGTGGTCAAACACCTCAAAATATGACTTCTCAACTACATAATAATTTCGCTCCAGAAATTTCTTCTCACCGATTGTGTGCATAGCACCGCCAAAAATAAACACCCTGGCGACGTTCTTTACCTCAGGAAACTCAGCTTTCAACGCCCCTCCCATGGCCCAGTTCGTGAAAATAGTTTTCACTTCTCCCGCTTCAGGAGTAGTCCCACTTTCTACGATTCTATAAATCTTATCAGCTTTCGAGTGATACAAGTTGAAGCTTTGCTCATATCTGATATAGAACATGAGGATCAAAAACACTCCCAGGCCTACCGACAAGCCCAGGACATTGATCAGTGTGTAGCCTCTGTGCCGCAGGCTGTTGCGGAGTGCTGATTTCAAGAAGTTCGTCAACATAGTGATAGCGGTTTTACTTTGTCGGCGCTTTTGCAATCATCGTTCCATAAATTAATTAACTGAAAATCAACTAATTGCAAATATTTTATTTCCAGTAACAAAGCTGATTTGCCCGCCAGCGGACGGTACCGGTCACTGCCAAACATCCCAAACATTAACCAGCCTGGAGCTCCTTTCTGCCCGGCAAGAGCACAGCTATAATACCCAGCAGGGGTAGGAAAGAACAAATAGCAAAGACATATTCAATGCTTGTTCTATCAGCTAGTTCCCCCAGCAAGGCCGACCCGATGCCGGCGGTACCAAAAGCCAGGCCAAAGAACAGTCCGGCAATCATGCCCACTTTGCCAGGCACCAACTCCTGGGCATAAACAAGAATGGCGGAGAAAGCTGACGACAATATGAGGCCAATAACTACGCTTAACACCCCCGTCCAGAAAAGGCTGGCATAAGGCAACATCAGCGTGAAAGGCGCTGCGCCAAGTATCGAAAACCAGATCACATACTTGCGACCAAACCGGTCTCCCATGGGGCCTCCAAGGAAGGTGCCGGCAGCAACAGCAAAAAGGAACATAAATAAGTACAGCTGCGATGCCTTTACCGAAACATCAAATTTTTGAATCAGGTAAAAAGTAAAGTAGCTGCTCATGCTGGTCATATAGATGTACTTGGAAAAAATAAGCAATAACAAAATAGTCAACGACCAGACTACCTTCCTTACCGGAAGGGCGAATATTTTTTCCGGCTCGGCAACGGCTCGCCTGGCTTTCCTGCTCTTAACGACCAACTGAAACTTGTACCATTTGCCGACGTTGGCCAATATAATCATCGCCAGCAAAGCCAGCAGAGAAAACCATATGACGTGAAATTGTCCAAGCGGAACGATGATCAACGCTGCCAGCAACGGCCCCAGGGAGCTTCCTGCATTGCCTCCCACCTGAAACAACGACTGAGCCATTCCATGACGGCCGCCGGACGCCATGTGCGCCATGCGGGAGGCTTCCGGATGAAAAACAGATGAACCCAGGCCTATAAAAGCCGCCGACACAAGAATCATGGTAAAGCTTCCGGCCATAGACATACCCAGCAGTCCTAATAGTGTGAAGCCCATTCCAATAGCCAGTGAAAATGGCTGTGGCCGCTTATCTGTAAATGCACCCACTACAGGCTGTAGCAGGGAGGCCGTCAGCTGAAACGTAAGTGTAATCAAGCCAATCTGGCTGAACGTGAGCTGATAATTCTCCTTCACCATCGGGTAAATGGATGGGATCAGCGACTGCATAGTGTCGTTCAACAGGTGTGAAATACTAAGTGCCACCAAAATGGAAAATGTGGCTTTGTTGGTGGTTTCGTTGGCCGTAGTGGCCGCAACTGCTCCGTTGTTCATCAATCTTCTTCTAATATATCACCCAAAACTTTGGCCGTCCTTCATATCAATTGCAAATTAACGCAGATGTCAGAAATAAAATTCTCAAAAGCATTGAAATGAATAGCGGCATTCCGGCGTGTACGATGCCTGACTGCACATAAAAGGAACCTTTGCCCAAATACGGCCCTATTGCCGGTGGGTTGTTCTAAGAAAGGCTGCCCGAAAGAAACGCAGCTGGGATTAACCTAACGACGCTAAATCTATCACTATGAATCGCTATTTGCTTCTGTTTGCACTGATCGTCGGTTGTAAAGCACAGCCTGAAAAGCCTTGGGAATACCTTGGCCAGTCAACGCCGGGCACCACTCCTGAAATGTTTGCTCCTGCGAATGTCTCAACTGGCAACAACGAAAGAGATATTGCGATTTCCCCCGATGGAACTGAAATCTACTATTCTCTGGTGGGCGTCCAAAAGAGTGTGATTGTAATGCGCAAGTATCGTGAAGGGCGCTGGGAAGACCCAGTCATTGCTTCTTTCTCTGGTAATAGTTATGACATTGAACCTGCCTTCTCGCCGGATGGGTCGAAGCTATATTTTGCCTCAAGGCGGTCGCTAACAAATGGTGGGCCCGACGAAGACTTTGATATTTGGTATGTCGAAAAACAACAGGATGGAAGCTGGACGGAAGCCAAAAATATGGGAGCGCCTGTGAATTCCGATGGCCATGAGTATTACCCATCTGTAGTCAAAAGTGGCAACCTTTATTTCACACTCAGGCTGGAAGAAGGTGGCATGGGCGGAGAAGACATCGTTCTTTCCAGGTTTGAAAATGGCAAGTTCATGACACCTGAGCCATTGGACTCGGCGGTCAATTCATCCACCGACGAATACAATGCCTTCGTTGACCCGGACGAACAGTTTATCATTTTTGGCTCCTGGCAGCGGGAAGGCAGCCAGGGAGGTGGCGATTTATACATCAGCAGAAAAGGTGCTGCAGGCACGTGGCAGCCGGCTGTTAATATGGGTGATGCCATTAACAGCCCCAGACTCGACTATTGCCCATATGTTTCGCCAGACGGACAGTGGCTTTTCTTTACTAGTGAAAAAGTCAAATCTTCCGATCAGACGGAAGGCTCTCCAACATACGAAGAATTTGTCGGGCAGCTCAACTCCCCTGGCAATGGAAGGGGGGACATTTATTGGGTGAGGATGCCGGTATCTGAAAAATAGCAGGCTGGCAACAAAAAAGAAAGCGCTGGGAAACCCGGCGCTTTTCAATCAGGAACCTAACCTAATCAACCTATATTATCTTTCTGGGGTCAATCCAGCTTCACCTGCATGCGACCCAGCTTAGTACCTTTGTTATACACCTCGATCTTGTAAATTCCGGTGGTCAATTTTTCTTTGGGTGTAAAAACCATCTCTACCCTTTGAACCATCTCAAACTGGCCCGGATAAACTCCGAGGCTTGCGACAGGGTTGCCATCTCCCTGCAAGAGGTGATGTGAAACAGTGCCATCGGCTTTGGAATAAACTTTTGAACCAGGAGATACTACTTTGAACTCAAGGCCACCAAGCGCACTCTGTGGCACGTCGAACACGAAGTTAATTTTCTTCGCTTTCTTAGCTCTTACCGTTAATTTTTCATTCTTTTTGGTGACGAGCACAAGGTTATCCTCGGTCAAAGCGGTAAGGAGACCCATGTTTTCAGTAAGGACTTTGTTGTCCATTTCCAACTGAGCAATCATGGCATTAGCATTGGCGTTCTCTTTTCTCAGGTTGCCGTTTTCATCCCGAAGCTTGTTAATTTCTCCGTTAAGGCTGGCAATCTGCGAGTCAAGACCTGACTTCAAAGCTTTCAACTCAGCTATTTGCCTGTTCAGCTCTGCTATAGAACCATTGCTCCGTTTAATCTGGCTTAGCTGCGCTTCCTTCTGAGCCAGGTTATCGTTCGCCTGAGCCAAGAGATGATCAAGATTGGCGTTTTTGCCTGTCAGAGAGGCTATCTCTTTTTTAAACTTATCAATCTCTTTTTGAAGTTGAAGTTTCTCTGAAAGCAATGCTTCAGATTTAAGCTTCTCCTCGTTAAGACTGGCGACCGCCTCCTTATTCAGGGTGATATAGTGGGCGCCAATAAAAAGGCTTACAAACAAAAGCCCGGCTATTACATAAGCTGTGACTTTAATTCTCGATGTTGATGATGACTCGCTCATACTTTTGATGTTTATGATACAATTGTACGGCGGTCATCTAAATGCCCTATTAGTGCGAGATTAAAATGGCATTAATTTTTTTTCTCGACCGGAAGCGTTAGGGTAAAAGTGCTGCCCTTGCCCTTTTTTGAGATAAGTGTCAGCGTGCCCTCGTGCAGTTTGACTATTCTTTGCACAAGCGACAGCCCAATGCCATGGCCTTTGATGTTTTGAGCGTTGCTTCCCCGGTGGAAAGGCTCGAAAATCAACTCCTGCTCTTCTTCGTCAATGCCGATGCCAAAATCCCGGAAAGTCAGCACCAGTCGGCCCCTGCCCGGTTCAACGCTTACCTGAACCTCATGAGGATCAGAATATTTGCACCCATTGTCCATCAGGTTGAGCAAAGCTGTTTTTATCAGCTGCTCATTACCGACAATGGTCATCTGATCATCCTCCAAATCCTCATTGAACGATATTGACACCTTGTATGAAGGATTTCTTTTCTGGAGCTCGCCAGCGCTTTGCCAGAGTAGCTCGTCCACCCTTATGGAACCGAAAGAGCTTTCAACGCTCTCAGAGCTCGCCTGCGCAAGCAGCAGCAGCCTGTTAGACAGATAATTCAGGTTCTTGATATCGTCAAGAACAGAGTTTACGGTGCGCTTGTAATCTTCGGCACTTCTTTCGCTGAGCAATGTCACTTCGAGCTGGCCGGTAATAGAAGTAAGTGGCGTTCGCAACTCATGCGAGGCATTCGCTATGAAGTTCTTCTGGAGCTTAAAGGCCTCTTCCAGCCTGTCGAGCATGTCGTTGAATGTGCCTGCCAGCTGCGCCAGCTCATCGGTTTGGTTTCCTTCGTCGACCCGGCTGCTCAGGTTACTGATACCAATAGCGTCGACCTGGGCGATTACCCGGGAAATCGGACTGAGGGTACGTTGTGCGAAAATTCGCCCCGATATAAAAGTAAAAAGCAGGCCGGCGCCGAAAACGATAAAAAGGACGTTGCGCAGGTTGTTCAGTTTTCGATAACCAAAAATATCCGTAGCCGAAGCCACCACCACCACTCTGTCGTATTGATCCGTAAAAAGCACTCCCAGCACTTCCTGGTTTCCGAACACAAATCTAACTTCCCCCTCAAGCCTTATCCTGTTCAGTAGAGCCTCATTCACCTCCACTGTCTGCACCCCTTCTGAACTATACAGCACCTGATTTTGATAGTCGAAAATGGTAATCTCCTCATTTGGCAAGCTCACCGGGTTGTTTTCCTCAATCTTCCGCAGCAGCTCTGCATCCACCTCCTCTACTTCAATAAGCAGTTTGGCCACATTTCTGGCTTTGTTTTCTATCCTTTCATAAAACTCTTGTTTGCGGTACTGAGCCGATAAGTAGTAGATAGCTAACGAAGAAGCGCCCATGATCAGCGCCACTATCAGCAAGAAAAGGAAGGTGAGCTTGTCCCTGATTTGCATTAGGCTTTTTCAAAAATATACCCCATCCCTATCCGGGTGTGGATGAGCTTGTCCTCAAAGTCTCTGTCTATCTTTTTCCTCAGGATATTGATATATACTTCTACCACATTGGTGCCAGTGTCAAAATCAATGTCCCACACTTTCTCCGAAATATCGATCTTCGACACTACTCTGCCTTTATTCCTCATCAGGTATTCGAGCAAACCAAATTCCTTCGCAGTCAGATCTATTTGTTTGTTCCCCCGGTGAGCCACCTTTTTGTCGAGATCTAGGGTCAAGTCAGCTACTGTCAGCACATGGGAGACTACTTCCTCTCTCTGGCTTCGGCGGGTGAGCGCTTTGAGCCTGAGTAAAAGCTCCCTGAATTCAAAAGGCTTGACCAGATAGTCGTCGGCACCAGCCTCAAAACCATTGACTTTGTCTTCGGTGGTACCCAGCGCAGTGAGCATGATTACCGGCAGTGAGGGTTTATTGTTCTTTATCGCCCGACAAAGTTCTACCCCACTGATAAAGGGAACTATCACATCCAGGACTGCGACATCGTAAGCTCCTTTTAGAAATAAGGTTAGCCCCATTTGCCCGTCAGTAGCCAGGTCAACTACATAGCCCTGCTCTTCAAGCCCCTGCTTGATAAATGATGCCACCTTTGCTTCGTCTTCTACCAGTAGTATGTTCATAGAAATCTATTAAAGATAAGAACTACTATGAGTCCAACTCACTAAAGTCACGGCAAAGTACATGAATCTCCACTGCAACTCTATAAAAGCCGATTACAATGCAGAGATATGAAAAAAGCGCAAGCAACAAATTAAAACGCCCTTAAAAACAACTTTTCTCTCGTATATGCGTATTTGTATGTACATACATATAAATGTATGAAAATTGGACAAAAGAGATTAAAAACTAACTTTAGTCGGAGAGGAGAACGAGAAAATGAAAACTATTTTGCACAAAGCCAATACGAGAGGGCATGCTAACCACGGTTGGCTCAATTCCTATCACACTTTCAGTTTTGCACAATACTACGATCCTGAAAGACTGCATTTTGGTGTTTTAAGGGTTTTGAACGATGACACCGTTAGCGGTAGCATGGGCTTTGGTACTCACCCACACGACAATATGGAAATCATCTCCATTCCATTGTCAGGCGACCTTGAGCATCAGGACAGCATGGGCAACAAACAGGTGATAAGGCAGGGAGATGTGCAGGTACTGAGTGCCGGCACAGGCATCTATCATAGTGAAAAGAACTTCCACAAAGACAAAGAGGTGAAATTCCTTCAAATATGGATGTTCCCCAACAAAAAGGATGTGACACCCCGCTATGACCAGATCACCCTGGACGCTGACAAAAAACACAATGCATGGCAGCAGGTGTTGTCGCCCAATGCGGATGATGAAGGTGTTTGGGTACATCAGAATGCCTGGTTTAGTATGACCAAGCTTGACGCCGGCAAATCGCTCGACTATCAGGTGAAAGGAAAAGGCAATGGCCTCTACTACTTTATCCTGGAAGGCGATGTAGAAGTGGACGGACAGAAACTGGGCAGAAGAGACGGCTTCGGCGTGTGGGAAGCTGACCACAGCAAGCTAACCGCCTCCACCAATGCGGAAGTGCTGCTCATGGAAGTACCTATGAATTAAACGAAGTGATGGCTGGCGGATTGATCTGCCAGCCTTTTTAATATCTTACAACCATGCTAGACGTAAAACAACGGGAAGAAGACTCAAAAGGATCATTCTACATAGAAACGGAAGGTCGCAAAATGGCCGAGATGACCTACAGCAAAGCTGGCACAGATCGTATCATTATTGACCACACCGAAGTAGACGGCGAATTGCGTGGCCAGGGTGCAGGTAGGCTAATGGTAGAGAGCGCCGTAGCTTATGCCAGAGCAAAGAAGATAAGCATCATCCCTCTTTGCCCTTTTGCCAGGTCCGTATTTGATAAGAACCCCAAATTAAGAGACGTGTTATGAACCTGGACGCTTATAAGACTATCAATAACCCCGACAAAAAGAGGTTTGAGTTAGAGATTGATGGTGTTCTGTCTGTGATAGAATACACATTCAAGAAATCAACGAATCAAATGTTCCTTGTTCATACGGAGGTAGATCCATCATTGAGAGGTAAAGGAGTGGCCAGTAAGATTGTGAAAGAAGCACTGGACATGATCAGGAAGGAGGGCCAGGAGCTGGTACCACTTTGTCCGTTCGTGGTGGCGTTTTTGAAAAAGCACCACGAGTATCATGATCTGATGAATGAAACAAATAAAGCACGATTTAAATAACACCCATGGCAGAAGCAACAACAACCCCAAGCGGCACAAATTTTCAGGTGAGTGCAAAAATTCGCCAGCACGAAGTATTGCTCGATGAACCCGAAGACAAAGGAGGGGGAGATACCGCACCCACACCCGCAGAGTTTGTTTGTGCAAGCCTTGCTGCCTGCACCACTATCACGTTGCAGATGTATATCCAGCACAAAGGTTGGGAGGCCTCTGTTAAATCAGTGAACGTAGTGTATGAAACGGTTGATGGCGTGGGCACCTTCAGGAGGACGGTAGCACTGGCTGGCTACACCCAGGAGCAGCTACCCCGGCTTACTGCCGTGGCCAATAGCTGCCCCATTCACAAAATGCTCTCAAAAGCTAACCCAATCGACACAGAAGTTAACTAAACTGATATGGCCGACAATGTAAAAGAGTACAGTAACGGAGAGGTAACCATCATTTGGCAGGCTGAAAAGTGCCAGCACTCGGAAAAATGCTGGAGAGGTTTGCCTGGAGTGTTTAATTACAAAGCACGTCCCTGGATAAAGCCTGATGGCGGAACAACTGAAGAAATTATTGAGCAGGTGAAAAAATGTCCATCGAGCGCCCTCAGCTACAGAATGACGAGCAAATAGACCGGCTCGATGCTGATACTTCATCCTGAAAACAGACCAGTTAAATCTTTTATTTATATTTAGTCTAAATAAGCTTTAATTTCTCAAGGGACTTCGTGTTATTTGCAGACTAAGGATAATACGCCTGATGTCTGCACCTAACGTAATCGTAGCTGATACACATGAGTTGTCCGTTGCCGGGTTATTATACCTGGTGCATCAAGCTTTTGAAACCGCACAGGTAGAAACGGTCAAGAGCCGTGTTGCATTGAGCAACGTCCTGAAAAATTTTCCATCCGGCATCCTTATAGTCAATCCATATGGGGTGAAAGACCTGGATCCAGCGAGTCTCTTGAAAGTGCTTACCGACAACTCTCAAGTATACCCTCTCCTACTTGTTTCCCGCATCGATCAGGAAGACTTAAAGCCGCTGATCAAATTCGGCGCCATTGGTATCATTACCAAAAACTGCAGCCAGCGGGAGGTTTTGGCCGCCCTGGAGGCGGCGATCCACCAGGAAAAGTTCGTTTGCAACAAAGTGATGGAAGCCTTCCTGGCTGTAAACGAGGCAGCCGACGACCTGCAGTCAGAGAAAACGCTTTCTGAAAGAGAAATCGGGGTTATCCGATTTATAGCCAAAGGCATGTCGACAGAGCAAATTGGAGAGGAGCTGCACCTCAGTCCTCATACCATTCACGCCCATCGCAAAAACATCCTTAAGAAGATGAATGTGAAGACTCCTGTGGAGCTCGTGGTGAAGGCCATCCGGGAGAAGCTTATTACGGTCTAATTTCCTCAATCAGTCAAAACAAACCTTACTCGCCATACTTGAATGAGCTATAAGAAAATTTTTATAGCTCATAAACTGGGCAATTGTTGGGCTATAAATACATGCATCATTGGCTCCTGTCAAACGTCCAATGCGCAAAGAAGCGCCGTAATTCAAAAATGGCTAAAGCTCATTTTAATTGAAAACATCCAGCAATCCTCTCCAAATAAAAGTATCCAATAGCTTAAACTAGCTATCGCTAATCCCCACTACAAGCACTTCATGTACTTATAGAAGCAGTTATTTAAGCTCAATCAAGCGATTGACAGCCCAGTCTCCCCGGCCTACATTTGCCATTATTTAAAACGATTCTAAATAAATGAAATATATCAATCAAATAGGCATTTCAGCGGCATTTCTACTCGTATTCAGCCAATGCGGCCCCGCAAATACAACATCCAAGAGTACACAAAACTCAACTCCCGACAAGGAAGCACTAAAAATTGTCAGCATTGGAGGGACTTTGTCTGAGGTTGTTTGTGCGCTGGGAAGTTGTGATCAGATTATTGCAGCTGACAAAACCAGCACCCGACCTAAAAGCCTGCAAGACCTTCCTTCGGTAGGCTACCGCACCGGCATCAAAGCCGAAGGCGTCGTGTCGCTCGATGCTGATATTGTTCTGGCTGAGGAAGACCACATCAATGCCGAGGTTGTTACCCAGTTGCAAGCGGCAGCCTTGCCAGTTCATACGTTCACACATGAACTCAACGTCGCTTCCACCAAAAAGATAATAACTGACATAGGCAAAATCATCAATAAGGAGCAGGAGGCAAAGCAGCTGGTTCTCACACTGGAGCAAGATCTCAGTCTATTGGACTCGATGATTGGCGAAACCAGTACGAAACCGAGAGTGCTATTTGTGTATGCACGTGGGCTTGGCTCACTGAGTATCTGCGGCAAAAACACATTTGCCGAGGAGCTCATCAAAATGGCCGGAGCGCAGTTTGCTGTTGACGAAGTATTCGACTACAAACCACTAACACCAGAGGCCCTGGTAGCAGCCAACCCTGACTACATCTTATTTTTTGACAGTGGCCTCGAAAGCCTGGGCGGCGTGGAAGGTGCACTTCAAATACAGGGCCTGATGCAAACCACAGCCGGTGAAAAAAAGCAGGTCCTTGCCATGGACGGGCTTTGGCTTTCAGGCTTTGGCCCGGGGGTGGGCAAAGCAGCCATTCAGTTGGCGACCAGCATTCACCCTGAGCTGGCAGCACACAACGTGGCCCAAAGCAACTAACCTATGCAAGTGGCTACCCTACCGGCAATGAAAGCTAAAAGCAGCCTCACTACCAATACTGCGATATTAAGCAGCCTGGTGGCCTTACTTGTGTGCACCATGTTCATTTCGCTTCGTGTGGGTGCCCTGGGCATCAGCGTTGGCCAAATTGTTAATATTCTCCTTCACAACCTGGGACTTGACGTAGCAGAAGTCAGCTCAAGAGACTCGGCAGTATTGCTGTCGATCCGTCTTCCAAGACTGGTGCTTGGCGTGGCAGTTGGTGGCGCACTGGGTATTTCAGGCGCTGCGTTGCAAGGGTTGTTCAGAAATCCGCTTGTGGAGCCCGGCATTATTGGTATTTCCAACGGAGCGGCATTAATGGCTGTTGTCGTGCTGGTTTTTGGCCCTAGTCTCGCTTTGTTTTTAACTCCGGACCTTACAACCTGGCTGCTTCCAGTCGCTGCCTTTTCAGGTAGCCTTGCCGCCACTTATATCGCCTATCAATTCAGCAAAGGTGCGTATCAAACCGACGTCACCATTCTCATTCTTGCAGGTGTAGCCATCACTGCTCTTTGTGCAGCCCTTATGGGCATCGTCATCTTCCATTCTAACGAAACGGCGTTGCGTTCCTTCACTTTCTGGAGCATGGGCGATTTGAGTGGTGCCTCGTGGGATAAAATAGGGTTCGCCATCTGGCTTATCGTGCTGCCTGCTGTGGCCCTTATCGGGCAAAGCCAGGCACTCAACGCCATGGCGCTGGGGGAATCGGAAGCCCGGCATCTGGGAGTGGAAGTAGAGAAAATTAAGCACAGGATCATTTTACTGAGCGCTCTGGCAGTGGGCGCATCGGTGGCTATGGCCGGAGCCATCGGGTTCATTGGGTTGGTTGTGCCACACATTCTGCGCATGGCGTTTGGTCCGGATCATAAGCTGATACTTCCTGCTTCAGCCATTGGCGGCGCCATTTTGCTTACAGTCGCTGATATGATCGCCAGAACAATTGTTGCTCCTACAGAGCTTCCTATTGGCATTATCACAGCGCTAATGGGAACGCCGTTTTTCATTTGGATGCTCGCATCAGCCAGAAAAAAAAGAATTCAGATTTAACCGGACTCTCATGTATCAGGGAAAAAATATAAGCTATTCGGTAGGCCCTAAGAAAATACTCGACCAGGTGTCGGTTGCCGTTTTCCCGGGCAAGTTTACGGCCATTGTAGGCCCCAATGGTGCCGGCAAGTCAACACTTTTGAAAGCGCTATGCCGGGACATACTCCCTGAAGAAGGAGAAATAAGCATCAACAATCAGGCACTACCCACCTATACTTCAAAGGAGCTGGCATTGACAAGAGCAGTGCTGCCACAAAAAACACATCTGAGCCTGGCCTTTACTGCAGAAGAGGTGGTGATGCTCGGAAGAACTCCTCACAACACTACCAACAGTCAAAACAAAGAAATTGCAGAGGAGATGATGAGGGAGGCAGATGTTTACCACCTGAAGCACAGAGTCTACCAAACGCTGTCGGGCGGCGAGCAGCAAAGGGTGAACCTGGCCAGGGTACTTGCTCAATTGCACGACCAGCAGGAGCGGCCGACTTACCTGCTGCTAGATGAACCGACCTCAAGCCTTGACATAGCACAGCAGCATGGCTTGCTCGACATAGTTCGGCAAAGATGCGTGGAACGTGGATATGGAGTAGCCGCTGTGATACATGACCTCAACCTTGCCGCTCAGTATGCCGACTACTTTCTATTTATGAAAAACGGCAAAGAAGTGGGGCAGGGCCCTAGCCAACTTATGCTCAGAAAGGAAATGATCGAGCATACATTTTCGTACCCGGTTGAGCTGATTTACGGTGAGAATAGCGACATACCTATGATATACACAAAGGGTTCCATCCCTTTTGAAAATACATCCCTTTTGAACGAAACTATAAATAGCAGATAATGGAAAACTTAACGATTGATAAAACTGATGTTCAGGCACTAAAAAAAGCCTGGGCGGAGATGCAAGCCGCACAACCGAATATAAGAATCAGAAATGCTGCCCAGGAGCTGGGAGTAAGTGAAGCGGAGCTTTTGGCCACAGAGGTGGGCCCTGCCTGTGTGAGACTGGAAGCCACCCCTGAACGAAGCTGGCCCGGCTTTTTGAAACGACTACCGGAACTTGGTTACGTGATGTCGTTAACCAGAAACGACGCATGTGTGCTAGAGCACAAAGGCAAATTTCAGAAAGTGGAAACTTTTGGCGAGGGTGAAAGAGCTATGGGAACGGTGATTGGCCCTATCGAAACCCGTGTTTTCTTTAGCGCCTGGCACGTTGGGTTTGCCCACCAAATGACCAAAGGCGACAGAACGCTTACCAGTTTGCAGATTTTCGATAAGGCCGGAGAGGCGATCACAAAAATTTACCTACAAGAAAAAAGCAACAACGACGCCTTTCTGAAAATTGTGGAAGACTATCGATCCGATAACCAGGAGCCGGGGCAAACGGTAGAGCCTTACAGCCAACCCACCTTTGGTGACTCCGTCGACAAACCCGCCTTTCTCAAAGAATGGAGTGAATTAAAAGACACCCACGACTTCTTTGGCATGCTGAAAAGGCACAACGTGCATCGCTACAAGGCGCTTGAGGTAGCTAATGGCACTTTCACTTACCCCATAAGCACTGACAACCTTCAGCAGGTGCTCGAAACTGCCGCAAGCACCAAACTTCCCATCATGATTTTTGCGGGCAACCGGGGCAATCTTCAGATACAGCAAGGAAAGGTAAAAACGATCCGCCTTCTCGAAGCTCAGGAAAAATGGCTCAATGTGCTTGACCCGGAATTCAATATGCACCTGAAGTTGGAGGCTAGCCAAACAGCCTGGGTAGTGCGCAAGCCCACGTCCGAAGGCAATGTTACCAGCATAGAAGTGTTTGACGCTGAGAAAAATATGATTGCCCAGTTCTTCGGCCTTAGAAAACCAGGTATTCCTGAATTGGAGGCATGGAAACAATTAGTCGACTCACTACCAAAGCTATAGAGATGCGAATAGTTTTTCTCTTCACTTGTCTTTTGGTTCTTCATTCTGGCCTCGTAGCGCAAGATAGCCTGAAAAGCTATGTGATGGACGACATTGTTATCACAGGCCAGTTTGAACCTCAATCGGCCAGTAGGTCGGTGTATCAAGTGAGAACCATTGCTATGGAAAGAATCCAGTCACAAGGAGCTAATCGCTTGCAGGATGTGCTGCAGACGGAACTCAATGTGAGGTTTTCTCAGGACATGGCGCTTGGTGAATCGAGTATGACGCTGCAAGGACTTGGTGGCCAAAACATCAAAGTGCTGATAGATGGCATGCCTTTGATTACGAGGGAGGGCACCTCTAATTCTGGTGCCCTAAATCAGGTCGATGTCAACAACATCGAGAAAATAGAGATAGTGGAAGGGCCCATGTCGGTAGTGTATGGTGCTGATGCGCTGGCAGGAGTCATCAATATTATTACCAAAAAGCCGGAGAACGACAAGCTCTCACTGGACGCCCGGATGCAGGAAGAGTCCGCCGGATCGGAATACGGATTCGACAAGGGTGTTCACAATCAAAGCATCGGGGCAGGCTATACGCTGGGCAAAGTGTACACGCAGGCAAGGCTGAGCCACAACCAGTTTTATGGCTGGCAGGGAAATGCGACGGGTCGGGACAAACAGTGGCACCCAAAAAACCAATGGCTGACCAGCGGTCTAGTCGGCTTCAGAAATGATAAATCAAACATTTTCTACAAGCTCGACTATTTGGACGAGTCCATTCAAAATCCTGGCGTCTTTAACGGTGGCGAGGCACTTGATCAGGAGTATATCACCAAAAGGTTCAACCACCAGTTGCAGGGGCAAACCAGGTTATTTGAAAAATTGAGCTATAATGGTGCTGTTTCTCTTATCAATTTTAGCAGGCGCACGCTCACAACCACAGTGGATCAGGAGACTGGCGATGTAAGGCTGGCCCTTGGTGCAGGTTTGCAAGACTTGTCTTCTTATGACGGCATTAGTCTCAGGGGCACATTCCAATACCGCCTTTCGTCTCAGTGGTCATTTCAGCCGGGTTACGACATCAACCTCGAACAGGGAGAAGGTGGCCGCATCAACGCTGACGCTCCCTGGCTGAACGATTACGCTTTCTTCTTTTCTACTGAATACACACCGACTGATAGAGTAAGCATCAGGCCTGGGTTTCGGGTCATTCAAAACTCGGTGTACCAAGCACCGCCAGCAGTTCCTTCGATCAATACCAAATTTCAGCTGACCGACAACCTAGTGCTAAGGGCTGCCTACGCAAGAGGCTTCAGGGCACCATCGTTGAGAGAACTGTACTTCAACTTCTACGACGCCAGCCATTCCATCGAAGGAAACCCCGACCTGGAGGCCGAACTATCTAACAGTGTGAATGGTGGACTTAGCTGGAAGGTGATGAGCACAGCCAAATCGAGGGTTGACATGACACTCAATAGTTTCTTTAACGCAGTCGATAACATGATTAGCTACGGACAGAAACCCAGCAACAGTCTGATAACTACCTACATCAATATTGATAAGTTTAAAACGAAGGGACTCATGTGGAACACCACCTATACAGGCAAGGCCCTTGAAGTAAAAGTGGGGGTTTCCTATACCGGGCGATACAACCAACTAATAGAAGACGATAGTGAGCTTCCCGAATTCACATGGACGCCTGAAGCGAACCTGGTAACCACCTATCAACTGGAATCTGCCGGGCTGACCTTCAATCTATTCTATAAGTATACTGGCTCGTTGCCTAACTATGAAGTTGGCACTGACGACGCTGGCAGCGAAACCATTCGGCTAGCCAAAATTGATGGGTACCACATGATGGACTTTACTGCCAGAAAGCAATTGTTCGGCTACCTGAATGCCACTCTGGGAGTAAGAAACCTCCTCAATGTGACGAATGTAAACAACACGTCCACCGACACAGGCGGAACCCACAGTACGGGCGGTGCGAGGCCAATTGGCTATGGAAGATCTTACTTTTTGGGGCTGAGTTTTAACCTGAACAAGTAAACAAGAGTAAAAAAATTTAGAAATCTATTTATAATAAGTCTAATTAAAATTAAAGATGCAACGTACAATTACACATTGGATAAAGGCCAAATATTTTGTCCTATCAATATGCTCGATGGCTATTTTAACAGCATGCGGCGACGATGAGCCGGCGCTACCCGACAACCTTGTCAATTTTCCATCGGCTCAGCAAAGCATTACTGAGGATGAAAGCGAACTTGAAGTAGTTCTCTCATTTTCACGAGCGCTGGATGTGGCAACCGCTGACATTGCGGTGGAGTTTTCCGGAGAAAACATTGCCTACGGAACCAAATTCACCACCACACCCGCAGCGAGTAACGACGTCATCGCTCTTACAGTTGCTAAAGGTGCGGAGCAGGCATCCTTCACGGTCTCTAAGGCCGATGGAGCACTTTTCGATGGGGATGAAGTCATCACATTTACCCTCTCAACTTCCAGCGATGGGCTTTTGCCTGGCACCACCTCCACTATGACGCTCAGCTTTGCTGAGATACTGGCGGCACAAGGCCAGATAGACATTGAAGGAGGAGGTGCTACCTACCCGAACAAGGTATTCATTGACTTGAGCGCTAACCGCCAAACAGCCGTGAACCACAACGGATGGGACCTTGGGTTTTACTCAGGCAGCGACTTCAAAGTAATTCTCAACTCGTCTGTCACGATGTTTGCCCAGGCACTGGAAAAGACTGATCTGGCTGAAGTAACTGCTTCGGACACAGTTGGCTTTGCGGCAGCCATGAGCATCAATGCCTTTTCTACCGATGCTTTTGGCTGGATCGATGATCCAAGCGGCGACTTGAGCAAAACTGCCATTGCTGAAGTTTCGGCTACTGCAGATGAAAATGTTGTGTACATCATTAACCGGGGAGAAGCACCGGCCGCTACTGCAGGTGCTCCGGGCGAAACAAGAGGATGGAAGAAAATTAAAATAACCCAAACAGCAGACGGCTACCTTCTTCAGTATGCCGACATTTCCGCTACCACCTTCGAAGAAATCGAAGTAGACAAAGTAGAAACACAGCAATTTGTTTACGCTCACTTTGAGGATGGCGTTGTGGATGTAGAACCAGCCAAAGACAAATGGGACATTGCCTGGACTGGCTTCATGAATTCGACCAATTTTGGCGGTGGTTTTATCCCCTACTACTTCCAGGACATAGTATTGCAAAATACAGCCGGAGTAGAAACAGCCATGGTACTGACAGCAACTAAAAGCTACGAAAGCTTTGGCAGCAGCGACATCGCCAGCCTGGAATTCAGCGAAAGCCAGACGGCGATAGGTTCAACCTGGAGAGTGACTGGCGGGCCTGGTGGCAGTCAACCTGGTGTGCGTGAAGATAGGTTTTACGTGATCAAAGATGCCAGTGGCAACTACTATAAACTGAAATTTACTGCGCTGATGCAGGGAGGCGAGCGTGGAAAACCACAGATAGCCTACGAATTGCTTGACTGAAGCATCCTGGCCGCTAAGAGTTTACTGAATAACAAGTAGTTTAAATAGGATGTAGTAGTAGGCAAGGCCGTTCATTTCATGAGCGGCTTTCCTTTTTTACACCTCTATATCTGCAGCAATATCTTCCAGGCGATCTCCACGTACCCGTCATGCGGGTATTGCTGGGCGAGAAGATGCGTTAGCTTCCCTAATGCAACATCTTTGCATCGGAGGTAAACACCCCTTTCACAATTCCAATATTTGCCAGTATTCTTAATTACTGGCATTTTTTTGATTTCAAAAATTCACCGGAAATTCATACAGTGTACATGAAGACAGGTTTTACATCATTAAAAGCACAATTGGCAACTACTACAAGCTGAAATTTACTGCGCTAATGCAAAACGGAGAAAGAGGCAAGCCACAAATCCCCTCTGAGCTATTGGATTAGAATGGGGAAATAGGCTTGGAGTTGATGCACTCTAAGGGCCGTCTCGGGTGAGATGGCCCTTTGTTTTTACTGCCACGGTCTAAGGCCTCATACTAGAGTATGGCGCAATGAATTTCTATTACATTACACAATAGTCAATGGTAAAAATCAGTAAAGTAAACCGCCTTTCCTTTTATCGATAGAATATAAACTTTAGCTTGATGTTTAAAAAGCATATATTGGATAGCTATGATAAAATAATTTCTAAGCAACTAAAGGCCATTTCTAAATGGAATACATATACATAAATGCCGGGAGTTCGGTCGCTATAGAGAAATCAGAAGATGGTAAACAAGTGGAAAAGATATTCATTGACGGCAAACAGCATAAGTTCGAAGATGGTGATGTTCAGGACAAAGAACAGTTTGCTGCACAGATGAAGAGGAACAAGTACCAAAAATTTCTTAATCGACAATTTGAAAACTTACTAGTATTAACTGGTGCAGGATCCTCTGTAAGTGTTGGTGAGGGAGAAAAAAAAGGAAGGTTACTATCGCAACTTTGGGATGACACTAGAGACAAGCTAGGCGAGAATAAGCTAAATGCATTTTGCGAACTGGTGAAATATTCTGACAAAAAGGATGACGCTTACGTAAAGAATTTAGAAAAACTACTTTCCGTTGCCAATGCTGCAAAGGATTTCGTGACCTCGACAAAGGACATCAACATTCCGACGATTATAGAAGAAATAGAAGCCTTAATCAAAGAGAAGTGTGAATTGAAACTGCCTCATGACGCCCCGCATCATGCGTTTATCGAGAAAATAACAAGAAGAAAAGTCACGCTGCCTAGAGCAAAAGTGTTCACCTTAAATTATGACACTCTATTTGAGCAAGCTGGCAGAAAAGGGAACTTTACAATTATTGACGGGTTTTCATTTTCGTTTCCGAGATATTTCAGTGGAAGAAATTTCGATTATGACGTTGTTCTACGAGACAAAAGCCGACTAAAGGAGGAAGACAATTTCATAAACCGTGTATTCCATTTATACAAGCCGCACGGGTCGGTTGATTGGGAGAAGACAAAAGAGGGAGTAAAGCAAGCTGATTCTGTAAAAAAAGCACTAATGATCTACCCCAAAGATAGCAAATATGAAAGCTCCTATGAACAACCATTTTTTGAAATGATGTCACGGTTTCAACAAAACTTACGGAGGGACAATGTTCTCTTGATATGCATTGGTTTCAGCTTTAACGACAAGCACATTGTTACAGCGATTCAGGAAGCGTTAGAACAAAACTCCGGTTTCCAGATCATGGTACTGAATAAAGGAATAGATACCTCCAGTAGCTTCAAATGGTTATTTGATTTATCAATGAACCATTCAAATATTGTCCTTATGGATGAATTATTCTCAGATTTCGCATTAAACTATCCCACGCTGAAATCTTACAACCAAGATGAGTATAAAAAGATCACCATAAACTTGTCTGATAGTGACGGAGAGTAGAAGCCCATTTGAGCACAGCTATTTCATTGGGTACGTCAACCATGTGTCGGCTCAGTTCATAAAAGTTCATTTCCCCTCGTCAACACTTTTGCAGACCTTCATTTTTAAGGGTGAAAATTTCAACGGAGGTTTGGTGGGTAACTTCGTAGTTATTGAAGGTGAGCAGTATGGTTTCCTAGGGAAGATCTTAGAGCTTTCATTGCCTGAGAAAGAGCGTCTAGAATTAAGTGAAAAATCATTCAAGAACAAGGATTTTCATCCCACCGGGAAAATTGAGATCTTATTGTCATTTGATCTGTTTGAACCGTCCAGAATTGAAAAAGGCCTAAATTCTTTACCTGTTATTGGGGCAAAGGTCTTTGTTTGCTCTTCCGAATTTATCAATGGATACTTCAGAAAATTTGGTCTGAAAGATGACTCTGGAGCGACCAGTCCAGTCTTCGAATTAGGAACATTAACTTATGACAAGTCAACCTTAATTGAAATTTCTCAACAGGCTTTGTTTGGTAGACACTGCGCAGTAGTTGGCACGACTGGTGGCGGAAAGAGTTATACGGTCAGCAAATTATTGGAAGGGGTCGCTTCCAACAATGGTAAAGCTATTCTGATTGATGCGACGGGCGAGTACTCCACGCATGACAGAAATGGTTATTCGGACAAGCCTTCTATACTTTCAACAGATTCTTTTTTTCACTACTCTAATCTAACTATTGGCGACCTATTTGTATTACTAAGGCCATCAGGTCAGGTGCAAGCACCTAAACTTTTGGAAGCAATTAAGTCACTGAAAATCCTGCAAATTCTACGGAGCAAATCGGATAGTGACGATACTATTACCAGAAATGACGATGGAACATTTTCGATTTTGATCAACCCTACCACAGGAACCTCCGAGCTAATTCGAGTCAATAATGGCACTATTGAGAAAAGCGGTCAATTGATGCGACCATTCAACAGAATTTACAGCAAGTACATCCAAGAAATTGAGGGTATCGAATCTAACTTTGATGTTAAATCTTTATCAAATCAAATCGTTCAAGAGTGCGTTTGGGATGTAGATAGAAACGACGCAAACAAATGGGGCGGGAGAAATGACACCCATTTAAACAATTGCATAAGTCTCATTTTGAGAGTAAATAACCTTGTAAGCAACCCTATTTTTGATCGTATTTTTGGATTCAACAGGGAAAAGAACAGTAAAAATGAGCTAACCAATCAGATTTCATCTTTTTTAGACAATGACAAAAACCTATTTAGAGTTGGCTTTGAAAATGTTGGCTTTGACTTTCAAGCGAGAGAAATAGTAGCAAACTCTATAGGGAAATTTCTGCTCGAAAAAGCCCGTAGTGGAGATTTCAAAAAAGCTCCTATAATTCTATTCATTGACGAAGCTCACCAGTACTTAAATAAAAATGTAAAAGATGAGTATTTTGAGACTACACAATTAAGCTCATTTGACTCAATTGCAAAAGAATGTAGAAAACATGGCCTGTTTCTAACCATTGCAACTCAGATGCCGAGAGATATCCCTATTGGCACATTAAGCCAAATAGGGACATTTATTGTCCATAGACTGATCAACCATTTCGATAAAGAGTCTATTGCAAACGCAAGCTCTTCCGCCAACCGAAATACTTTAGATTTCTTACCGATACTTGGAGCTGGCGAGGCAATTTTAATGGGCGTAGACTTTCCCATGCCTGTGATGTTAAAGATCAATAAACCTGAAACAGAACCAGATTCGGACACACCTCAATTCAAAATGAAAGTCCAATCAGAAAGATTTGACAATGAGATTCCAATAGCTCTCCAAAAAAAGAAGCGTGAAGACGCCTAAATCTGCAACAAAATCTTCCAGGCGATCTCCACATAGCCATCATGCAGGTATTGCTGAGCGAGAAGATGCAGCGCCTCTTCGAAACCAGTAGGGTCATTTTCACATTCCTCTACCAGCAGCTGCACTTTTTCGTGCTTGTGGTATTCCTTTACCTCCGCCTCTGAGGGCAAATGCTCCACGTTACCGAGCATGCCGAGATCATTGCCGGTGAGCACACTGCTGAGTCTGATGCGCTCAGGTAGCTGATCCACCCCAATACCTTTGGTCTCCAGCGGCTTGGGCACTTCAAATAATGCCTCACCGTGGGCCCTACAATACCAGTTGCCTCCCATGCGGGCGACTGCATCCACCTTTTCTGTATCCACCCTTCCCTGCTCATCCAATATCTCCTTTTTGAAATGCATGAGCAACACCTCACAAATCACCAGATTGCCAGCACCGCCCAGGTCTCCGAGCGGAATGATTTGTTTCACCTTACATTCAAAAGCTGCTGGCGACTCCCCTACCCTCGGCGGCCTCACTTTTTCTGAAGGAACTTCCGTAAACCCAGCCTTGATAAACTCATTGACGCCTTTCTCATATTCTGTACTGGACAGCGACATTTGCTGCACCATGGCGTAGTTCACGACGTTGATCACCACCTCCCCATGTTCGTGCACATTGTCCAGTGTATGCTTGGTAGAATTGTCCCGCACCCTTCTGGAAGGAGAAAAAATAAGCATCGGCGGATTGGAGCTGAACATATTAAAAAAGCTGAAAGGACTGAGATTGACCTTTCCATCTTTATCAACTGTGCTGGCAAAAGCGATGGGCCTCGGCGCCACCACACCCTGCATGAGCCCATGCAAAGCTGGCACACTTATATCCTTCGGGTCAATGGTCATCAGCTGATCCATGCTATTTGATCTTTTTATAAACAGCTTCGGCTATCAGGCTTGCACCGGCAGCATCAGGATGCACACCATCAGGAAACATTTCCGGGTGACCTGACAACGCCTTATAAAGGTCAATCGTTTTCAATTTGGCCTCTTTGGCCGTTTGCTCCACTCTGGGAATCACACCTCCTTTTACCACTTCCTCCGTAATGCTAAAAGCGTCTTTGTAAACCGGCACTGGCAGGCAAATGTAAATTTTTGGCTGGCTGGGCAACGAAGCAAACGACTGAATGAACTCCAGGTACTCGTCAATAAAGTCTCCTTTATATTTCCAGTTTTGCGGTTTGCTGTCGTTCGTGCCAAGCTTAATGACAACGATATCAGGCTGCCAGGCCAACACCTCTTTGTACTTCGGTTCGTTCCAATAGGGAAAGTCGCCCTGTTTCAAAAGCGTCCGGCCGCTGATGCCATAATTTCTAACCTCGTAACCATTGCCCAGCAGCTGTCCCAGTACCTGCGGGTATCGTTTGTCTTCCTCGTCAATACCATGACCTTCGGTGATACTATCACCAACACAAGCCACTTTGATTGATTGGGCCTTAACCATAAAAAAACCTGCAAGCATAAGTGTAAGAAGAATGGATTTCATAGGACAGCGTGTTTAAGTAGCTGGTAAAATTTCCGCCTTTACTTCACCAAAACCAATTCTTATCCCATCTTTTTCTGCAAAGCCACGCATGGTCACAGTGTCGCCATCCTGAAGAAAGCTTCTTGTGCTACCGTCTGGCATTGGGATTGGCTTTGTCCCCTTCCAGGCCAGCTCCAGCATGGATCCATAGCTATCGGGTGTGGGGCCGCTGATAGTGCCGGAAGCATACATATCGCCTATGTTGATATTACATCCGTTGATTGTGTGGTGGGCCAACTGTTGGCGGATGTTCCAGTACATGTGCTTAAAGTTGGATCGGCACACCACTTTCTCGGCAGCCCCTTTTGGCTGAATCCCCACTTCGAGGTTAATATCAAAGTTGTTGAGACCTTCAGCCTTCAGATAAGGCAAAACTTCCGGTTCCTGCTTTGGGCCCGCCACTCTGAATGGCTCCAGTGCATCGAGGGTCACCACCCACGGCGACACGGACGACGCAAAATTTTTGGCAAGAAACGGCCCCAGCGGCACATACTCCCAGGCTTGCATATCACGGGCCGACCAGTCGTTGAAAAGCACAAAGCCAAAGATGTAGTCATCTGCCTGAACCGTGCTAATACTGTCGCCCAGCTTATTTTCTTTGCAGGTGACGAACGCCATTTCTAACTCGAAGTCGAGGCGACCGCTTGGACCAAATACCGGCTGGTCTTTGTCGCCGTCCTTTCGCTGCCCTTTCGGCCGACGGATGGGTTCTCCGCTCACAATAATCGACGACGCCCGTCCGTGATAGCCCACTGGCAAGTGCTTCCAATTGGGTAACAAAGCATTTTCAGGATCCCGAAACATAGTGCCCACATTAGTGGCGTGCTCTTTACTGGAATAGAAGTCGGTGTAGTCCCGCACCAGCACCGGCATGAGCATTTTTGCCTCTTTCATGGGCACCAGGAGATCGGGGAGCAAATCCTCTTCGTCTCTGAGGTCTTCGTTTTCATCATTGAGAAGGTCGGCTATTCTGTTCCTTAGTGCACTTGTCTTTTCCTTTCCAAAAGCCATTAGTTCATTGAGGTAGGGCTGGGCAAACACCGATTCAGGTATATGAAGCTCCTCAAAGAAGCCTTCGTGGGCCAGCATTTTGAGGTCGAGCACGTAGTCGCCGATGGCCACCCCCACCCTGGGCTGGGTGTCCGCTGTTTGAAAAATGCCGAAGGGAAGGTTTTGAATGGGGAAGTCAGACCCCGGTCTGACTTCTACCCATGATTTTAATGAGGGATCGTTTGCTGTTATAATCATCTTTGGGTCTTGTTCTTTCAACTACAGCAAAGTTAAAAGAATGATCAAGGAATCTTAATTAGTAAAGCCCCTGAGCAACCAATATCGCTTCGAGAATTCCGTTGGGCAGTTCGAACCCAGCGAAGAAAATACCAACACCAAACACTTTGTTCTTATCATTGATGACACTCAGCGCCAAAGGAAGCCCGCAAACAGACACCATGCTGTAGAAAAAAGCGAACAGCAGCAGCAACGCCATGGTTAAGTAAGAGTTTTCGACGAAGTAGATGCCATAAATCAAGAGGAAAATCGCCACTACACTAACAAGCAATGATATGTAGAGGGGGCGTTTTTCTACGATTCTACTGATGGGCAGTGAGAATACCGCAGAAAGGAAAAGCACTACAGATATAATTACGCTGCTACTTACGTCGAAAACGTGACCTATTTTGGGCTCAAGCCAGTTTGGAAATAAGTTGAAAAGGATCGTCGTTGAAATACCAAACGCCAGCCCCACTATGAATGCGTAGGCGTAATCGGATTTTTTGGTATCCTCCTTCTTAACATCCGTTACAATACCGTCAAGACTCTTGCCCATATTCTTCTTCATCAAAAAGCCTGAGCCTGCCGTGATAACACCGCCAACAACGAAAGTCAGAGGAGCGCCAAGAAAATCTACCAGGTCAACAATCACTGGTTCAAGCGCATACAATGCACCATAAACAATAGTGATAATGGCCATGGCCCGGGGCAGCTTGTCGGCTGGTGCGAACAAGTCAATGGTGGAAATGGCGGGGCTTGTGAAAATACTCATGGAGGCCAGCCAGAACACGATGAGAATCGGCAGTATCCACTTAAAGGTTTCTCCCGGATCCATGATCAGCGTAAACGCTACAGACATAAACACCATGGCAGCAGCGCTGATACCAGCACTGATGATTGGGAGCCTGTTACCTTTTGTCTTGCGAAATCTATCACCAAGGAGGCCTGCGATAGGTGGAGTAACAAACATAATAATACCCTGCGCAATAAACAGGAACAAGGTAAGGTCATTGAAGTTGTACTTATCCAGCAGAATGGGCTGGTAATTATAATAAGCAATCCAGCCGATGATGACAGATGCATAAAGCGCTACAAGGCTCCATAGTTGCTTCCATTGAATTTCGCCGGAGGTTGAAGGTACTGTTGCAGTTAATTCCATTTTTGTTGCTAATTAATACTTTTTCTAAGGTAACTAATGTTCTAAGAAACATCATGAAACCACTTACGAGAAGAAGCCTGCAATCGGATTTCCTGTTTGAAAAATTTTTATGACCGAAGGAAAAGCATCCTTCTAAACGGCTCAACTCTCCAAATTATCGAGATCATCCTGATCTTTAGGGCGATTACTTGCCTTCTTAGCCACTTTTAAATCGTCGATATGAATAACTCTAACTTCTATTTGATCTACTTTTCTTACAAACGATTTACTGAATGCTTCGGCAAAATGAAGGCCTTTCACTTCAACTAACAAATCAATACTCACCGGAGGCCTGCAAAAAGAAAACGTTGTATTCAGGATTATAGAGGAAATTCTCTTTGGTCATATCAAAGACGCTCATTCCGAATTCCTTAAAGGAATTTTCAACCTTGCTGTAGTTTTCCTCTGTTCGATTCACCCATATATCCAGATCACCAGTCGTTCTTGGGTATCCATGCAGTATCACCGAGTATCCGCCGATAAGAATATATTCTACCCTGTGGCTATTAAGACTACTTATAAAGTCTCTAAAATCATCATTAAAAATATTTCCCATTCTTACCTATGCTTCCTCATGCTAAACACACTCCTGTCCATTTTAGGGGGCGTGTCCAGCGGGTAGTTCCAGGCAACGCTATTAAGGTATGCGGCGGCTCGCAACCTCTCTTCCATACTCTGGCTCTTCCAATGCTCTCGGTTCTTGTCAGAAAGTTCCTTATGACTTCCTGCGGAAAATGCAGTCCGGTCAAGCTTATACATATGAGTAGTTTTTGTCTAAGGTAAGAGATAATCGCTTTGCTTCAAATATTGGAATCCAGCGCTACCTGCCAGCCATTCTTCACACTCTTGCGCCACACCAACAGATATTTCCCCTGGTAACTGCCCGAGCACTGCCCAATTTCAAATGCCAGGTCTGAGGTCGCCATTTTAGTTACCAGCGGCGTCAGGTTCAATTGGTAGCTGGAGTTACCCATATACCCGTATTCCTTTGCTATCGCTTCAGTGCCTACAACCAACGGTTTATGATTATAGTACAAAGCGTCGGGTGTATACCGCTCGGCTACCAACTTCAAAGGATCGTGCTCATTACAAACCCGAATCCACTCGTCTCTTGCCGCATCGATCGCCTCGTGGCCTACATTGTCTTCGCTTTCAGACCTCACAAGTACTTCAAGTTCCCTCAGTGGCCTACCCTCCTTTTGGTTCCAAATGACAAGTTGAATATAGTTTTCATTGTTAGCTCTAAAAGTGATTATCTCATAGCCAATATGCGTACTAGCGTTAAAGGCTGCAATAGAAGTCAATGACTCCACCCTTTCCCACCTTCGGTTTTTATAGAAGTCGGAAATGTTATCTACATCTATGGTTTTCAATCCCACACTATCAGCATGTACCACAATGGCCTTGTCTGCATATGTCTTGCTGAGGTCGACTTCCGCTGACGTCACAGCTTTCATCCAGGCAGCCTTTTCAGCGCCGTGATTACCTGACTGAGCGTACACCAAAATGTCGCAAAGCAAAAACGCAATCACCAATACTTTCCGCATCAAGCTTATCATAGTCATTTGAAATTACATAAGTCGATAACACTAATCTCTACAAACTTCGAAAGTTTAACAAAGCAGCGATGGTCACACCCTCATTCTTTCAGATTTTGATTACTTTTGCCCCTCGAATTTCAACAAAAGAAGATACAGACACTTTATGGCACTGGCTACCAAATACGACCCAACTCAGGTAGAGGACAAATGGTACAAGCACTGGATGGAACAAGGCTTTTTTAAAGCCACCCCCAATCCAGACAAGAAACCTTACACCATCGTCATCCCTCCACCGAACGTCACAGGCGTATTGCACATGGGCCATATGCTCAACAATACCATTCAAGACATCCTCATCCGCAAGGCCAGAATGCAGGGCTTTGAGGCCTGCTGGGTGCCTGGCACCGACCATGCCTCCATCGCTACGGAAGCCAAAGTGGTTGCCATGCTACGTGAAAAAGGCATCAAGAAATCAGAGATCGGCCGGGACGAGTTCATGAAGTATGCCTGGGAATGGAAAGAAAAATACGGCGGCATCATCCTGGAGCAACTGAAAAAACTGGGCGCCAGCTGCGACTGGGATCGCACCGCTTTCACTATGGATCCCGACTACTACAAGGCGGTGACCCGGGTATTCGTTGACCTGCACAAAAAGGGCTATATCTACCGAGGCTTGCGCATGATCAACTGGGACTGCGAAGCCAAAACTGCCCTTTCGAACGAAGAAGTAATCTACAAGGAGGACGGCGAGAAGTCGCTACTTTACTCTGTAAAATATGCCATCAAAGGCAGCCCCGATGAGTTCGTGGTGATTGCCACGCAGCGCCCGGAAACCATCATGGGTGACACGGCCATTGCTGTTAACCCAACAGATGTACGTTACAAGCATTTGATCGGCAAGTTCGCCCTTGTGCCTTTTATCAATAGGGAAATTCCGATCATAGCCGATGATTACGTTGACAAGGAATTTGGAACCGGCTGCCTGAAAGTAACACCAGCCCACGACCCCAATGACTACGAGATTGGACAGCGTCACAACCTGCAGGTAATCGACACCATTGACCTCGACGGCACATTGAACGAAAAGTGCGAAGTGCCTGCTTATGTAGGCAGAGATCGCTTTGTGGTAAGGAAAATGGTGGTAAAAGACCTCGACGCTGCTGGCACACTTGTTGGTTCAGAGGAGTTCGTTACCAGAATAGGCCGCTCTGAGAGAACTAACACCGTGGTGGAACCCAAGCTTTCGCTCCAGTGGTTCATCAAAATGAAAGACATTTCCGCCCGAGCCTACAAAGCCGTGATGGATGATGAGGTGAAGCTGCATCCCAACAAGTTCAAGAATACCTATGCGTACTGGATGGAAAACGTGCGTGACTGGTGTATCAGTCGGCAGCTATGGTGGGGACATAGGATTCCGGCCTACTACTATGGCGAAGGGGAAAACGACTTTGTCGTAGCTGAAACGGAAAAAGAAGCTTTGGAAATGGCCAGAAAGGCAAGCGGCAACGCAGCATTGAAGGCAGAAGACCTGAAGCAAGACTCCGACGTGCTCGACACCTGGGCTTCCAGCTGGCTGTGGCCCACGGAAACCTTTGGTGGCTTTGCCGACGAGAGTTTCGATAAGGCCACTGGTAAAATTGACCTGACCAAAGCCAAAGACCTGGGCTATTTCTACCCTACCGACACACTGGTAACAGCTCCGGAAATCCTGTTTTTCTGGGTAGCCCGTATGATCATCGCCGGCTATGAGTACACCGGCCAGCGCCCGTTCAAAGATGTGTACCTGACCGGCATTGTGCGTGACAAGCAGCGCCGCAAAATGTCGAAGTCGCTGGGCAACTCGCCCGATCCGCTCGACCTTATTCGTGACTTTGGTGCCGATGGCGTGCGCACCGGTATGCTTTTCAGTTCTCCGGCTGGCAACGACCTATTGTTTGATGAGAAGCTGGTGGAGCAGGGCCGTAACTTCTCTAACAAGATTTGGAACGCCTACCGCCTCGTGAGCGGTTGGGAAATAGATGACAGCCTATCAGGCAAAGACAATGAAATGGCCATCCGTTGGTTCGAGAGTCGTTTCAACCAGGCTCTTGCCGAACTGGAAGACCACTTCGAAAAATTCCGCATGAGCGATGCGCTGATGACGGTATACAAGCTCATTTGGGACGACTATTGCAGCTGGTACCTGGAGATGATCAAGCCCGCCTACCAGGCACCGATTGACAGAGCTACTTACGATGCGACCATCAGGCTGTTTGAAGACCTGATGAAGGTGCTACATCCTTTTATGCCTTTCCTTACCGAAGAGCTGTGGCATGCCATGAAAGAAAGAAGCGACAAGGATTGCATTATCGTTGCTGAGTGGCCGGAGAAGAAGCCATTTGATATGGAGTTGCTGGAGCAGGCAAGCTGGGCATTTGAAGCGGTTGGGCAGTGCCGGAATACAAGAAATGCAAAAGGGCTGTCGCCCAAAGAGGCGCTGGAACTACTGATCAATACGCAAAAAAAGGAATTATACGAATCTTTCATGCCCATCATGCAGAAGCTGGGCAACCTGAGCTCCGTAACTTTCACCTCCGACAAAGTGGATAATGCCACACAGTTTGTGATCAAAGGCGACGAGTTCTATATCCCAATGAGCGAGAAGATTGATGTAGAAGCCGAGCGAAAGAAAATGGAAGAAGAGTTGGCCTACACGAAAGGCTTCCTGGCTTCAGTAATGAAGAAGCTCAGCAACGAACGCTTTGTGGCCGGCGCACCTGAGCAGGTAGTGGCCATGGAAAAGCAGAAGATGGCAGATGCCGAAGGGAAGATCAAGAGTTTGGAGGAGGCGCTTAAGGGATTATAAATTTGAGATGGCTGATTTGAGATTTGAAAAATAGGCATCGAGGCTTTAGATGGTCGTGGAAACCGGGTGGAGACTCCCGGCTTCATCTTGAAATAAAGACTGGATCACTTGGCTAGCCAACCGCTTCCCCAAGAACAAGAGCTATTTTCTTACAGCTAACAACTCTCTTGAATTCAATATGCGGAGGTCACTTTGATCGCCCAAGCCAACGGCTAGCTTTTTATCGCCTGTCCAAAGGATTGCATTTAGAGTTATAGCAACGGCAACAAAAGGCGTGTCTTTCTCGTCCACTCTGCGGGCAAGCTCATAAGCAGAAGTCCAGGCTTCAGGATGGATGATCTCACTTGAAATAATTTTGATTTTCTTCAGTATCTGGCGAATGGATATGGCTACCTGTCGATCATTCATTGACGTAGCTTTCATTAGCTTAGGAAGGTATTTGTTAAGCTCCTGCTCTAAAAAATCGGGAGCATAAAACTCAAACTGATCATTTGAATTTAATAGCAATTCGCCAATAAGGCCTGAGGAGTTTAGAATAGCACTAAAAACAATATTAGTATCTACAACAACTCTCACTTAATGTACTTGCTTTTATTCTCTTCCCACCAAGTAGCTTTAGATTCCCCAGCGATCTTATCTACCTCTTCTTGCCTGGATTTACTATTGGCAGTAGCCTCCTTATAATTCAGGTAATCGATTATCTGCTGCAATTCCAAAGCATCCATATTAGCTGGAAGAGTAAAGGTAATTGAGTCCTTTGTTCTTTGAATTTCCATAGTCAATATTACGAAATTGTTGGCACTATTGTTCGCCAGTATCTTATGATCCCATTTTTATTAGGAACAGCAAAATTGGAATGGAGCCCGAACGCAAGAAAATGGAAGAAGAGTTGGCCTACACGAAAGGCTTTCTGGCTTCTGTAATGAAGAAGCTTAGCAACGAACGTTTTGTGGCCGGTGCACCCGAGCAGGTAGTGGCCATGGAAAAGCAGAAGATGGCAGATGCCGAAGAGAAGATCAAGAGTTTGGAGGAGGCGCTTAAGGGATTATAAATTTGAG
>TARA_R110001606_G_scaffold70702_3_pt1 | contig 51060 bp, 40 predicted proteins | sample TARA_R110001606 | Tara Oceans TARA_R110001606 (sample SAMEA4398315) | marine metagenome | biome: Polar Biome; feature: [SRF] surface water layer (ENVO:00010504); material: water (ENVO:00002006), including particulate matter (ENVO:01000060) such as... | depth 5 m
CGCCTACTAAAATATACACCGTAATTTTTACGAAACGGTTTTAACCACAGTTTTTATATTTTAAAAGGAGTTCTTCAAAATTGATTTTTTCAACTTCCAAATGTACATAAATTCCATATTGCTTCATAAAATTCCACTTCGCTTGGTTGTTAATTTGTATAGGTGCTATTTTCTCACTCAACGGATTTATTTGTTTACCTGTTAGGTTGAAAAAATATTCTTCATAAACTTCAAAGTGCAAACAGGGAAATTCATTTTCCAAGTTATACTCTAAATCCCATAGATAAAATACTTCTGTTTCAGTAAGTTTTATGATATAAAGATCACTTTCATCTTCATATTCTGGTGCAATGGCAATCTCTTTGCAGTTTATCTGATAAGTCTGTACAGTTCCTTGCTCTATAAACGAATTGAGTAGGCTTAAAATGCGCTTTGTTGTTTTTTAAATTTATAGAGCTCATACGGAGTGAATACAATAAAAGCAACTGAAAAAACAGCAGCGGTTCCCAAAAGTAACGTCCAAATACTATCGGGAATTATTGATGCAATATATGCAAACCCAATCCCTAAAAAAGCAGCGATTAAAAAATGAAAGTACTTTATGTTTCCTCCTTTATTTTTTTCCGCTTTATTTTTCAAGTTTTTTAAAATACAAAGTTCATCGGATTGTAAAGGCCGTGAATGATAGTCTAATTTCATTGTTGGGTTTATGAGTTTGTTATTATTGAACCAAAGGTATTTATTCAAGTTTGGTTGCTTATAACGTAAAGTCTTTTGGTAAATATTCATTATATTTTGACTTCAAGTAATCTAAATTATGTTCATTGTCAAGGAGATTTAAATTAAGCTTTTCTTTTATAAATTCATATCTAGTTTTTGCTTCTGACAAAATATGACCCCAAGTCAAAACATAAACATCATATAGCTCTGTCGCTATCACGTGTCCATATTTTCTATCAGTTTGTTCTAGTTCTGGTTCTATATCTGGTTTAATATCTTTAGTAATTAAGAGAAATTTCCATTTAGTCTTTTCTTTTGGAAAACGTCTGTCTTGTGATATTCTTGAAGCATATAGTTTAATTTGCATAAGTTCTTCAACACCTGCATCAACTTTAGGCTTTTTAAGTTCAATTATTAGGTTTGTTTTGTGTCCAGGTCGTCCTTGAGGAAACTGTCTCCAAAGGCAAACATCTGGAATGATTTGTAAATCTGAATTCGATTCACTGTCTACTATTTCTTCAAAATCTTCTCTACCTAGATGTTTTAGATATTCTTTTAAAACATTTTTTAAGCTAACGTCATCTACACCATAAGTATATTCATCTCCAAAAAGCCAAGTTTCATTTATTAAAATTTTATGTAAATGTTTTCTTTCGAGAACATTCTTATTTAAATTTTTATTATAAATTAATTCTTCAAGACCACTGATGAACTTTAATCTATTTTTTATTTCAGTCATTGTGTCAATGATACTTGAAAGTGAAGATTCTTCTAAAATTTCAACAAGCTCCTCCCTTTTTTCTAGAGGCAATTCAATGACTTCAGTAAGTATTCTTTGTAAAGATGTTGAATCTTTTTCTAAAGCTTCTTTGATTAATGATAAAGTAAATTTTTTACTTTTATCATCTTGACTTTCAAAGTTAGGTAAATATTCATTTACCTGTAAAGCAACAATGTCAAAGACTTGCCTTTTACTTTCTTCAATTAAACTATCAGCTTTATCTTTATAGGGATATAAACCTTTTGCTTTTAATTCATTAATAAATTCGCCAGAATAGAGGTGAAGTCTTTTTCTAACATAGTCTCTAGCAAATTTTTTAGCTTCACTATTAGCCGATTGTAATATTTCATCAAAATTTTCAAGATCAATTAAATTTTCTCGATGAAGTTTTTCTATATAAACCGATTGTATAAAAATTGATATTGGTATAGTTGAACGAATTCCAAGATTTAATTCTCTAAACGGTACACCTTTAGTATTACATAGATATGTTTTCTTTTTAATATCAAAGTTCCATTCAATTACTTTGATAATAAAACGATAAGATAATTCACCATCTTCGACAAGGAATTCCATCTCATCAGTATTCTTAATTAAAGATTCAAATTCTAGTTTAATGCCATTAAATGAAATTGAAAAATCAGGATAATTAATCCAATATGAAGCAAATTTTTGTTCAATCTCTTTTCTGAATTTAAGGTCTAAAGCTTGATTTGCATTTTCTTGATTAATATTTTGTATCTCAACTATAAATCCTGTTTTTGTTTTGTCTTTTGGTAAAGTTTTTAGGTCACTAAAATTGGAGTGTGAAAGATTATTTCTATTAAAAGTTATAGTAAATTCTTTTAAAGATTCACCATTTTTATAAATACTTGTAAATGTTACTAAATCACCTAAAGCTAGAGATTTGTATCTTCCTTTGCCTTCTTTTCCATGATATGGTCTACCATTTGGACTTGTGTTTGAAAGTTTTTTTTCAGAACCACCTAATCTACCAAATACTTCTTGTGCTTTGCTATAGTTTATTCCTAGTCCGTTATCAATTATTCTAAGATTTTCATATCCTCCAAGTTTATTTTTTGAAGATTCAATATTGATTTCACTAGAATCAGCATCTAATGAATTCCAAATTAACTCTGAAATGGCAGTTATTCCATTCGCTTTTGTAAGAGATTCTATATGGTCTTTTTCTACTCCTAAATCTATTATCTTTGACATATTTTTTAATTTCTCAATTTTTTTGACGGTTTACTCACAAAGTATTCGTGTATTAAAATTTACAATTTTGTAAAACAAATAATTCTTAAAAAAATAAACTCAAATCTTTACAATAAAGCAACAAATTTTAGTAAAGCTAAATATAGCAATTTTTACGAAACAGTTTTGTGTTCGAGTTTTTTCCAAAATTTATGTCTCAAATATAATCCAATTCCAAAAACTCCTAAACTTATACAGCTTAAAAATCCAAACTTTGCATGAGATTTAGATTCTTCAAAATCGTATAATACTTTGCCATTTCTATCAGCTATTTGAAAAACTGTTGGTTCGTATTCATTTTTTTGACTCTCTTTTATCCAGACAGTAGCTGTTTCTGAAATTGTTAGCTCTTTTTTTAATTTTTCAAATCGTACATTGTACCTGCTTTGTCCTATATTTTTCATTAAAATATAAATACTTTCTGTTGAGTTCAAACCAAATTCTAATTCAGACTTTATACTTCTTGAACCTCTAGAACTTTTCACATGTCTATAATAAGTTTCCAAATTCTCAATTGTTCCAGATTCTTTAATTAATGAACTTTTAAAAGTAAAAAGAGTTGAAGAAAAAAAATAAAAGCCAAATATTATAGAAGCAATTCCAACTACTAATCCCTTTTTAGCATAATAATCTTTATTCATTTATTTTTCAGGGTTTATTGAATACTTGCACACAACTCATTACAAAAAACTAAATATATCCTTTTTTGTTTAAAATATGAGGGCTATGTTATTATTTATATCAAATAAAATTAGATATCAATAGTGAAAAATAAAAGTAAACAAAAAATAGCGGATCAAAACAAACAGATTGCTTCGTGTCCACGCAAAGACGGGCGTGAGGATCATGTGAGCAAGGAGCACCATTTTTAACAGAAAAACACTTGTCAGTTTCTTTTAAAAAAGTAATTTTATACACGATACAAATCGCTTTACCAGTGGTGTTCCAAAACAACGGACTTTGTTTCAAATTTGTAAAGAAGAATCCTTAGAAAAACAAAAATATAACACCTTGATAGCTACTAATATATCAACAAAAATACGTTTTAAAAATATGTTTCAACAAAAACCATATTACCTCATTTTCCTTTTTACGGTGCTTTTTTCTTGTACTACGGGGACTAAAAATATCGGTAAAATAACCGCCAAAAATATTGCGGTTGATAGTACGCTTACCGCATCGGCAAAAATAGAAGACATGATTGCGCCGTATAAAAAACAATTAACGGGCGAAATGGAAAGCGTGCTGACCTATGCAGCCATCAACTTCACAAAAGAAGACCATCAAATGCAAAGTACTTTAGGCAATTTACTGGCAGATTTGTGTTTTGATAGGGCAACTACAAAGTATATGGAAAACACGCCCATCGATTTTGCCATGTTTAATAGTGGTGGTTTACGGTCGTCTATCGCTGCAGGAAATGTAACCAAAGAAGAAGCCTTTAAATTAATGCCTTTTGATAATGAATTGGTGGTGGTACAATTATCTGGCGCTAAAATAACGGAGCTGGTTCAGTACTTTATCAACAGTAAAAGTGCGCATCCTTTATCAAAAAATATGGAATTACGTATCAAAGAAAATAGTTTCGATTTAAAAATTAAAGGCAAACCTTTTGATGCCCAAAAAACTTATACAGTGGTTACTTCTGATTATTTACAAGAGGGAGGAGACAACATGAATTTTTTTAAAGATCCTGTAAAGCTTACCAAATTAAATTATAAAGTGAGAGATGCTATTATTGATTATTTTCAAAAAGTAGATACTTTAAAAGCAACGATAGACAAACGTATAATTATTGAATAATGAAAAGAAGACATTTTATAAAACAAGTAAGCAGTGCAGCGGCAGTTGCCATGATTAGCGGATTGACATTACCTTCGTTTACCACCAAAAAAAAACGTCATATTACCATTTTACATACCAATGATACGCACAGCCAAATAGAACCTTTTAAAGCAAATCATAGCAGAAATGCAAATAAAGGCGGCGTTGCCAGAAGAGCTACGTTAATAGAACAAATAAGAAACGAAAATGAGCATACTTTGCTGTTAGATGCTGGCGATATTTTTCAAGGAACTCCGTATTTTAATTATTTTGGTGGTGAGTTAGAGTTTAAATTGATGAGCATGTTAAAATATGATGTTGCCACGATTGGAAATCATGATTTTGACAATTCTATTGATGGATTCTACAAACAATTACCCCACGCAAAGTTCGATTTTGTATCGGCTAACTACGATTTTAAAAATACAGTTTTAGACACGCATGTAAAACCCTATAAAATCATTAAAAAAGACGGTATTAAAATCGGTATTTTTGGTTTAGGAATAGAATTGGAAGGTTTGGTTGGTAAAAGTATGTACAAAGAAACGGGGTATTTAGATCCGGTAACGATTACACAAGATATTACCCAACAATTAAAAAATGAAGAAAAATGCGATTTAATTATTTGTTTATCGCATTTAGGCTATTATTATAAAAATAGTCCTGATAAAATATCTGATTTAAATTTAGCCAAAATCACCAAAGACATCGATTTAATTATTGGTGGTCATACACATACTTTTTTACCCAAACCTACTATTGTTAAAAACAGTGAAAATGTAAATATGTTGGTCAATCAAGTTGGGGCTTACGGAATTAATTTGGGTAGAGTAGATTTTTATTTTGATGAAAACAATCAAAAAACAGCATCGGGAACAACCATTTTAGTGTAGGCTTTGTATGCGTAACGTGCTGCTAGTTTGCGCTTCAAAATTAAGAAACAAAGGGGATTGTCTATTGTGTTTAATGACTAAACTTTTTATTTATATGAAGTTCTATATTTTACTGTATAATAACTATTTATAAAATAAATAATTATTGAAATAGGGTTGTAGAAACACCTTTAATAACACCTCACAAAAGTAAGAAAACACAAAGTGCATACAGTAATGCTTATGATATAATTTCCCCTTTTTCTTCAGCTACAATTTTACCCCAATCCGCGATAGAAATAAGCACCGGAGTCAAGGTTTTTCCAAAGGGCGTTAAGGCATATTCCACTTTTAAAGGCGGCTTTTTAGTATACACTTTTCGGGTAATTAAACCGTCTTGTTCTAATTGTTTTAGCTGTAAACTAAGCGTACGCTCGGTAATGGTAGAAATTAATTTATACAATGCATTATACCGTTTTTTACCATCCACCAAATACATTAAGATCACACTTTTTCTTTTACCACCAATCAATTCCATGGCAATACTGATGGTGCAAGAAAATAGTTTCCCCCAAAAAAAAACCACAATGTATCGTGGTTTTTTTTGTTTAAAATGGTGACACAAAACAACATATTTAACAAGAAAATTACCAAAAAAAAGGTGACACATGGTGACACATCCTGACCTCGAGTGACACACTGTGACACACTGTGACACGTCAGGACCTCTTGTGACACATAAAAGCAGTTTTTAAGGGGTTTTGTTCGAGTCTTGTTCGGGTTTTGTTCGGGTGAGCTTTGGGTGTGTTTTTTAAAAATAGATCGTATTGGGAGCATACCCGAACAAGACCCCAATTAGGTACTAATTTACCTCTTGTTAGTGTGGGTGAAATACGACGAAGCAATCTTATAATACCAACACGTAATTACATTATAAAAAGTTTACTAAGTATAGATTGAAATATTATTTTATCTTTATAATAGCCAAACATGACAATTTATTAGTTGTAGGATAAAAATAGTGCATCAAATCTAGTTTTTACAAAAAATCCCATCGATAGAATCATTGCTATTGTATAGACAAAGCCCTCAAACGTCTATTACAGTTTTATAAGAAGGCATATCGTTTCATCTTTGAAGTGTTAATTAAAATAATACTCAAAAATGAAATTATATCTCATCATTGCAAGTTTGTTATTTGTGCAAATTTCATTTGCTCAAGAAACTTCAACAAAATCTGCACCAAAAGTATGGTCGTTAGAAGCGCTTATAGACTATGCTTTAGAAAATAATATTACCGTTAAAAATGCTGTTTTAAATAAAAATATTGCAGCAACAGATTATAGCAAAGCAAAATCTTCAAGATTGCCAAATTTATTTACAAGTGCTTCTCAAAATTTCTCGAACGGAAATACCATAGATCCTATTACTGGTGATTTTGTAACTGAGCAAATTAACAGTACTAATGTGGGCATTAACAGTGCTATGACCTTATATCAAGGGAATCAAATTACAAATCAAATAGCACAAAGCAAACTCTTTTTTGAACAAAGTATATTTTTAGAAGAAGTAGAAAAAAACAATATCGTTTTAAATATTCTAGAAATCTATTTGCAAACGCTCTACAGTAAAGAAAGTATCACGATTGCAGAAAATAATGTGGCTGCTTCAGAAAAAGAAGTGCAAAGAGCAAAAGCACGTTTAGATGCAGGTACAATTCCGTTAGGCGATTATAGCGATGCGCAAAGTCAAGTGGCAACCAATAAATACAATGTGATTACTGCTAAAAATAATTATCAGCAAAACATCATTACTTTAAAACAATTATTAGAATTATCACCTTGGGAAACGATAGAAATAGCAACTATTGATGAAGATAAAAATATAATGCAACTAGAACTCGACAAAGAAAAAGTGTATGCAAATGCTTTAGGATTTATGCCAGAAATAAAAGCAAGTAACCTAAGTATTGCAGCCAATGTAAAAGAGCTAGACATTGCTAAAGGAGGTTATTTACCAACTTTATCCTTATCAGGAAGTCTTGGTTCTGGGTATACAAGTATCAATAACAACTCGTTTTCTAACCAGTTTGATGTAAACTTTAATCAACGAATTGGTGTATCGTTAAGCATTCCAATATTTAACAGAAACCAAACAAAGGCGGCTGTAAAAACAGCAACCTTTAATATTGAAAAAGCAGAAATACAAAAACAAACCACAGAAAAAGAAATCTATAAAAAAATAGAAACAGCATATCAAAACGCGCTTTCTGCACAAGAACAGGTAATTGCTGCCGAGGCTTCAAAAATAGCGGCACAACAATCTTACAAATTAGCACAGAAAAAGTACGAATTAGGAGATTTAAGCACTACCGATTTGGTAATTAGCCAGAATACCTATACCAATGCACAACAAAACTATGTTCAAGCTAAATACCTAACTATTTTATACCATCAATTAGTACAATTTTATCAAGGAAACGATATCAAACTTTAATCAATAAAATCATGAAAAAAAATAAAAACATCCTCATAGGCAGTATTGCAATTGTACTACTAGGTATTGTAGCATACTTCTTTTTAAAAGGAGATGATGCTATCATAATAGAAGCAAAAACAATCACTGCAAAAAAAGCAAATGTAACGACCATGGTTACCGCAACAGGAACTATAGAGCCTACAAATCAGGTTGATGTGGGGACACAAGTATCTGGTGTGGTAGAAAAAATATATGTAGATTATAATAGCGTGGTTAAAGAAGGGCAACTCATTGCAGAGCTAGATAAAACCAATTTAAAAGCCGCTAAAACACAAGCACAAGCATCTTACGACAATGCGATAACGCAAAGAAATTACATGAAAATGATTTACGACAGACAAAAAACGTTGTTTGACAATCAGGTAATTAGTAAGTCAGATTTTGAGGAAGCAACGTATAATTATCAAACCGCAAAAGGTACGGTAACACAACGTTTATCGGACTTACAATCTGCTAATACCAATTTAGGATATGCCAATATTTATTCGCCTATCAATGGCGTGGTTTTATCGAGAGCTATTGATGAAGGTCAGACGGTTGCAGCAAGTTTAAGTACACCAACGTTATTTACAATTGCAGAAGACTTAAAAGAAATGCAAGTGGAAGCAGACGTGGATGAAGCAGATATAGGACAAGTTAAACTGGGGCAACGAGTAGAATTTACAGTGGATGCGTATATTGGTGAAACTTTTAAAGGTGTGGTTACACAAGTACGATTAGACCCAACTATTACTTCAAATGTGGTAACGTATACAGTTGTAATTAAAGCAGATAATCCAGATTTAAAACTAAAACCAGGTTTAACAGCAACCATCTCCATCTATACGTTAGAGCTTACAAATATTTTAACTACAGAAGCTAAAGCAGTGAATTTTAAACCAGAAACAGCAACTTTAGCAAGTTACAATCAAGCACATCATTTTACAGAAAACTCACAAGCAGTTTCTAAAAATGAAACACTTCTTTGGGTGATGGAAAAAAACGGAGCCATAACTTCAAAAGCAGTACAACTTGGTGCAAGTGATGGTGTAAACGTGCAGATTTTAAGCGGCATATCTCAAGGCGATAAATTAATATATAGTTTAAAAGCTGTGGCTAAATCTGAAGTAAGCGCAAACGGAACAAATGAAAGTCCGTTTATGCCACAACGTCCAGGACAGAAGAAAAAATAAAAAGTCATGAGTAAAGAAATTATAAAAATAGAAGACTTAAAACGTGAGTTTATCATGGGAACCGAAACGGTTCATGCTTTAAGAGGAATTTCGTTTACCATAAAAGAAGGCGAATTTGTAACCATAATGGGTTCTAGTGGTTCTGGTAAAAGTACCTTATTAAATATCTTAGGATGTTTAGATCAACCAACTGCTGGCATCTATGAAATTGATGGTGTAAAAGTAAAAGATTTAAGCCGAAATGAATTGGCAACTATCAGAAATGAGAAAATAGGATTTATTTTTCAATCGTATAATTTATTAGCTCGTACCTCAGCTTTAGAAAATGTAGAATTACCTTTATTATACAACAGTAAAGTTTCTACAGAAGAGAGAAGAGAACGTGCTATAAAAGCCTTAGAAATGGTTGGTTTAGGTGATAGAATGGATCACACACCCTCTCAGCTTTCTGGTGGTCAACAACAGCGTGTTGCGATTGCTAGATCTTTGGTAAATAACCCCGTAATGATCTTGGCGGATGAAGCTACGGGTAATTTAGATACCAGAACATCTTACGAAATTATGTCCTTATTTCAAGAATTAAACAAAAAAGGAATTACGATTACTTTTGTTACACACGAACCTGATATTGCTACATTTAGCAATAGAACCATCGTTTTAAAAGATGGAAATCTTATCAAAGATTATAAAAATGAAAATATTCATTCTGCCGCAAATGAATTAGCTAAATTACCTAAACAAGAAGACGAATCATGAGACTATTAAACTTAATAAAAATCGCATTTAAAGCCATTGTGTTGAATAAAATGAGAACCTTGCTAACCATGTTAGGAATTATCATTGGTGTGGCATCAGTAATTGCCATGTTGGCTATTGGTGAAGGTTCTAAAGAAAGTATTCGTACTACAATTTCTGCCATGGGTTCTAATATGATTACCATTAGACCTGGTGCGGATGATAGAGGTCCTGCAAGAGGAAGCGGAGGAAATGTACAAACATTAACACTTCAAAACTACGAGGTATTAAAAGAACAAGCCACTTTACTAAGTTATATGACACCTGTTGTAAATGGCGGTGGACAAGTTATAAATGGCTCAAATAACTGGCCTAGTAATATTTACGGCGTAAATCCAGAATATTTAAATATAAAAGTTGTTGGTTTACAAAGCGGTAGTATGTTTACAGATGCCGAAGTAAAAGCTGCTTCAAAAGTCGTATTAATTGGACAAACGGTGGTAGATAACGTATTTCCGGATGGACAAGAACCTGTAGGACAAATGATTCGTTTTAATAACATTCCGTTTAAAGTAATTGGTGTTTTAGAAGAAAAAGGAGAAAATACCTTTGGACAAGATCAGGATGATGTGGTGATTGCGCCATACACCACAGTGCAAAAACGTATTTTGGCAATTGATTACTTAAATCAAGTAATGGCCTCAGCAGTTAGTGAAGATGATGCGCCAGCGGCTGTTTCACAAGTTACAGAGATTTTACGTGCGCAACACAAATTATTAGCCACTGAAGAGGATGATTTTACTGTGCGTTCTATGGAAGAATTAATTTCTACCTTTAGTTCTACCAGCGAAATGTTAACCATTCTGTTAGTGGCAGTTGCAAGTATTTCTTTATTGATTGGAGGAATCGGAATTATGAATATTATGTATGTTTCTGTAAAAGAACGTACCAAAGAAATAGGTTTGCGAATGGCAGTAGGAGGTAAGGGATCTGATATTTTAATGCAATTTTTAATTGAAGCAATTTTAATAAGTATCACTGGTGGTGTTCTAGGAGTCCTTTTAGGACTTGGAGCCACCGTCTTTATTGAGAAGTTTTTAAATTGGCCAACAAGTGTGGCTTTGTATTCCATCGTCATCTCTTTTGTAGTTTGTGCGGTAACCGGTATTTTCTTTGGATGGTATCCTGCAAGAAAAGCATCAGCATTAGATCCAATAACGGCTTTACGTTACGAATAATCATAAAAAAAGAAAAAATTAAAATCAAATAAATCATGAAAACATTTAAATACAATACATTTTCGAAAGTATTTTTTATCGTGTTATTGAGTGTCTTTGTTTTGCAATCATGCAAAAGCAATAGAGCAACAGATATAACTGTTGTAAATGATACAAGTAATTCGAACTACGTACAAATAGCAACAGGTCAAGTGGTGACTTATGGTGAAGATGGAGAAATCTTAGAAGGGTTAAAACCAAAGGATTCACTTTATGGTCAAGATGCCAATTATTTAAAAGGCAAAAAAATGTCTTATCTCAAAAATGGTAACGGAATAATTACTGATAATAATTCTGGATTGATGTGGGAAGAAATTCCAACATCCGAAGGATTTGATTGGCAAGGCGCAAAAGAGTATGCTGAAAATCTTGAACTTGGTGGTTATGATGATTGGAGACTGCCAACAGCTAAAGAACTATATTCTATTAGCGATTTTAGTACAGGTTGGCCCTATATAAATACCAACTATTTTTCGTTAGTTAATAATGAACATGTAGATAAAAGTGAACAATATTGGGCAGATAATAAATATGTTGGACATACAGAAGAAGGACAATATGCTGCTGCCTTTGGTGTTAACCATGCTACGGGTCATATAAAAGCTTATGCAGGAGAAGAACCAAAGGATAGAGGTGATCGTAAAGGACCACCTCCAGGAAATCAAAAACCTAAAGGTCAAGAAGGAGAAAAGCGAGATGAAAATAGACCACCACCTCCAGGGAATGGAGAACGACCAACAGGTAACCCAATGTTAAAACATGTGCGTGCTGTTCGTGGAGCTACATACGGCATTAATGATTTTAAAGACAATGGCGATGAAACTATTACAGATCATGCAACAGGCTTAATGTGGTCTAAAAATGATAGTAAAAAAGGGCTGGATTGGAAAAATGCCTTAGTGTATGCAGAAGGTTCTGAATTGGCAGGATATTCAGATTGGCGTTTGCCTAACATCAAAGAATTACAAGGTATTGTAGATTATAATTATGCGCCAGGTGCTAAAGATACCTCAAAAGAAGGTGCTGCTATAGATCCGATATTTAAGACAACAAAAATTACCAATGAAAATAAAGTAGCAGATTTCCCCTATTTTTGGTCAAGTACTTCTGCAAGATTTCAAAAAGGAAAACCGTATTATTATGCATGGTATGTGGCATTTGGAAGAGCTGTAAATAATGAAGGTTTAGATTTTCATGGAGCAGGAGCAGTTCGATTTGACACAAAACATGAAAATGGCCCAGCTAGTGAAGGTGGAGAACGATATTATAACTATGTTCGTTTGGTAAGAAATATTAAAAACACAAATTAAACTGGTCTTCGAGCGGAGTCGAGAAGCTTTAAAACCCAAACACACAATCATAAGTTTTCAAATCCGCTAGAACACCAAATAGATGAAATCTTAAAAATACAAATTAAATTGGTCTTCGAGCGGAGTCGAGAAGCATTTACAAACAATACTTATAAAAATGGCTGTCTATAAAATATCCTTATTGGTATCGTTAATTCGGCAAATTATCTATTATATAGCAAAAGCACACTAAATATTTTTTACCTTTATAGTGTTCATTACGCATCGTAATCGTATTAAATTAATGAACCTTAATTTTAGAATGCAATTTAAAAGGAAACCGCATGCATAAAAACATAAAAATTACAATTTTATTTCACATACTAGTTTGGCTTGTGCTTTTTAGTATTCCTTATATCTTATCCTATGGACAATCGCAAGAAATCAATAGAATTATTGCTCATTTTTGGATTCCGTTAGGGTTTTATGCCATTATTTTTTACGTGAATTATTTTGTGCTTATAGATCGCTTTTTATTTACAAAAAAAATGCTTTTGTTTCTGGGGATTAATCTTGGTATCATCGCATTGTTTTTAATTTTAAAAGAACAAATTGAAGATACATTTTTTCAAGAAGTTATCAGAAAAAAAACAAATGACGACAAAGGTAACGGCCCTCCATTTGAACTATTTATTTATGTACAAATGCTATCTTATATTGCTCCATTGCTGTTTTCTATTGCTATGAAAACAACAAAACGCTGGGTAAAAACAGAAGCAGAACGTAAAGAAGCAACTAATTTTAAATTACAATCAGAATTGCAACATTTGCATTATCAATTGCAGCCGCATTTCTTTTTTAATTCGTTAAATAATATCTATTCGTTGGTAGATATATCGCCAGAACAAGCCAAAATTTCAATTCATAGTTTAAGTAAGTTGATGAGGTATATGCTGTATGAAACAAATATGGAGTTGGTGCCAGTTTCAAAAGAAATTGATTTTATGAAAAAGTATATCGATTTAATGAAATTGCGTGTATCAGACAAGACAACGGTAACGTGTCATTTTCCATCAGAAGAAACAAACATTAAAATAGCCCCTTTATTATTTATATCTTTAATAGAAAATGCGTTTAAACATGGTGTTTCTGCTACAAAAAAAAGTACTATTGATATTCGTATGACTTGCGTTGAAAAAACCGTTCTATTTTCAATAGAAAACGATAATTTACCTAAAAAAACAAACGATAAAAGCGGTTCTGGAATCGGACTTAGTAATATTGAAAAACGCTTAGAATTATTGTATCCTAATAAAAATAGTTTTAAAACCTTTGTAAAAGACCATCGTTTTACGGCTAGTTTAGAAATTGAAACCAACTAAATGATGAGCAATATAAAAATTACCTGTGTTATTGTAGATGATGAGCCAATGGCATTGAATTTAGTAGAAAGTTATGTGGAGAAAACGCCTTTTTTAGAGCTAAAACAAAAGTGTAGTAGCGCCATTGAAGCTATGGAGTTTCTAAAAACAACTCCTGTAGATGTATTATTTTTAGATATTCAAATGCCAGATTTAACAGGACTAGAGTTTTCTAAAATGTTGCCAAAAGAAACACGTGTAATTTTCACTACTGCTTTTGATCAATATGCCTTAGAAGGATTTAAAGTAGAAGCTTTAGATTATCTTTTAAAGCCTTTTGATTATGCTGAGTTTTTAGCCGCAGCAAATAAAGCAAATACGTGGTTTGAATTGGTAAAAGGCAAAAAACAAAATAGTGTTTCAGATGAAAAAGAGTTTCTTTTTGTAAAATCTGAATACAAACAAGTACGCATTAAATTAGCAGATGTTTTGTATTTTGAAGGCTTAAAGGATTACATTAAAATATGGTTGAAAGACAATCCGAAAGCTATTTTAACTTTAATGAGTTTAAAATCTTTGGAAGAAGAATTGCCAGAAACTCAATTTATGCGTGTGCATCGTTCTTTTATTGTATCCTTAAAAAATATTGAAGTGATAGAACGGAGTCAGATACTAATTAACAACCAACGTATTACAGTTTCTGAACAATACAAACCTAAGTTTTTAAAGTTTGTGAATACAAATTCATTGAATTTATAAAGCTTTTAGTTACTATTTCTTTTTTGATCAATAGAAAAAAGAAGTAAGCATAAAGCCCTTGCAATGAATTTATAGTTTGTTTTTTTTTGGACACGCATTATACTTATTCCTTCTTATTTTTAACAAGACTCTCTAGCGCATAAAACAACCGGTTCTGTGCGTTATCTTGCGAACCAAAAAATGAACGAAACAATTCTCCTTTCTCTGAAATTAAAACCCATTGCGGCGTTCCTTCTGCTTTAAATTGGTCAAAAACCTGGTGATGTTCATCAATATAAATAGGAAACGGATTCTCGCCACTTGTAAAAACACTTTTAATAGTTGCTTTTGTAGCTTCTCTATTTACAAAATTAGCATGAATGCCTAAAACTTGAATGGATGGATATTGTTGCTGAAATTCATAAGCCAAAGGAATTGCACGTCCTGTGCATCCTAAACAATCATTGTTATAAATAATAAGTAGTAACACTTTATTAGAATATGTTTTCATTAAATCTATAGCAATTCCCTCTAAATCTAAAACGGGTATCGATTCTATTACGGTATTCATTTTAAGGTTTTTCTGTTATTTTTTATGCAATATTAAGTATAAATTCTTGCTCTAATTCTTTAGGTGAAACTTTTAAAGAATATAACATTCACCACGCAAGTGCAACATGATCAATTCGTTTTCCTATGGTGTATTTAATACAATTTACTGCTAAAATAGTAATAGTGTATTTTGATGAAATTTTAATTTGTGCTCGTCTCCAAAAAAGGGTCAGCGTCAATAATTACTCTGTCTACATCAAATATAAAAGTAGTTACGTCGCTTAAATACTGATTAAATAATTTTTCTGAAACATTTTAGTATATATGTCTTTGCTAAACATATACAATTGAGCCGGTTTTTTTGATACTCCAATTTGTTTCTCATCCAAGGGCACAATATATTTTTTATTGATTAATTTCCTTCTAAAGTTACGGTTGTCAATTTCGATTCCTAATATCGATTGATATACATCTTGTACTTCATTAATAGTAAATTTATCGGGTAGCAACTCAAATATGATTGGGTCTTGCAAGCATTTTATTTTTAAATCTTCATAGGCTTCTACTATAATTTGATGATGATCAAAACCTAATTTGGGTAATTCATTCATAGAAAACCATTTTGCGTGGTATTTATTATTAGTAAGAGAAACGTCTTCAGTTTTTAATAAAAAATAATACGCAATTGTAATTGTTCTTAGGTTAAACTTTTCATTTTGAATCCAAAGTAAATCTTTTTCATCCATCAATCTATTAGGATCTCCAAAAGCTTTAAATTGTTTTTTATAGAGGTTCGTTAATCCTGTTAATTCTTTTAAAACTCTAGCAGCAGCAGCATCTAAAGTTTCACTTTCGTACACATGATATCCTGTTAATACATAATCATCAACAAGTACTTGGTCTGCAGATTTAGATTCTAAATAGCGTTTTATCAGTAAAACATTGAGCGATTTTGTATCTGTATCATAACCAAAAATAACACAATCTACAGACAAGTTTGGGATTTTCTTAATTTCCATAATAGTATTTAGGATGTAAATTTACACTAATATTTTATAAACGATAATTAAACGTCAAATATACATTATTTGATTTAATATTTTGTTTTTTATCTGAATAAACGATGTTCATCCTATTTTTTATAGATTCATGGAAAGTTTCAAAACACTATATATACATCGATTTAATATCAATTTAGAGTATATTAATGATAATTTAGAATATTATTTTTAATTTTTTTTGTTTTTGTATTCTATTTTTATATACATTTGCGCATCAAACGTCATTATGACGTTTTATTTAAGAATTTATAATTTAATGCAATCATTTATTTAAATTAGAGATAATGAAACTACAAAGTCAATTTTTAAAATAACGAACCTTATGCATCTCAAAAGAGAGCATGAAATTAAATTTGAGAACGTTTTTGTTTAGTGTAATTATTCTATTTGCAATTCAAACTGTAAGAGCTCAAGATACAAACACAAAAGAAGAATACGAAGCTTTTACTTTTGGCGCCCATTTAAAAAACATGCATTTATGGCATGGCTTTGTTGTGCATCCAGGCGCTTTATTTGCAACTAATTTAGAGTACAATTCTAAAAACAGTAAATTTACAATATCAACCATAGATGAAGCGGCAAATGACGCCGATATTAGTTCTTTTTTAAGAATATATATGGGAAATGAAGTGACACCAACTTTAGGAGATTTAGAAGGTGTAAACTTAAAAAACTATAAATTTTCATTAATACAACGATTCGGAAATACTTATATAAAAGATCAGATAGAAAGAATTTGTTCAGAGAGTTCTGCTAAAATTCCAATCTTTATTTTACCTACTGTTTATGCGCAGTTAGAAAATAATGGAGCCATACATCATGCCGCTTTTATCATCGCCGCTTTTGCGATATATAGTGTTGGGGTAAATGAAAATGGATCTCAACTAATTATTAAAGATGCCATGAAATCTGTTTTAAACGAAAAAGCAATCTTATCAAGAAAGAACCCTAAAGCCTTTTTAGAAATTGAGGCAATTTTTGGTAAGTTAAAAGACTCAAAAGTATTTCTTGAAGCATATACCAATGCGTATAATGCAATTATTCAAAACGGAATAGAGAAGTCTGTAAAGGATATTAACAGTACTATTTTAAACGAAATTTAAATGGCAAATATTACATGTTTTGGCGAGGTTTTATGGGATGTGTTTCCTACGCACAAAAAAATAGGAGGAGCTCCATTAAATGTGGCTTTACGATTACAATCTTTAGAAAATAAGGTTGCTATTATTACAAAAATAGGCGAAGATTCCGAAGGAAAAGAAATAAAAGATTTTATTGAAAAACGAGGTGTACAAACTGAAAATATTCAAATAGATACTGAATTAAAAACAGGAGAAGTAGCTGTTATTCTAGATTCAAAAGGTGCTGCTTCGTATACTATCAATTTTCCAAGAGCTTGGGATGAAATTCAACTTACAGAAAATTCGAAAGAAATTACTAAAAAATCTGATGCTTTTATCTTTGGTAGTTTAGTGGCAAGAAATGAGGTTTCTAGAAATACTTTAAATCAACTTTTAAAATTAGCGAAATATAAAATTTTTGATGTAAATCTTAGAGCGCCACATTATACTCTAGAGGTTTTAAATGATTTAATGAATGAAGCCAATTTCATCAAGTTTAATGATGATGAAATCTTTGAAATAGCAAAAGCTTTAGGTAGTAAAACAAAATCATTAGAGGAAACGATAAAGTTTATGGCAACAGTAACAAACACAAAATCTATATGTGTTACAAAAGGAGGTGATGGTGCAATATTGTTTTATCAGAATACCTTTTATCGTAATATTGGTTATAAAGTAGAAGTGACGGATACAGTAGGAGCAGGAGATTCTTTTCTAGCTTCTTTAACGGATAAATTATTAAAAGGCGTTTCGCCACAAAAGTCGATAGATTTTGCGTGCGCAATGGGTGCCATAGTGGCGAGTAGAGAAGGCGCAAATCCAGAAATAACAAAACAAGATATAGAGAAATTTATAACTTTCGAATAATATAATAGTTCCCCTTATTCTATCATTATCAGTACGTCTGCAAAATCATTTTTGTCATCGTGCTGATTTTTTTTTACAAGTAAAAAGGTTATATTACTTAAATCTTTAGTTGTACATATTCAAAAAATCAAGTAAAATAACTTTTAAAAACTAGTCAATCTTTTTCCATGTTTCTCTAATAAATTGTAAGTCTTTTTTTATTCTTGTAAAGACTTCTTTTTTATCGATTGTTATTTTGGTGTTTCCTTTTTCTGCACCTCCTAAATCATACTCAACATGAAGTGAAACAGGAACGTTGATATTATATTTTTTAAGCAATGAAAAATAGCGATTAAAATCGACCATACCTTCTCCTAAAGGAACATTGATTGGCTCCCATTTGCCATTTACTATACCCCATTTAACATCTTTTAATACGATGGAGTTTATATACGGTTGAATGCGTCTTAAACCAAGTTCCCAACTTTCACCACCTTCAATTACAGCATGTCTAATATCATATTGACTCCCCATAAATTGTCCGTTTGTTGCTTCTAAAATGGGCACTAAATCCCAAATTGGAGCGCCCACATTCATCCCAGAATTATTTTGATAACCTCCAATAAGTCCTAATTTTTCATTAAGGATTTCCAAATCTTTTGCCTGTTTTCCAAACAAAACCTGACTCTGTTGAATAGGCGTATCTTCTGGATACTTTAACCAAGCAGTTCGATAATTGGTAAACCCTAAGGTACTTGCTGTTTCTAAGACTGTTTTTTCTACTGTGTTATGCGCATCCCATACATTTGTTGACATCATTTTTGGAGCAAGACCGTATTTTTTCATCGCTTCCACGGCTTTTGGTAAATTTTCAACAACCTCTTCAGGCAAAACATGTCCTTTTGGACGTACTGTTAAATCGAGACCGTCAAAACCCATTTCTGCAGCTGCGGCCGACATTTCATTATAATCTAGAAACTGTAAATGTTTTGAAAATAAATGTACATTGAGTTCGTCAGAAGAAGTTGAGATCGTGTTTATGAATCCGTTTTGAAAAGATAGTAATGGAATTGCTGCCATACCCATTGCTGCAAGTTTCGTAAATTCCCTTCTAGAAAAGTTAGTCGATTTCTTAGTCATGTGTATAAAATTTATCGATGAATGTTTTTAGATGTACCTACTGCTAATATACAATAAATTGGTTAACCAATTAAATATTGTTTCTATGAATCTGCATCATTTTAAATGTATGAGATTATTAGTACACAAGCCCAAAGACAAGAAAGGTTTACTGCTGTTTTTCAGTAACTTAAACTAAAACCTATCAATAAAATGCTCTTGACAGGTTTTAGTTTGCTAGTATTAATGATCGTGACCTGAATGATCATCTTTATCTGATTCACCCGTCTGATTCATAGCCATTTCGTGGTCGTATTTGCAACAACCAGGTAAATTTTTGTAAGCCTCTTCGCTTCCTGAAACCTTATCAGTATCATAACCAGAAGCTGCTATTGCATTATGAATTGCCATTGCCGTTGTTTTTGTGTCATCAAAAGACACATCAATTTTCTTTTTATCTACATCCCAAGTTGCTTTCGCAACACCTTCAACACCATTTACTGCTTTTTCGATGGTACTTTTGCACATTCCGCAATTACCTCTTACGCCAAAAGATAAGTCTGTCGTAGCAATTGCTTTAGACATTTCTGTAGTTGTGGTTTCTGTATCTTTTTTGGTTTCGTTTTTACAACTTGTGAATCCCATTGCTAGGATTACGACTACACTTAAAATTACTTTTTTCATTTGATTAAAAATTTAATTGTTATTTATTTAATTATTCTATTACTTGTTTTACTTCTCCACAGGTTAGCATTGCTTTGCCAAAATACGGATTGATTACTTTTTCTTCTGCACTTAACCAATAGGCGCCTTTATTATTCGCTGCCATTGGGCAGAATTGATGATACACTTTTTCGTTAATTCCAAATACTTCAATAGCAGTGGTTAAGTGCGATGACAAGTCTTTAAAATGATTTCTTTGCTCTTCGATATTTGGTGTGTTTGCATTGAAATTAGCAGCCGATTTTAGCTCTTTTTCTATTGACATCCAATGTGTATGCGCTTTCGTATCTATTAATAATTTCATATCAACTTTAGCCAAATGGTCTTCTAGTTTTTTTGATGCTAACAATACGCTTTTAGAATCATCTTTTACCAAAGCATCTTTTAATTGGATGTAATCATAAAAAACATCTTTTAATTGCTTCTGAAAATTAGTATCCACTTTTATTCTTTTGTTTACATTGGTGTTATTTGAAGCAGTATTTTCCATGCCCAAATGTCCTTCATGTCCCGTCATTACTTTTCCGCCTACTGAATTCATCATCGATTTCTTACCTTGTAATTGCGCTGCTGCATCCACTGTAAAAGTTCCGTTTGTTACAATTTCATCTCCAGTATGTAAGCCTTCTACAACCTGGTACTGATCACCAATCTTATTACCTAAAGTAATTTGACGCATTTCAAAAATAGGTTCATTCGGATTTGCTTTCAAATAAACCACAGATCGCTTACCAGTCCATAAAATTGCGGTTGCTGGGATACTTATCGTTTGTGCATTATTCGTTTGAATACCTTCTATGTTACCTTCTACAAACATTCCTGGTTTAAACAGATTATCCTTGTTATTTAAAACGACTCTTAACTTTACGGTTCTTGTGCTGCTGTTTAAAACCGGGTCAATAAAAGCTACTTCTCCTTTAAATTCTTTAGTAGGATAGGCTTTAGCGGAAACCATTACGTCTTGTCCTTTTTTAAATAAGTCGATTTGATTTTCATACACATCAAAATTGGCCCAAACAGTACTTAGGTTTGCTATTTTAAGTAACGATTGCCCTTGCTTGATATAATCGCCTTCTGCAACTAATTTTTCTGAAACGGTACCCGAAACAGTTGCATACACCGGAAAGTTTTCTTTGACTTTTTTAGAAGTTTCAATTTGATTAATTTGACTTTCCGAAAGTTTCCAGAGTTTTAATTTATTACGAACGGCATTGTACAATGCAGGTTGCGATTCTTTTAAGGAAGATGCTGTAATTAATTCTTGCTGTGCTGCATATAATTCTGGCGAATAAATGCTTGCTAACAGCTGTCCTTTAGTTACTTTTTCGCCTGTAAAACTAATATGTAATCGTTCAATTCTACCTGAGAAATAACTGACTTGAACGGCATTGGCTTCTTCGTTTTCTACAATTTTACCAGACAGTTTGATCGTGTTCCCATCAACATTCCCATTACCAACCATTGAAGTTTGAATATTAGCCAAAGCCATTGCGTTTTCTGAAAGTTTAAATTGGTCTGCGGATAAACCATCTGCACTTGTTTCAGCAGGAATTAAATCCATTCCGCAAATAGGACAATCGCCAGCTTCTGGCTGCATAATTTGCGGATGCATAGAGCAGGTCCACATTTGTTTGGTTTCTGATACTACATCATGATTATGGACTGTTTCCTTTTTTGATGAATTACCAAACAATAACCAACCCAAGAATAACCCAACAACCAACAATCCTAAGTAAATGATATATTTTTTCATATTTTTATATTTTAGTTTTTCTTAATCTCAATGCATTTGCGATCACAGAGACAGAGCTAAAGCTCATGGCTAAAGCTGCGATCATTGGCGATAATAAAATACCAAAGAATGGGAATAACACACCTGCTGCAATAGGAATTCCTATCGTATTATAAATCAATGCAAAAAACAGATTTTGTTTAATATTTTTCATCACAGAATGACTTAAGTTTTTGGCTTTAACAATGCCGTGTAAATCGCCTTTTACCAAAGTAATCATCGCGCTTTCAATGGCTACAGCAGTTCCTGTTCCCATGGCAATCCCTACGTCACTTTTTGCCAATGCAGGGGCGTCATTAATACCATCGCCAGCCATGGCAACTACTTTTCCGTTTTCTTGTAATTTTGATACTTCTTTGAGTTTGTCTTCTGGCAACATACTAGCTTTAAAATCTGCTAAATTTAATGCTGATGCAACGGCTTGTGCTGTATCGTGATTATCGCCTGTAAGCATAATTACAGCAATTCCTGAGTCCTGAAGTGCTTTAATCGCTTTGGCGCTCGTTGCTTTTATTTTATCACCTATAACCACATACCCAACAACCGATTTATCGATAGATAAAAAGGAAACCGTTTTGCCTTGTTTTTGATACGTTTTAGCTTTAGTTTCCATTTCAGAAGTAATAGTTGCTTTCACATATTCCATCATTTTAGGATTTCCTAAGGCAACTTTATTATCATTTATAATAGCTTCAACACCTTTTCCGGTGACAGCTTTAAAATCATCAGATTTTAAGAGTGCTGCATTGTGTTCTTTTCCATATTTTATAGTCGCTTCTGCTAAAGGATGTTCGCTATTGGTATTTAGTGAAATGATGAATTGAACCACTTCTTCTTTATGAAAATCATTGCCAAAAACTCCTACGATTTCTACTGTTGGTTTTCCTTCGGTAATGGTGCCTGTTTTATCAATAATAAGTGTATCTACGGTATCCATTTTTTCGAGTGCCTCTGCATTTTTAATCAACACACCATTTTGAGCACCTTTACCAACACCAACCATCACAGACATGGGTGTTGCCAAACCTAATGCACAAGGACACGCAATGATTAGCACTGCAATGGCATTCACAAACGCATATACATAAACAGGTTCTGGTCCCCAAATAGACCATACAATAAAGGTGATGACAGATATAGCAACCACAACTGGCACAAAATATCCTGAAACTTTATCTGCTAAATTCTGAATTGGCGCGCGACTTCTACTCGCATCATTCACCATATGAATAATCTGTGAGAGTAAGGTATCACTTCCTATCTTTTCGGCTTTCATTAAAAAAGATTGATTGCCATTGATCGTGCCGCTATTTACTTGATCTCCTTTCGATTTATTAACAGGTATAGGCTCACCAGAAATCATAGATTCATCAATGGTTGTTTCACCTTCTGTTATAGAACCATCCACAGGAATTTTATCTCCTGGTTTTACTTTTAGAATATCATGTAATTCTATTTGATCAATACTTACTTCAATTTCTTCTCCATCAACTATTTTGATGGCTTTATTTGGCGCTAATTTTAATAGTTCTTTTACTGCCGAATTCGTTTTACTATGTGCACGCGCTTCCAACAATTGTCCCATTAAAACCAAGGTTAAAATAACAGTTGCGGCTTCAAAATACACATGTACAGCTCCTAAATCGGTTTTAAATTGTGCTGGAAATAAATCAGGAAAGAACATTCCAAAAACACTAAATAACCATGCCACACCAGAACCAATTCCGATAAGCGTAAACATATTTAGATTCCATGTTTTGACACTTCTATAAGCCCGTTCAAAAAACATCCAAGTGGCATAAAAAATAACAGGAATGGACAGTGTAAACTGAATCCAATTCCAATATTTCTGCTCCATGACGTTGTACAACGGATTGTTGGGAAGCATCTCACTCATCGCAATTAAGAAAATTGGAAGTGTAAAAAATGAAGCAAACAAAAACTTTTTCAAGAGTTTTTTATACGTCTTTTCTTCTGCTGAAAGATCGGGTTCTATCGGCACTAAATCCATTCCGCAAATAGGGCAGGAGCCAGATACATCTTTTACAACTTCTGGATGCATTGGGCAAGTCCATTGTTCTGATGTTTGAATTGATAAATTTTGTTCTTCCACTAAATCCATTCCGCAAACCGGACAATCGTCAGGTTTTTCATACGTTTTATCGTCTTCGCAATGCATCGGACAATAAAATACACCGGTTCCTTTTCCTTTTGGTTTTTCTTCTTTTTTACTGATATGAGGATGCTCTCCGGATTTGTGAATACTATATCGATCACCATCCTTTTTTAAAGCTTCTTGAAAAACTTCCAAAGATATATGAGATTCCATTTCAATAGTTGCTACTGCTTTTTCTAAATCTACAGCTGCTTTTAAAACACCTTTTACTTTAGAAAGTGTTTCTTCAACGTGTCCGCGACAACCGTTACAGGTCATTCCGTGTATGTGATAGCTGTGTTTCATTCCGATTTCTGCAGAAGAAGGAGTTTCTTTTTGGATAGGTTTCTGATCGTCTACATTATGAATGCTATAGCGATCACCATCCTTTTTTAATGCCTCTTGAAAGGTTTCCAAAGAAATATGAGTTTCCATTTCAATAGTAGCTGCTGCTTTTTCTAAATCTACTGAAGCTTTTGAAACACCTTTTACTTTTGAAAGGATGTCTTCAACGTGTCCTCGACAACCGTTACAGGTCATTCCTTCAATTTTATATATATGTTTCATTGTTTTACTGAATTAAATAATTAATAATGCTACTTTGAACATAATAGGCTTTCACCGATTCGATTTGATTGATTTGAAACTTCAATTGCAATTCCTGAATATCTAAAACATCCTTAAAATTAATGGTTCCTGTTTCATAGCTTTTGATTAAAATTTCTTCTGCATCTTTAGCTTGCTGTAAGTTTTTAGTTTGAGTTGCATAACTTATTCTTGCAGCAACTCTGTCGTTTATCGCTTTATCTAAAAGTGTTTCTAACGTATTTGAACGTACTTGCTTTTGAGCTTCAATTTCTTGTTGTTGCAACTCGTTTTGTTTGGTTTGCGATTTGTACTTTTTATTGAAAATAGGAATTGAAACTGAAACCATGGGCATCAAAATATCTTTTCCGTTATCATTAAAAGTCATATCAGGACGTTCTGAAACGGTAATGTAATCAACTCCAAAACCAATCATCGGGTTGCTTTCCTTTTGATTTAAGAATTCAGATTGTTTTACAGATTGATACAGTTTATCATATTTTAACAATTCAGGATGTAATGCCAAGCTTTTTAAATTTATTTCAAAATCTTCTGAAGGCATCATAAAATCATCCATAATTTGAACAGGAATAGCCTTTGCTCTGTTTAAAAGGGTATTAAATAGGGTTTGTTCTGATAGAAACTGTTGCTGTAAAACATCTTTTAATTGGTGCATTTCGTTCTGACGCATTTGTAAACGTAACACATCTACTGCGGATGCTTTACCAATAGAAACAGACGTTAATGCCAATGTTTCATAAGTTTCAAGTAGTTTGATGTTCTCTACTAAGACTTCTTGTTTTGCTTTATTTGCATACAAATTGTAATAGGATTGTGATACCGAAGCGATGAGTTTTCTTTTGGCAATTACAATGTCTTCATATTTAGCATCTGCCAAAGAAGATACATAATTTTCTCTTGCTGTAATGCTACCAAACCAAGGAAGCATTTGTTTTGCAGACACTCTAAAACGTTGCGCTCCTGTGCGTGTTTCTGGCTCGCTTACAAAGTAACCCAAACTAAACTCTGTATTTGGTAATACGTTGACCTCATTCACTTTTTCGGAGGCAATATTGTATTGCAACTCAAACTTTTTAATTTCTGGATTGTTTTTTAAGGCTTCGTTAAGTAAGGTCTGTAATTCTTGTGCATTTACAAATAGACTCAAGAAACAAAAACCAAGAACCAAGATTGATTTTAGATTCATCTGTTTATTTTTCATTTGTTATTCTTTTAAGTTGAATCTCCTTTTTCCAGCTAAATAACACCGGGACAATAAAATAGGAGGTAATGTCGATTATCATTCCGCCAAAAATGGGAATCGCCATCGGAATCATAATATCACTTCCGCGACCTGTGGATGTTAATACTGGTAGCAAAGCTAAAACAGTGGTAACCGTTGTCATTAAACAAGGTCTAATACGTTTGCCTGCTGCTTCTAGAGTTGCTAGACGAATACCATTTTTATCCGAAGGTGTTTCTTTGTCAAAAGTTTGTGTTAAGTAGGTTGCCATCACCACACCGTCGTCTGTTGCAATTCCGAATAAAGCAATAAAACCTACCCAAACCGCCACACTTAAATTGATGGTTTTCATATTAAATACGTCTCTTAGATTTTGTCCGAATAGACTAAAATTCATAAACCAATCTTGACCATAGAGCCACATCATGATAAATCCACCCGCAAACGCAACGGTGATTCCTGAAAAAATCATTAAAGATGTGGAAACAGAACGGAATTGGAAATACAGAATTAAAAAGATAATTAGCAATGCTAATGGCACCACTACCGATAAGGTTTTTTCTGCTCTTAACTGATTTTCATAGGTTCCTGTAAATTGGTAACTAATCCCTTTTGGCACTATTAATTGTCCTGAATCTATTTTTTGCTGAATGAGTGCTTGCGCACTTTCAACAACATTTACTTCTGCAAAACCATCTAACTTATCAAACAACACATAACCAACTAAAAAAGTATCTTCACTTTTAATTACTTGCGGGCCTTGTTCGTAGCGAATCGTTGCCAATTCGCTTAACGGAACAGGATTTCCTTTTTCTACAGGAATATAAATGTTTTTTAAATCATCTGGATTGTTACGTAATTCTCTTGGATACCGCACACGAATACCATAACGCTCACGACCTTCAACAGTTTGCGTTAAAACCATGCCACCAACAGCTATTTTTAGTACTTCTTGTACATCTTGAATTGAAATTCCATATCTAGCAATTTTTTCTCTATCAATATCTATTAGCAAATACGGTTTTCCAACAATTCGGTCGGCAAAAACAGCTTCTTGTTTCACACCTTCGGCTTGTTTTAAAATAGTTTCTAATTGCACTCCAAAAGCTTCAATTTGCTTTAAATCTTGACCTTTTACTTTAATTCCCATAGGTGCACGCATTCCGGTTTGCAACATCACCAATCTGGTTTCAATAGGTTGTAGTTTTGGTGCAGAAGTAACGCCTGGTAATTTAGTTACGCGTACAATTTCATTCCAAATATCGTTTGGTGATTGTATTTCTGGTCGCCAGTTTCGGTAGAACTCGCCGTCATTGTCTTCAATTAATTGAGACCTTTCTACGGATGTTCCTGCCACAATAAAACGTTTTACCTCTTTATTCTGAACAGTTTCAAGAACTTTTTGTTGAGATTCCTCGTCGCTCGTTCCTCGTTCTGTCGGAATGACATTTTGCTTCAATTCAAACAAACCATCAGCATTTACTTTATACCGTTGACGCTTTCCATCAGCATTTAACATATATTCCCGTTTATACTGAATCATGTTTTCGTACATGGATAAAGGAGCAGGATCTAAGGCAGATTCGGTTCTTCCAGCTTTACCAACCACCGTTTCAATTTCTGGAATACTCGCCACAGCCATATCTAACTGTTGAAGCACACGTTTATTTTCTTCCACGCCAGCATGAGGCATAGAGGTTGGCATCAGTAAGAATGAACCTTCATTTAAAGAAGGCATAAACTCTTTACCTGTGTTTTTTAGGATATAAAATCCGAAAACAACAAGCGCAATTGGAATGGTTAAAAACAATAATCGATTGTGCAATGCCCAATTTAAAATACGTTTGTAAAATTGTTGAAATAGCATAAAAGCACCCAATAATCCAAAACAAATAAGAGCAACAAATAAGAGATTTAAAAAGATGTTTTTATCAACTCCTAAAGGTCTCCAATATTCGGCTAAAAGAAAAACAATTGCCAATACAGCAAACATTATATTGATACTATTTTTAGTTATTGAAAAGTGAAAAGTAAAAAGTGAAACGTTGTAAGATTCCACTTTGGCTTTTAAAAACCATAAAGCAACGCCCCCAAAACCAATTAATAAAAGACCAATCCAATACCCATAAAACAATGCAATACTGCCTAGAATTACAAGCACACTATTTAAAAGATAGTTCGTTGTTTTTCTTAAATTCACTTTTTTAAAGAGGGCTGCAGCAAAAGGCGGAATTAAAAATAACGCAATAACCAGTGCTGCAATTAATGCAAAGGTTTTTGTAAACGCCAAAGGTCTAAATAGTTTGCCTTCTGCGCCAATCATGGTAAAAACAGGTATAAAGCTGATAATGGTGGTTGCTACTGCAGTAACAATGGCTCCAGAAACTTCGGCAGTTGCATTATAAACAATTTCATTTATCGATAATTTGTTATTCTGAGCGGTGAGAAGAATTTCATCATGAGATTCCTCGTCGCTCCTGCCTCCCTCTGTCGGAATGACACTTTCATGTTCATCCATATGCCGAATAATATTCTCCGAGAGAATAATACCTACATCCACCATCGTACCAATGGCAATGGCGATTCCTGATAATGCCACAATATTCGCATCCACACCAAACAGTTTCATGGCAACAAATACCATTAAAATAGCTACTGGCAATAATCCTGAAATTAAAATAGACGCCTTAAGATTAAATACCATCACAATAATTACTAAAATAGTAATCAAAATTTCTAGGGTTAACGCTTCGTTTAGGGTATCTAAAGTCTCTTGAATCAGTTCTGTTCTATCATAAAAAGGTACGATGGTAACTTGTGATGTGCGTCCATCAGCCAACACTTTTGAAGGTAAACCTGCGCTTAATTCGTTAATTTTTGTTTTTACATGATTGATAACTTCCATCGGATTGGCACCATACCGAGCCACTACAACGCCGCCAACAACTTCTGCGCCTTCTTTATCTAAAATACCTCGTCTGGTTGCAGGTCCTAAAGAAACTTTTCCAATATCTTTAATTTTGATGGATGTGTATTCTTTGGATGTGACAACCGCATTTTCAATATCTTCAATAGATTTTACATACCCCAAGCCACGCACTAAATATTCTGCTTGGTTAATTTCTAAGGTTTGCGCACCAATGTCTTTATTACTTTCTTTGACTGCTTTTACAACTTGCTGCAAACTGATATTGTATTGACGCATCAATTCCGGATTCACATCCACTTGATACTCTTGCACATAACCACCAATAGAAGCCACTTCTGATACGCCACTTGCAGATGATAATGCGTATTTTACGTAGTAATCTTGAATGCTTCGTAATTCTTGCAAATCCCATCCACCAGTTACCTTTCCGTTTTCATCACGACCTTCTAAGGTGTACCAAAATATTTGTCCCAATCCTGTGGCATCTGGACCCAAAGCAGGATTTACGCCTTCGGGCAATAAGCCGCTAGGTAATGAGTTTAGTTTTTCCAGAATACGACTTCTGCTCCAGTAAAATTCAATATCTTCTTCAAAAATGATATAGATACTAGAAAAGCCAAACATAGAACTACTACGAATCGTTTTAACTCCCGGAATTCCCAATAGGGAAGTGGTTAAAGGATAGGTAATTTGGTCTTCTATATCTTGAGGCGAACGACCATCCCATTTGGTAAAAACAATTTGTTGATTTTCACCAATATCCGGAATGGCATCTACAGCTACTGGATTGCTTGGTAAAAAACCAGTATCCCAATTAAAAGGCGCATTTACAGTTCCCCATCCTACAAAAAGGAGAAGTAGTAGCGTTGCTACAAGTTTGTTTTCTATTAAAAATTTGATGCTTTTATTTAGCATTGGCTTTGATTATAAAACAGTTAGACAAGGATGTTGAAAAAACACCGAATACAAGAAAATATCCAAATGAATTGCATCCACAGGATAAAAAAGTCTATTGTTTAAAAAATCAGATTAAATAGGATTCGTCTAATTTGTAAATATGCCTGACGACCTGAATAGGAGAGGAGTCTCCATAAGAATTGGTGTCTTCTATAACACCTTTAAAAAGGCGATGATACGTGTATACAAAAGATGCAACAAAAACTTGCTGTTCAAAAGTTAGTTTGTCAACCGATAATTATAACTCATTTTGACCATCAACTACAATTTGTTGATCGCTACAACAGTTCTTTTTGGTAATTTCGCAACCTTCGGAAATGGGTTTTTCCATTTCCATACCGCAACCTTTTGCTTTATGAAAAATAGCAGTTTCTACCAAGGTATCGCCACAATAATGCATATCAACACTAAAAGACATTGTAGAGCATAACACTACAAAAGCCATTAGGAAAGACATTATTTTATGGAATACTTGTTTCATAAGTAAATACAAAGTTATGAAATTTATAGTTCATATTTTAATAACTGTAATCATTTCATACTAAAAATTGCTTATTGCATTTTAATTTTCGTAATTCTGTGCCCTTGTTTTGGTTAAAATTAAAAGAAATTTCTAAAAAACAATTTTAAAACCAACTTTTACGGCGTACCATTTTGTAAACAAAGCGGCAAAAGGAAAGCATACAAAAAGAATGATGATAAAGTAAATAAAAGGAGTGTATCCATTTTTTTATAGATGCGTTTTATAAGTAATCATGATTACTTAAATTATATACCTTTAAAATTAAAGTTAAAATACCTTTCAATACCTCAAAATAAGTATTTTTGCGCTCAAATATTTTTATCAATGCAAGAAAGAAATTTACAACGTATTTCACTTTCAATTTATTTTTTATTATCAGGAATTTGTTTCTCTTCTTGGGCATCCCGAATTCCGACTATAAAAGACAATTTTAATTTTAGTGACGAGCAACTAGGTAATTTGTTAATGATTATGCCTGCAAGTGCTATTATTGGTATACCGCTCTCTGGTTGGCTGGTTTCAAAATACGATAGTAGAATACCGCAACAATTTTCCTATATATTCTTTGCCATATCGCTTTTGTTAATTGGATATGCAACTGGTTTGCCTTTATTAATTTTTGCATTATTTCTGTTTGCCGTAAGTATCAGAATCTTAAATATATCTATAAATACACAATCTATTGTTTTACAAGAAAAATTTGAAAAACGTATTGTAGGTTCATTTCATGGTTTATGGAGTATTGGTGGGGTAGTTGGCGTTTTATTTACCACCCTAATGTTAAAATTAAACATTTCTATACAAGCACATTTTTTAATGGTGGCTATTTTTACATTGATTACTATTTTTATTGCCTATCCGTATTTAATAAAAAATGACAAATCTAAAAATGGAAATAAATTTAGATTAGAAAAGCCAAATAAATACATTATGCTTTTAGGATTGATGCTATTTTTTGCGGCTATTTGTGAAGGCGGAATGTATGATTGGAATGGTGTGTATTTTAGAGATGTTGTAAAAGAAGAAGTTTTTACCTACGGATATTTATTGTTTATGATTTGTATGTCTATCTATCGATTAACCATAGACAAGCTGATCGATTATTTGGGGATGGAAAAATTATATTTTATAAGTGCCATTTTAATTATGAGCGGTGTTTTAGTTGCTATTCTTTTTCCTCAATTTTGGCCTGCACTAATTGGCTTTTGTTTGGTAGGTATAGGGGTTTCTGGTCTTTTTCCGATGACATTTATTTTGGCAGGGAAGGCAAAGAAATATTCTACAGGAATCGTTATTTCTATTGTAGGAACCTATTCTACCGTGGGCATGTTTTTAGGTCCGCCGTTAATTGGATATTTAGCAGAATCTTTTGGCTTACAAAAAGCATTTATCGTCTTTATTATTGGTGGTTTTATGTTTATTCCTTTAACGATTAGTGTCTTTAATCATTTAAAAAAGATTTAAAAACATCAATTATTCTGATAAAAAAAAGCCAACTAACTGTAAAACAGAAGACTTAATTTAAACATAAAATTGTAAAAAAAAGCTAGACTATTTAATTACATTTCATAAAACTTTGTATATTCGCAACCGTTTTAGAACAAGTTGTTTTTACATCAAAACTTGAAGTAATTGAACTAGTTTCTACCAGTTGATTAATAATCAACAGATGATGGTTTCAAGAGCCTTTATCAGCGCAAAAAAAAATACATTACGAAAGTAATTGAGGTTCATTAAAATAGTAAATAAAAGGGGAGATACTCAAGCGGCCAACGAGGGCGGACTGTAACTCCGCTGATTACATCTTCGCAGGTTCGAATCCTGCTCTCCCCACAATTTACATTTTTAGCAATATCATGAACTAATTTCTTATCAATTATCGAAACATACTATCTTTCTTTTTTCTGATTTTCTATATTTCAGAAATACAATTAAACTGGTTCTCGACTCCGCTCGAACACCGGAAATAATTATACTACGTTATAAATTATAGTTTTTCTATATTTTATAGACCTCACTTGAAAACCCTTTAAATCAAACCCAAAAAACACCAATAAAATCGGTCTTCGAGCGGAGTCGAGAAGCACGTAATTTAAAACAAACATCACAAGTTCTCAGCTCCGCTCGATCACCGGAAACTAATAAATATTCGCTCCAAATTAGTGGTCTTCGAGTAGCCTGAGTGTAGTCGAGACAGTAGAATTTATTTTAGTATTCAATGAAATTATGGGAAGTCTAGATTTTTGGTTCTTTTCATCAATGGAAAAGAATAAAGAATTAAAAGGATCCAATAAACAGATTACCACGTCCTAACGTCCTTGTAATGACATTTATATTTTGTTATTCATTATATTCTAATAATTTATAATTATAAAAATATTAATATAATAACGGAGCTAAAATAGTCCAAACATTATTAGCCAAAATAGCATGACCTTCTTTTGTTGGATGAATCCCATCAGATTGATTTAAACCAGCAATACCACCCACATTTTCTAGTAAAAAAGGAACCAAAACAATCTCATTTTTTTGAGCTAAATCAGGAAATATACTTTTGAATTCAGCCGCATATGCTTGCCCCATATTTGGTGGAATTTGCATTCCTGCTAAAACAATTTTGGTTGTAGGATATTTGGTTTTTACCGCATCAATAATAAATTGTAGATTTCTTTTAGTTGCTGTTAAAGGCACACCTCTTAAACCATCATTTGCACCTAACTCTAAAACAAAAACAGCAGGTTTTTCATTTAAAACCCAATCAATTCTATTTTTCCCACCAGAAGAAGTTTCACCACTAACACCAGAATTTACCACTGTATAATTCAGTTGAAGTGAATCTATATTTCTTTGTATGATTCCAGGGAATGCGTTCTCCACATCATCTAGACCATAACCAGCAGTTAAACTATCCCCAAAAAATATAATTTTTTTAGTGGTATTTTTTTCAGTTTTCTCAATTTCAATCGAATTATTATTATTTATTTCTGATTGTTTTTCTTTTTTAGGAGTATCCGCTTTACAAGAAAATAAAAGGATTGCTAAAGAAAAATAACAGAATTTTAAGAAAATTGTTTTGGTTTGATTGTGGATATTCATCTTCAAATGATTATTTTTCAGCATCAGCATATTTTTTAGATTCCCGTTTACACGGGAAGGACAGTTTTAACGGAAACCTCGAAGCTCCGCTTAGAGGAATTATTTTTCAATTAAATAGAAATTAATGTCAAAGATATTAAAGATTAATGATTTAGAGAAAACTTATACAAGTGGTTCTAAACAATTAACAGTAATTAGTACTATTTCTTTTGAAGTAGAAAAGGGGAGTATCTTCTCAATAGTTGGACCTTCAGGAAGTGGTAAAACGACCTTGTTGGGATTGTGTGCAGGGTTAGATTACCCTACTTCGGGTACTATTGAACTTTGTGACACCCCTTTACAAGATTTAAATGAAGATGAACGCGCCGCATTAAGAAACAAAGAAGTTGGTTTTATTTTTCAGAATTTTCAATTATTACCAACATTAACCGCTTTAGAAAATGTAATTGTTCCTTTAGAGTTACAAGGAGAAAAGAATGCTGCAAAGTTTGGAAAAGAGTTGTTAGAAAAAGTGGGATTGGCAGATCGTATGCACCATTATCCTACACAATTATCTGGCGGAGAGCAGCAAAGAGTTGCATTGGCAAGAGCCTTTTCTAACAAACCCTCTATTTTATTTGCTGATGAACCTACAGGAAATTTAGATGAAGAAACGGGTGAAAAAGTAATTCAATTGTTATTTGAACTCAATAAAGAAGCAGGCACCACATTGGTTATTATCACACACGATTTAGATTTAGCCAACAGAACACAACAGATTTTAAGATTAAAAGGTGGGAAGATCATTTCTAACGAAAAAATAGCAATCATTTAATGAGCAAATTAACCTCAAAAGCAAACTTTAATTGGCTTTTAAAAATGGCTTGGAGAGATGGAAAAGCAAGTCTTTCTAGATTGATGCTTTTTATGGCATCCATCATTTTAGGGATTGCTGCTGTAGTTTCTATTCAGTTATTTAGCGATAATTTAAAACAAAATATTCAGAAACAATCTAAATCCTTAATGGGGGCAGATTTTATTATTGATAGCAAAAAATTGCCCTCAGAAAAAGTGCTTAAAATAATTGATTCTTTAGGTGCTGATGCTTCTGAAGTCAATTTTGTTTCTATGGCTGCTTTTCCTAAAAACAAAGGTACCAAACTCGTAAAAGTAAGAGCTTTAGAAGGTCTTTTTCCCTTTTACGGAGATTTAACAACCGTACCAGAGAATGCCGGAAAAACCTACCAAGAATTAGGAGGCGCTTTAGTGGATGCTACTTTATTATTACAGTATAATTTAAACCCAGGAGATTCTATAAAATTGGGTAAAGTTATGTTTCAAATCATTGGCGCTTTAAAATCAATTCCAGGAAGTACCGCCATTTCTTCATCAATAGCACCCTCGGTTTTAATTCCGTATCGATTTTTACAACAAACGGAATTGTTACAAGTAGGCAGTAGAAAAGAATATCAATATTTCTTTAAAGCTCCTGAAATGGATTTGGACTTGTTATCCGAAAAAATAGGGCCTATTTTAGATGCAGAAAATGCAGATTTAGATACCCATACGAGTACAGGTAGCCGATTAGGAAGAAGGTATGATAATATTAGTCGGTTTTTAAATTTAGTGGCTTTTATTGCCTTGTTGTTGGGTTGTATTGGTATTGCTAGTTCTGTACATATTTATATCAAAGAAAAATTAAAAAATGTAGCCGTATTAAAATGCTTAGGAGCTTCTAGAAAACAATCTTTTTATATTTATTTAATTCAAATTATAGCAATCGGGTTTGTAGGAGGAATTATTGGTGCTGCCATTGGTACTGCACTACAATTTGCTTTTCCTTATATTTTACAAGATTTTTTACCTTTTGATGTCGCCATAACGATTTCTTTTCAACCCATAATTATGGGAATTACATTGGGGGTTTTAATGGCTGTTTTATTTGCATTATTACCCTTATTGAATACTTGGTATGTATCTCCTTTAGAAGTGTTAAGAGGGGAAACTGACAATTTACAGAAACCAAAAAAGGCAAGAATACTAGTATCAATTGCCATTTTACTGTTCATCTTTTTATTCTCTTTTTGGATCTTAAAAAGCGCCCTATATGGCATCATTTTCACTATCGGAATTTTGATCACTTTTGCAATAATGGCAGGAGTTGCCACTTTATTTATCAAAGGAATTAAAAGGTTTTTTCCAAGTTCTTGGGGTTTTACAAAACGTCAAAGTTTGTTAAATTTATTCAGGCCCAATAACCAAACGATGGTGTTGGTTTTAGCTATTGGTTTAGGTACATTTTTAATAAGTACGTTATATTTTACCAAAGATATTTTATTAGCAAAAACCTCTTTAGAAAACAAAAAAATAGATGCGAATATCATTTTAATGGATGTACAAAAAGCGCAAGCAGCTGCACTTTTAAACACTTTTGAAAGTAATGGTTTAGAGGTGATTGATAACATACCCATTATAACAATGCGTATGGAAAAAATAAAAGGGAAAACTGTAAATGAAATTAGAAAAGATACCCTTATAAAAATGCGTAAATGGATGCTAAATCGTGAGTTTAGAGTTAGCTACAGAAATCATTTGGTTGCAACGGAAGAATTACTAGAAGGGGAATTTATTGGTAAAGCTGAAAAAGGGAAACCAATTTACGTTTCTATTGCAGATAATATGGCCAAAGATGCCAATTTAAAATTAGGAGATGCGGTTACTTTTAATATTCAAGGTGTTTTAATGGAAACGATCATTGGTAGTATTCGAAAAGTAGATTGGACTAGTATGAAAGTTAATTTTATGATCTTATTTCCAGAAGGAGTTTTAGAAAAAGCTCCTCAATTTAATGTCATCACCACGTATGTACCTACTGAAGAACGTTCAGCTGATTTACAAAGAGATGTAGTTCAAAATTTCCCGAATGTGACCATTTTAGATTTGCGTCAAGTATTTACAATTGTAGAAGATATTTTAGATAAAATTTCTTGGATTATTAATTTTATGGCATTTTTTAGCATTCTTACTGGTTTTATCGTGTTGATTGGTTCTGTAAGAAACAGTAAATATCAACGCATAAAAGAAAGTGTTTTACTAAGAACTTTAGGCGCAAAGAGCAAACAAATTTTACAAATTACGGCTTTAGAATATGTCTATTTAGGATTGTTAGGAAGTTTAACTGGAATCTTATTGTCTTTAGTTGGCAGCCAATTATTAGCTACCTTATTGTTTAAAGAGCCATTTATACCTTCTTTAATTCCGTTTTTAGTTTTTTTACCTGTCATTACAATTTTGGTGGTGGTTATTGGCTTAAGTAACTTAAAATCAGTCTTACAAAGTCCCCCTTTAGAAGTGTTGCGGAAAGAAGTTTAACATTATTATTGATAAAAAGGGAAACAAGAGACAGGAAACAAGAAGCAAGAAACAAAAATTACAAACCCGACATACTATAATTTCAGTAGGATTTCAAAAGGAATGGAACGGCTAAGTGTTCAAAGAGTGCAACGGTTTGGACACGACAGTGTAATTTCTTGTAGCATTCAATGAAATTATAGAAAGTCTAGATTTTTTTGTTTAGCTCACGCGTTTATATCTTTTGGTGTTCGTGAATCTCCTATAAAGTCGATTTCTTTTTTCATCAATGTAAAAAAGAAAAAGATATAAACCCAATCGCTCGGATATGTTTTTTTAGACAACGTTAGCGAGGATTTGCAATCCGAGCACGCATAGTTTATGTTTATTACTCTTTTACCTCTGTATATCCTGGTAACCCGTGCAAACATTTTATAATTTGATTTCCACCAGGTTCTCCTGCGTGATAATGATATCCTCTTTTATCGTCAGAATGTCCACCACATTCGTCTAAATCTGTTGGCTTTTTTTCGTTTTTATCCAATAAGGCATAAATTGCAAATCCATCAATTGCATAGCCAATAATTGGCGAGTGAACATCAGTTTGCGGAATTTCTTTTGTTGAACCAGTAACTGCATGATAATGATAACCTCCGTGCGGATTTACGTGCCCTCCGTGGTCATCTAAAGGAGCTATTGTATGCGCTGCTAATATTGCATGTGTTGGTGCAGGTGGATCATACTTTACTCCGTTAAAAGCAATTCCTATGCCGCCTCTTCCAAAACTTTGAGCAGTTTTTACATATTTTGGTGTCACTGGAATTACAAAAGTGGTTTCTTGGTCTTTGAAATATTCGGGCAAGCATTCTACACAATAGTTATGATATTCTTCCTCTACGTTTGGTTTTGCTGCCGCCAAACACCCTTCTTTTGTATCGGTAACTTTAATCGTTCCATCTTCTCTATATAATTTCCATTTATCATCGCTGTAGAACTCATCTAATTTTGCGATGAAGTGTCCAGAAACATCATATACTTTATCATCTTTAAACCAAATGCCAGCTTTTTCCATTCCATCCTCTATATGTGTTGGACACCAAGGGCCCATTTTATGCTCGGTTGCTTGAGAATTTGTTTTAATGATATAACAAAGTGTCTCAATCCCGTTTAATTCAACCATTTTCTTTTGTATTCCGTCAATTATGTTTTCTGAAATAAAATAATCTGTATTTACCGGAATTGTCTTTACCGAAGCGTCAATCTCATTTGACAAATTTGTATTTGTACTTGTTTGTCGTGGCGGTCTATTCCCTTGATTTTTTTCAGTTTTAGTAAGCTCTTCTAAAGTCAAAAAGCCATCATTGTTACGATCTATTGTCGTAAAATCTTCAGCGATTGGTCCTTTTACTTCACTTTTCGATAATTTTCCGTCCTTGTTACTATCCAATTCTGAAATAATCTGTGTAGAAGAAGGTCTTTGTCCATTTCCATTTGGATCTTGCTGGTCTTTTTTTACTTGATTTGATTTGCAAGAAATCAAGATTGTAAAAGGTAATAGTATCAATAACAGGTTTTTCATTTTATGATTTATTTAGATTCTTTTTTTAGACTTGTTTTTATTTGCATTAGAAAACTACACTATTTATTTCATAGTAGGCACTCATCTTATAAAGTTATATATGCGTATTGCACATGACCTTCGGCAAAATCAGCAAGATTAACAGTTTTGTTTCATCAAGCGAAAGATACTTACTATTATTGTCGTGGAAAAAAACATTCTACAAGTTAAACGATTTTATCTACATAACCCCTAAAATTAACTACAACACCTTCGTAATGACATTTATATTCCATTAATGTAAAAAAAGGGACAATTAGAATAATCTCATCAATTAATAACTAATTACGAACCCGACATACTTTTCGTTTTTGTAGGAATTCAATTTTTATGGAATGGGCACGGTTCCAAATCCGCCCCAACGGTGCATCGAAAAAAACCTAATTTTTAATTAAACGGGTCTTCGAGCGGAGACGAGAAGCACGCATTCCCAAACAAATCTTACAAATTTTCGACTCCGCTCGAACACCAGAAATAAATAAAAACTCGATTCAAATTATGGGTATTAGAATATTTCAACAAAAAAAATAATTATATCATTGAGTCGATCTTTAAGATCTTTACACTGTAATTTTACATAACTTAGCCATCCTTCGCTAATCTATTTTATTTTCATAATTAAATTAGTAGCCATTGCTAAATAATAATAAGTACTAATAGTATCGATTTTCTAATTGAAGTGGTTTTATATAAAAAAGACTGTTTTAATATATAAGAAAGTAGATATACCTTAACTAATATAAGTATGAAATTCAGTATAAATAGTTCATTATCCTATATCGTAAGTGGTCCAACCACATTTATTTTTAACATTCAGGCTTTAAATACCTTGAGTCAAAAGGTACAGGAGGAAGAATTACAAATAGATCCAACAATGAATATAGAAGAATACACAGCCTACGATGGAAGCTGTAGATTTGTAAGACTTAAAGTGTACGAACCTATCAACTTCACTATTTCCTATAGAGCAATTGTTGAAATGAATTACACTATTTTAGACAATCATAATTCATCTAATTTCGCACCCGTTGTAGAGTTCGACAGCTATATAGCCTCTTTTTTGTACCCAAGTAGGTACTGCCAATCTGATAAATTGATGACCTTTTCATTCAAAAAATTTGGACATATGAATACGGTTTACGAAAAAGTTTTGGCTATTAACGATTGGATTTATTCTAATATTGAATATGTTTTAGGTAGTACCAATGCACAAACTTCTGCTATGGATACGTTGATTGAAAGAGTAGGGGTCTGCAGGGATTTTGCCCATTTAGGCATTGCTTTGTGTAGAGCACTATCCATTCCTGCACGTTATTTTACAGGATATGCATACCAACTAAGTCCACAAGATTTTCATGCTTGTTTTGAAGCATATATTGATGGTAATTGGATTGTTTTTGATGCTACTAGGTTAGCGCCACTAAATGGCTTGGTAAAAATTGCCAATGGCCGTGATGCTGCAGATTCTGCTGTTGCCAGTATTTTTGGAGCAGCACAAGGCAACAATGTTACCGTAAACTGTGAAGTGCTAGATAATTCTTTTGTTCCTTTTACGAATGATGGTGATAAAAAAGGGATTTCTTTTCAATAAAAAAACGAGTTTCCATAGTATACTGGTCTTCGAGCTGCTTGTGCTGAGCGGAGTCGATGTAGCTTCGAGAAGCACGTATTTACTAATAAAACTCTCAGGTTCTCGACTCCGCTCGAACACCGGAAACTAATAAAATTTTGTTCTTAAATACTATATTGTATTTATTACTGATAAATACTTAAATCCCTATAAATCATACCCAAAATCACAAATTAAACGGGTCTTCGTTTAGCCTGTGCTGAGCGGAGTCGAAGTAGAGTCGAGAAGCACGTAACTTCAAATAAACCCTATAAGTTCTCGAGTACACCCGAATTTAAAAGTTCTTATCTTTTGTTAAAATTATGTATATTATGTACTCATATACAGGCTCCAACCCAAAATAAGCGTCCATAATAGGGTTCGTAACCAATTCTTAAGCACCAGCTGTTTCAACAACTTTTCTGTAGCTTTATGGTTCGTAATTTTAGTATGAATTGGCACAAATTGCGCAAAGGTGGATATCCAAACTGCGCTCACCATTATAAAACGGATGATGGTTTCTAGGGATGAAAATTGCACCAGTTGTATGATCGCTGTAATCAATTGACCGAACATTAACGGAATTACAATAACTGACAAGCCTTTGGTATATTGTTGATGCCATTTTAGCAAGTTTTCTTTTTCAAAATACAAAAAACTAGGATACACCACAAGCTGCACCATCCAAATAAGTACAAAAAGGCCTGCATCAAAAAGTAATGAAATGAGTGTAATGTCCATGATTATTAACGTTCCGCTAAAAATAGTGTTTTGTGTTTTTAAGTTGCTTTTTATTATTGCAGATTTCTTGCTAGCGATCTACACTACTTTTTCCCAGATTTGATCTGCGTTTAAATAGAAACTTCCCAATGCATCAAAACTACATTCGTGTGGTGCAATAATCGACAAAAAGTTTTCTCCATTGTCACGCATATACAAATGATAATGCTGCCCAACGATCGGCTCAAAAGTGAATTTAGCCTCGAGTATTAATTTATTATCCTCAAACTCTTGCATTAACTGCTCATATTGTTTTTTAATTTCATTGAACTTCGTTTGAACTTTATGATTCAATTTATTAGCGCTTTTATTTTTCCATGCCACTGTATCTGTAACTGTAATTACGGGTGCGCCAACACTTGTTGCATAAGGTTTTAAGTACGCATCGTACTTTTCAGTCTCTGTATTGTACACAACATGATCAGGTTTCTTTTCTTTGTTCATTTTAAATAAGTTTCTATTCTTAAAAATACGATACAAAGATACATAAATGTTTAACTTAAAATAATTATTGTTAAACAAAGTATTGTTTCTAAGTTAATGGTCTTCGAGCGGAGTCGAGAAGTACGCACCTTTATTTGTTCTTGACTCCGCTCGAACACCGGAACTAATAAAGCTCGTTAAAAATTAAGTGTTTTTGATATGTTATTGATAAATCCTTAAAATCTCATAAATAAATCAAAAAACACCAATTAAACTGGTCTTCGAGCGAAGTCGAGAAGCACGAAATTCTATGTAATCCTAAAAAGTTCTCGACTCCGCTCGAACACCGAAAACTAATAAAGCTCGTTGTAAATTATTGTTTTTCATTTGTTATTGATAAATCCTTAAAATCGTATAATCAAACCCAAAAATCATAAATTAAACTGGTCTTCGTTGAGCCCGTGCTGAGCGGAGTCGAAGTAGAGTCGAGAAGCACGAAATAATAGGTAAACCTCGCAAGTTCTCGTCTCCTCTTAAAACACCAAAAACTTCTATTCCAACCAACATCAAAAAAGCATAAAAATTAGGTCTTTTTCGGGTCTTAGTTTGGTCTCTTTCGGGACTTCTTCGGAAGAAGGTCTATTTTTGAAAAACACACTGCACCCTCACCCGAACAAAACCCGAACAAGACCCGAACAAAACCCCCTAAAAATAGGGTTTTTGTGTCCTGATGTGTTATACTGTGTCTGGCCGTGTCTTGATGTGTCCTGATGTGTCCTAACGTGTCACAGTGTGTCACGGTGTTTCATAGTGTGTCAGTTTGTGTCTCAGTGTGTCCTGATGTGTCACGGTGTGTCAGGACGTGTCAAAATTTGAACAAAAAATGAACCCTTTGAGGGATGATTTTTTAGGCTAAATAGCTGTTTTTTAAGGATGTATGTAAGAGGTTTTGTGAAAAAAAAATAATGTGCTTTGTGGAGTTTATACCACTAATAAAATGGGTTATTTTGCTTGGGTAAAATGCGTTTTAATTCCCAAATTTTCTTTAATTATTTCCTGTTAAAAGTTTCTTTAAAATGTAACTGGATATACTCTTTACAAAATAACGAAAGGAGGGAAGTCATACTATATATAAAATGTGATTATTATCTCTAATTTTCAATTAATTACGGAAAACCGTAAATAATTACTTATTAAATTGGATATATTTATCGTAATTTTTAAAACCAAATAATTATGATGACAATTGAAGCTATTAAGTCAGGTCCAAAACCAAAAAAAGATGATGGTTCATTAGACAAAAGAAGACGAGTTACACCAGAAAAAAAGAAAGAGTATCCTCCATTAAAAAAACACAAACACGAAAAGGGTGATTAATTAACAATAAGATTCTTTTGTTGTTCGTAAAGTTATTGATGTATAAGTGAAAAATGGTATTATATCTGATTTTTCTTTGTTTAAAAGTGAAAATATACCGTGAATTATAATGTTCTGCGTTATATAACCTGAGCTTTGATTAAAAGCTAAAGTTCTTTCTTCAGTTTCTTTAAGAAATTTATTCTCAAAAGTTTCTTTTAAAAAGTAATGGAATACTTTTTATGCGTCGACGTAGGAGGGAAGCATAATATGTTTTGAATGACTATAATTAATATCAAATTTATCTTGTAAAATTAAAAAACTGTCCGTAAATTTGTCCGTGTCCGTAAAAACGTCCGTAAAAAATAAAAGATGGCAACAATTAATTATTATTTAGATAAAGCTGATAAAAAAGGATTATCTCCTATACATTTAAGAATCAATTGTAATGGTAACCAGATTAAGATTTCAACTGGTGAAAAAATAGCTCAAAATGATTTTGATAAAGAAATTCAACAAGTTTATAATACTGCGGAAAAACATATTGAAGTAAATCATTATCTGAATCATTTAAAAGAAAGAGCTGATGAATTATTAAATAAATCATATAAAAAAGTTTATACAAATAAAGAAATTAAAGATGCCCTAAATAAATATGTAAAAGCGTATAAAGAAGACCACAATGTTAATATAATCAGAGAACAAATTTTTCTTTATGGAAAACCTTTTACTTTTGTTGATTTATTTGCGGGCGCAGGCGGGTTTAGTGAAGGATTTATACAAGCAGAACATAATAATAAATTTTTTGATTTTTTAGTTGCAAATGACATAAATGAAAATTGTGAATTAACGCACGTTGTAAGGTATAATCATCAATTAGGTCTTGATGCCGAGTTTTTGTGTCAAGACATTACAGAGCCAGATTTTCTTGACAATTTACTTTCAAAAATTGGAGGAAAAAATGTGGATGTCGTTTGTGGTGGACCACCTTGCCAAAGTTTTAGTTTAGCTGGTAAGCGCAAAAAATTTGATAAAAAGGATGATTTATTTTCTCATTATTTAGAAGTAATTAAAATTTTACAGCCAAAATATTTTGTTATGGAAAACGTAAAAGGGATTCTAACAAAAGAAAAAGGTAAAATTAAAGAACTTATCCTCAAAGAAATAAATTCTATTGTAGATATTAAAGAAATTCCCAAATTAACGGATTTTATTAAAGGTTTAAAGAAGTCTAATAAGAATGATGAATTTCTATTAGATTGCTTAATTAAAAGGGTTGAAATAGAACAATGCAGTGAAGTAAAAGCAGAAGATGCAAAAGAAGTTTATATAAAAACAATTGAAGCTAAATTTCGAAAACTAACACCAAAAATTGTAGATTACAAAACAAGTAAAACAGATATTAGAATTAGTACTATACGTCACGGTTTCAACTTGCTAATTAGAAATAAAGAGTGGGAAAAGCTAAAACGAGATATTATAAGAGAGAAAGATTTCTGTAATATTGATAATGATTATTACACAGATTCTTTTACTCAATTTCTGACCGATATTGATTCGAATGAAATTATACTTAAAATAGAAGAAGCTTTTAAGCAATTAAAGGTTAAAGGTTTGCACTTAAAAACATCAAATAATATTTTAACAGCATTAAAAATTTACACTAAAAATATTGATGATTGTTTGTTGTTTTTAAAAGATTTCTGTAACAATGAACAAATATTAGATTTAGAAAAAATAGTTAATGATATAAGACTTTATAAAATTGAAGCACCATTTGTTGCAAATTCCTCTAATTATGGTGTTCCACAAAATCGTGAAAGAGTTTTGTTTATTGGTTGTAGAAAAGACCAGAATTTTATTTCTGAAATTCCAGCTACTGTGAAAGAAGAAGAAAAAGTATCTGTTTTTGAGGCTTTATATGATTTAGATTTTATTGGAAATGATGAAGAAGCTCACCACTATGAATTGGTTGATATTTCAAAGCAATATAATGGTTCTGCTAAAAAAATGAAAAGTCTTATAAAACAACGTGAAATTAATGGAAAACCAAACCTTACAAGCGGAAAAACTTTTTCGGATTGGAGTAAAATAGGAAGATTAAATGGTCGTTTTAAAAATGCTAAAACACCTTTTTATGTTAAAAGTACTGAAGCTTTAAAAAATGGAGAAAAAGTGTATGATATCCTTCATAATCACAAAACGAGCAAACAAAATGACGATGTTATTAAACGTTTAGATATAATTTTGAAAGAAGGAAATTATAAAAAAGCACAGTGTAAATTAGAAGAATGTGGTTTATTATCTAATAAAAGAAACTATAATGTTCTCAAGCCACAAACTCAAAGTCCAACAGTTATGACAATCGCCGATGATTATATTCATTATAATACACCAAGGTCATTAACTGTTAGAGAAATGGCTAGATTACAATCTTTTGATGACTCATTTGTTTTTCAAGGAAAACGCTCGACAGGAGGTAACAATAGAAAAACGGATGTTCCTCAATATACGTTAGTCGGAAACGCAGTTCCTCCACTTTTAGCAAGAGCAGTTGCAACAGAAATTTTAAAAAATATTAAATAATTTTAAAATATGAAAGCTCATTTTCAAGAAGAGGAAGGGCATTTCTTATTTCAGTTCTAATATTATTTGGGTAGCCAGTTTGAAAATTATTTGTAAAAATTTCTTTTAAGGAACGAGCAACATTTTGTTCTGTATTTCCGCCCCAATAATTTCCACCTGAAAGATTAGTAACTCTTTTCACTGCAACAGAGTCTGATTTATATTTTGTATTTTGGTTTGATGGAACTGTAACAAATGAATAAGAAAAATTACTTGCATTATGTATATTAAAACCATTTCTACCAATAGTAATATTTCTACCTCTAAATCCATTTGCAGAATAAATCATATCCCAAAGCATAGGAATTTGAGCATTATCGTTCCAATTAGTTTTACACTGAATTACACCAATTTCAAAATTATCAAAGTCTCTAGCTGTAATAAAATCTGAGACCTCAGTATTAAATTTATTTTTTTTAAAAGTTTCAATTATAATATCATTATTTTCTATTTCCAACTCTTCCAATTCAGTATTATATTCTGGAAGATCTGGAAATGTAATTACAGTTATATCTGATTCAGTGTTACAAGCAAAATTTCCATAATTTACTGTTATAGCATCTTGGATAGGCTTAGGAACTAGGCTCATTTTTCTTATAGCTACTGTCCTGCTTCCAATTGTACATAAATTAATATACCAACAAACCAAAGATTCCCAAGCAGTACCACCAGCTGAAACCTCACTTTGTCCTCGACCTTCACCACCTGTTGACCTAAAAATATCTGAAAGATGATCTCCCAAATTAATAACATCTATTTCGTTAAAATTTTCACCTAAAATTTCATCAATAGTTTCCTTCCAAATTGGCCAACAATTTTGTAAAGTTTTAGTTGAGAATAAGCTTTCAGTTGAGATTTTTCTAAAATAATCAGGGATTGTCATTTTGCAATTAATTTTAAGTAAATATATAAAAAATTCTATTATTGATTTAAATTACTATTTTTAAACTTTATCTCAAATAAATATGAGTGTAGCAAGTATTATTAAATATCCATCAACATCTTATAAAGGTAATAGATGTTTGTGTGAAAAATAAAATATATCTAAAACAGTCACAATCATCCCAAATATCGTCCAAAAACGCCATTCTTATAATTACTATATATTGAATCATAATTTATATTATGTAAAATAGAATATTTTAAAACCCCAATTACATTCAATACTTCTCTTTAAAAACTATTGAATATACTTCTACTATTTCGAAATCAGTCAAACTGAAACTGCATACTCTACATACTTTGGGTATAAAAATTATAATCCTTTAAAACGGTATCTATAAACTCCTTATCATTTTTATGAATGGATTTAATATCTGTTACTTCTATAATTTTAGATCGTAATTTAATCAGCGTTTTAAAATCATTGTTTTTAGCGGCAGATTTAAAAGTTTCTTTGATAATGCGCATATCGTTGTCAGACAATTTAATCACATTTGCATACGTTGGTATATAATGCGCTGTTATATTTTCTAAAATGGTTTCAGAAAATTGCACATCATCCTTTAAATAAATTACAATCGTATTAGCAATAATATCTCCAAATCGCTGGTGTTTATTGGTAAATAATATCAGAAAGAACCCAACCATTTTTCCGAATAGAAAAATAAGCACCAACAACACATATTGCTCGTTTAATCCTAAGGAAGCTACATACACAAACAACAAAATAAACAAATTAAAATCTACAATTCTTAGCAACCATCGCATCACATAATCTGATATGGTGGGTTTAAAACCATCAATATTTATCACTTTTAGTTTTAATAAGCGTTTGCCAAGGGTTTGTCCGTCTAATAAACTTTCTGAATACAACGAATAAAAAGTGATGGGCAGTAAAAACAATACTTCTACCGCTTTTATGGTCCAACCATCTTTTTGTAAAGAATCATCTAACATGCTAAAGCCAAATACTTTGTTGGCAAAATAGAAATAGGCAAATTTTAGTACATTGTCTATAGCAAATGCCATTAACCGTTGAAATGCTGTAGCCAACGTAAATTTTATATTTACATTTTGTGCTGTTTTTATTTGGAGTGTTTTCATGCAATTAGTAAATTCGCTCTACTATGAGAGAGGTCGCTTTTATAAAGCAAAATAAAGAAAAATGGCTCGAATTTGAACAAGGATTTTCAAATAATGAGAAAAAAAGTCCGGATGACGTAGCCAACCTGCATATCAAAATCATGAACGATTTGGTATATGCACAGACCTATTACCCTAAAAGTAAAGTAACTAGCTACTTAAATAAGCTAGCAAAAACGAGTTTTCATAAGGTTTACGACTCAAAAAGAACAGATAAAAATGTGTTTTTATACTTCTTTTTTGATAAAATACCACTACTCTCTTATACCTATAGAAAATACATTTACTTGTCATTTGTTGTCTTTTTTATCTGTTTTTTTATAGGATTACTGTCCACTTTTAATGATGAATCTTTTGCGCGTCAAATATTAGGAAACTCTTATGTAGACCAGACTTTAGAGAATATAGAAAGTGGCGATGCCATGGCGATTTACAAAAGCGGTAGCAATTGGGGCACTTTTATTGGTATTTACGATAACAACCAACGCGTAGGCATCAATATGTTTTTATCTGGATTGTTTTTAGGGATCGGCACCGGATTTTATATTGTGTATAATGCCATTATGGTAGCGGTATTTCAGGCTTTTTTTTATCAGTACAATAGTTTGTTTGATAGTTTAAAAGGCATTTGGATTCACGGAACTTACGAGATTTTCGGAATGATTATAGAAGCTGCTGCAGGCTATATTATTGGTGCAAGTATTTTATTTCCAGGGACTTTAAAACGTTTTCAGTCTTTTAAAATTGGTTTTAGAGATGCGTTTTATATTTTTATAAGTACCGTTCCGTTTACCATTTTGGCTGCTTTTTTAGAAGGATATATTACACGTTATTCTAATGTGATGCCTACAATTTTATGTTTTGCCATTATTATTTTTAGTTTGATAACCATTAGTTATTATTATTTGGTGCTGCCTTTTGTAATTGCTAAAAAACACGGACTACGATAAATGAAAAACTATATTGCTTCCCTCCTTTTATTGATGAACTTTTTAATGTATTCGCAAGATGCTGTAGAAGCTGTTGTAGAAAAACCCGCAGATACCATTGTGTATCAAAAAGATACCAATATTAGTGAAGAAAGAAGCTTTTCACCGAATTTAAAAGAAAAATATGCTGATAAAGATTTTCAGTACAAAGAAAATGAAGCAACAAAAAAAGACAGCTCCGCTCCTATTAATTTAGGTTTTATCAAAGGTTTGGTGTTTTTTATGAGTAAAATATTTCCGTTTTTGATGGGCGGCATCATCATCTTCATCATTTTAAAACTGCTATTTGGTTTTGATTTTCAGTTTTGGAAGACAAACCATATATCCAAAAGAAAAAAAGCGAACTTAATTTATGAAGATGAAGACATTCATCAGGTAGATTTAGAAACTTTATTACAACAAGCCATTGCTGCGCAAGAATTTAGATTGGCAATTCGGTATTATTATTTACTTTCTTTAAAAGGATTATCAACCAAAAAGTTCATCGATTATCATAAAGACAAAACCAATTCAGCCTATCTTTTTGAGATAGAAAATACAGAGCTTAGACATACGTTTTCATATATTTCGTATGTGTATACCTATGTTTGGTATGGGGAATTCCCTATAAACGAGCAACATTTTAAAGCCGCACAGCTTAAATATCAATCTTTTTTAAAATCCATTCTTTGAAAATAACAGCGCACATATACAAAGCCTTGCTTTTTCTGGGGATGATTGTACAGCTAAGTAGTTGTAAAAAAACCAATTGGAGTGAAAACTTTAGAGAAAAAGAAAAAAGTCCGTTTGGAACCTATATTGTTTATAATGAAGCAAATAGTATTTTTAAGGATCAAGAAATCATATCCTTAAAACAAAATTTTGAAGATTATATTACTGATGGAAAACATCGTGATAAAAATTCGCTAGCCAATTATATAGTTATCAAACAAAATGCAAATAAGCTTACCAATGATGGCATTGACATTTTGTTAAATTTTGTGCACGAAGGAAATACGGCTTTTTTAGCCCTGAATAGTTTTGGAGACCACTTATTAGAAAAGTTGGAAATTGTAACGAATAATTTAGACCAAGATTTTTTAGGAATCATCGATTTAAAGAATTTAAAAGGAGAATTCTTTTTAGAAAATAAATCTTTTGGTGGTAAATCGTATATTTATGATAGAAATATCCGTAGACATTATGTAGTGAGCTATAATGATACAACCACAATTGTATTAGGTACGAGCCTCATTGACAAGGAAAAAGTGCCTAACTTTTTAAAAGTATATCATGGCAAAGGCGCAATTTATTTGCATACCAATCCGGTGGTTTTTACCAATTACTTTTTACTAAAAGGCAAAGAAAAATATGTAGAAAATGTGTTTTCTTATTTACCAAGTCAACCTGTTTATTGGGATCCACAAATTAAAAAAAGCAGGTTTTCTGATGACTCAGAAGACGATAGCAATTCTATTTTCCAATACTTTTTACAGCACCCAACATTAACCTGGTTTTTATATGTTTCTATAGGTGGATTGCTCCTTTTTATGTTGTTTAATGCGCGCAGAAAACAAAGAGCCATTCCGATACTCCATCCCTTAGAAAATACCACCGTTGCATTTACACAAACCATTGCGAGTTTGTATTTAAAGGAACAAGATCACAAGAATTTAGCGGATAAAAAAATAGCCTATTTCTTAGAAAAAGTACGCACAAAATACCTGTTAAACACCACCAATTTAAACAAAGATTTTATTGAGCATTTGGCGGCAAAATCGGGTAATAAAATTGAAAATACCAACTATTTAATCAATACAATCATCACTTTACATAAAAGGTCGGAATGTTCTCAAGAAGAACTACTTGTCTTACATAAAATGATTGAAACCTTCTTTAATAATCAAGCACATGGACATACCAAATAACGAATTCAATTCAGAGGATTTATCCTTTGAAAACAGAATCAATTTATCAGAATTACAAGAGAGTGTTTTTAAGATCAAACAACAATTGCAAAAGGTAATTGTTGGGCAAAATGAAATGATGGATTTACTGTTAGTTTCGCTGCTTGCCAATGGTCATGTTTTAATTGAAGGCGTTCCTGGAGTCGCAAAAACCATCACCGCAAAACTACTTTCTAGAACCATCAATGTAGGTTTTAGTCGGATTCAGTTTACACCAGATTTAATGCCTTCGGATATCTTAGGAACCTCTGTTTTTAATGTGCAAACTTCTCAATTTGAGTTTAAACAAGGCCCTATTTTCTCGAGCATGATTTTAATTGATGAAATTAACAGAGCGCCCGCAAAAACGCAAGCTGCTTTGTTTGAAGTGATGGAAGAAAAACAAGTAACGATTGATGGTTTTACCTATAAAATGCTAGAACCTTTTATTGTGTTGGCTACTCAAAATCCTATAGAACAAGAAGGAACCTACAGATTGCCAGAAGCACAATTAGATCGTTTTCTGTTCAAAGTAGTTGTTGAGTATCCTACTGCAGATGAGGAATTAGAAATTATCATTAGAGAACAAGCCTTAGAAAACACCACAAAAGACAGTAAAATAGAAACAGTGCTAGATGGTTTTAAGATTTTAGAATTTAGAGCCTTGGTAAAACAGGTAAAGATTGAAGAAAATCTGTTAAAATACATTGCCAATATTGTAGTAAATACAAGGTCTAATTCCTTTTTATATTTAGGCGCATCGCCAAGAGCCAGTATTGCTATTTTATCCGCATCAAAAGCATTTGCAGCTATTGAAGGAAGAGATTTTGTAACACCCGAAGATATAAAACGAGCTACGATTCCGGTGCTACAACACCGAGTAATTGTAACGCCAGAAAGAGAAATGGAGGGCTTAACAAGCAAACAAATTATAGAACAAATTATAGAAGCCGTTGAGATCCCGAGGTAGTTTTAGTTGGCTGTTGGTGGTTAGTGGTTAGTGGTTAGTGATTAGTGGTTAGTGGTTAGTGGTTAGTGGTTAGTGGTTAGTGGT
>TARA_R110001606_G_scaffold236192_2_pt1 | contig 50873 bp, 39 predicted proteins | sample TARA_R110001606 | Tara Oceans TARA_R110001606 (sample SAMEA4398315) | marine metagenome | biome: Polar Biome; feature: [SRF] surface water layer (ENVO:00010504); material: water (ENVO:00002006), including particulate matter (ENVO:01000060) such as... | depth 5 m
ATCAGATTGAAAAAGATTTTGAAGATGATGATTTTATTATAGAAATATAAAAAACTATTACCAATAGAGTGTAAAAAAACTAGTAAAAGCAAGCATTAAATAAAAATTATGAAAAGAAATTGCATTTTAGCTTTGATCACCATTTTGTGTCATGCCAAAAAAATAATTACACTATGATAGAAAAAGAAGTTAAAACTTATAAAGAGGGAGTTAATAAATGGCGAGATAACAGATATTCATTCATGTCTGAAATGAATATAAATGCAGGAATTACTAATTTCGGAAAAGCGAAAAAAAACGGAAATATTTACAAGCATATAATTGAATTAGATAAAACGAATAGTTACAACCTGTTAGGAGAAAAAGAAATTCTACGACAAGTTATAGAACGATTTGACAAAGGGAAAGCGGGAGATTTAGAAAGAGTATTAACAAATACCCTAGCTTCCCAAGCCTGTTGCTTTAATTTATTTGCACCTTTAAAAATTCCTAAATACAGTTTTTTAGCTGACAAAATTTTTAGTTACCTTCTAAATAAAGAAGTTTCAATATCTAAGATTGAAATTGAGTTTACTCCAAATAATATTGAAAGTATTGGAGATCAATCAAAATATGGAGGAACGGATGCTGATGTTGGCGTATTTTATAATTATGGAAATAAAAAGGGAATAATATTGATTGAATTCAAATATATAGAAAATGAATTTTCAATTTGTTCATCCTATAGCCGGAAAAATGGTAAAATAAAAAATAACATTAAGACAAAAAACATAAGACCTTTTTGTAATGAAAATTATTACGAATCAATGGTCTCGGAAAATTTAAGCTCTGAAAATAATTTAAATAAGTTTGATTGTGGTTATTTAAAATATGAGAACTGGCAGTTAACGAATAAAAGTAAAGTATTCGATAAAGTTAAAATACAAAATCATAATTCTTGTCCTTTTAGATTTTCCTTAAATCAATTATGGAGAAATATGCTTTTAGTTGAGAAAGTTGCAGAAATAAGAGAGCTTGATGAATTTCATTTTTGGGTAATCTCTCCTAAAGAGAATACTTTCCTTTGGGAAAATAAAGGACAAAATAATGAAACAGCATTCCGAGAGATTTTGACTGACAAAGGAAATAAGAGTTTTAAATCATTAGAACTTGACAAAGATTTTATTTCATTTCTAGAAAATTACACCAATGATAAATGGTCTAAAGAATGGTTGAGAAAATTTAGAGAAAAGTATTTAACTAAGACAGAGTAAAAAAGCACGAACAGAAAACACCACGAATAAATAAATATTAAATTAAAACATGGGAAAAAGGCGTTTTAAAAACCCACAATTTTTCATATTAACACAGACCTATGTGCTTAGTTTGAATAAATGAAAAGCTATAAAAAAAATACGCATTGTGTATCCTATCCTAATTCTTTAATCCTGTTTAAGCTGTTATTGCGTCAAGGAGGAACTTTGACACGCGTCCGTATGTTTTTTGACACCGGTCAGTAAGTTATTTGTCACTGGTCAGTAAGAGTTTTGTAAAAGTACTAGTAAAGTTGGCTGAAAATACTAGTATAGTTGACTAAAAGTACTAGTATAGTTTATGAAAAAATGTAGTACTTTTACAAAGAGGAGAAAATGCGATGAAATAGCTTGTAAAAGCAACGCTTGCATAAAAGTATACAAAAAAAATGAAAAATTAGGGCAATACGATACAGAATTACCAAAAGAACCATATTCAGCACATTCCTTTAAAATTTAATCAATTACAAACAGGCTCTAAATTCTTCAGTCAACATATAAAGTACTATGTTTTACAATTAAATTTTAAAACAGCTCTAAAATCGGTGCTTTTTAAATATTAAATTTCTACATTTAGTCCCAAAAGCTATGGTATTCAATAAACATCTATTTTAATGAATAAGAAAGACCTTTCTGAAAGAGATATTTGTACAAAATTTATAAATCCTGCTATTGCAAAAGCAGGCTGGAATATGAGAACACAGGTAAGAGAAGAAGTTTCTTTTACAGATGGTCGTATTATTGTACAAGGTAAAATGTACACCAGAGGAAAAAGTAAAAGAGCAGATTATATTCTTTATTACAAATCAAACATTCCTATTGCCATTATTGAAGCAAAAGACAATAAAAAAGCAGTCGGACATGGAATGCAACAAGCTTTAGGGTATTCAGAAATTCTGCAAATACCATTCGTATTTACTTCCAATGGAGATTCCTTTGTATTTCATGATAAAACAAGAACAGACGGAACTTTAGAACAAGAGTTAACCTTAGATAACTTTCCTTCTCCAGAAACTTTATGGAATAAGTATTTAAAGCATACAAATATTGAAACTCCAGAAGCAAAAGAGATTGTAGAGAAAGAGTATTATGCAGATGATAGTGGTATGAATCCAAGATATTATCAGCAAAACGCAGTGAATAGAACTATAGAAGCTATCGCAAAAGGACAAGATAAAATTATCCTTGTCATGGCAACGGGTACAGGTAAAACGTATACGGCATTTAATATTATTTGGCGTCTTTGGAAAACAGGAATTAAGAAACGTATTTTATTTCTTGCCGATAGAAAAGCATTATTAGATCAAACCAAAAATGGTGATTTTTCTCCTTTTGGCAATGACATTATGCATATCATTAAAAACCGAAAGATTGATAAATCGTATCAAATCTATTTTGCATTATATCAAGGGTTAACAAGTACAGACGAAGATAAAAACGCCTACAAAGAATTTAGTCAAGATTTTTTCGATCTAATCGTTATTGATGAGTGTCATAGAGGTTCTGCATCCGAAGCTTCTGCTTGGAGAGATGTACTAACATATTTTGATTCTGCAACACAAATAGGTTTAACAGCAACACCTAAAGAAACGAAAGATGTTTCTAATATGGAATATTTTGGAGAACCTGTATATACCTATTCTTTAAAACAAGGTATTGAAGATGGTTTTTTAGCTCCTTATAAAGTGGTTAGAATTACCACCAATGTAGATGAAGGTTGGAGACCTACAGCAGGTTTAATTGATAAATACGGAAATGAAGTAGAAGACCGAATTTACAATCTAAAAGATTATGACAGAACATTAGCAATTGATGAACGTACACAAATTGTTGCAAAAAAGATTACTGAATATTTAAAAGCAACAGACCGTTATGCTAAAACAATTGTTTTTTGCGTAGATATAGACCATGCCAATAGAATGCGACAAGCATTGATCAATGAAAACGCAGACATTGTAGCGAACCATTGGAATTATTGTGTAAAAATAACAGGAGATGATGAGGTAGGTAAACAAGAGTTAGATAATTTTACGGATGTTGAAGAACGCTTTCCTGTGATTGCTACTACTTCTAAAATGTTGACTACTGGTATTGATACCAAAATGGTGAAATTTATTGTTTTAGAATCCAACATACAATCGGTTACAGAATTTAAACAAATTATTGGTAGAGGTACAAGAATACGAGAAGCAGAAGGCAAAGTCTATTTTACAATTATGGATTTTAGAAAAGCAACGAATATTTTTGCAAGACCCGATTTTGATGGTGATCCTGTGCAGATTTATGAACCTGCAGAAGGTGAACCGGTTGTTCCGCCAGAAGAAGAAGATCATACACCACATGATACTGAAGAAATACCTTTTAATCCTGATGATTTTAGACCAACGACACCAGATATTGGTATTGATACAGAAGCATCAGAAATAACAAAATATTATGTAAACAACATTCCTGTTTCTATTGTAAATGAACGTGTACAGTATTATGGTAAAGATGGAAAGTTAATAACAGAATCGTTAAAAGACTATTCTAAAAAAAATATTGAAAAAGAATTTTCTTCCTTAGATGATTTTATCCAAAAATGGAATGCATCAGAAAAGAAAGAAGAACTGATAAAAGAATTGGCAGAGCATGGTGTTTTATTAGAAGCATTGCGTGAAGATGTAGGCCAAGATTTAGACGATTTCGATTTAATTTGTCACATTGCATTCGATCAACCTGCTTTAACAAGACAAGAACGCGCAAACAACGTACGTAAACGCAACTACTTTACCAAATATAGCGAAACCGCTCAAAAGGTTTTAAATAGTTTATTAGATAAATACGAAAAAGAAGGTATTACTTCTATAGAGCAAGGTTCTGTATTAAAAGTGCAACCTTTAAGTCAAATGGGTTCTGCAGTAGAATTAGTGAGAGCATTTGGCAAGAAAAAAGATTTTGACCAAGCCATTAAAGAATTAGAAAACGAAATATATAATATTGCCTAATTGAATATTAAAACTAAAATACAACAACCAGAAGGTAGGCGTCTTGAATTTAAAGAAGTGATGCCAACAAAAGCAGATTTAGCTAAAACAATTGTGTCTTTTGCTAATGATGCTGGTGGCGAATTATTTATTGGTATAAAAAATAATCCAAGAGAAATAGTGGGATTACAGTATAATCTACTGGATACTATTGAAAATCAAATTAGTAACATTGTAAACGACCAGTGTACACCAACCATTTTACCGGAAATCACTTTTGTTGAAGAAGATAATAAGCATATTATAAGAGTTTACATTCACAAAGGAAGTAAACCTCCTTATTTTATGAGCTCAAAAGGAAAAGAAAAAGGAACTTTTACTAGAGTGGGTTCTTCTAACAGATTAGCTAGTCATGAGATTATCCAAGAATTAGAAAGACAAGGACAAAATATTTCTTTTGATTCTGAATTATACTTTAATAAAAATTACGAAGAATTAAGTCTCGATAATTTTAAACGTTTTTTCAAAGAAAAAGCAAACGAGAATTTAACTTTTGAGGTTTTAAGAAAATTAAACCTTATTAAAGAAGAACAAGGTCAAATACTCCCTACTAATGCGTTGATTTTACTATCTGATGATGTAAAAAAAAGCGAATTGTTTCCCAATACTAAAGTAGAATGTGCACGATTTAAAGGAACCATTCCTGGAACTTATATTGATCAGAAAACTATTGACGGTACCATTGCTTTACAAGCAGAACAAGCCTATCAATTTGTACTACGTCATATTTCTGAAGGAACAGAAGATTATAAAGGTGTGTATAGAAACAACCGTTGGGAATATCCTATAATAGCGATAAGAGAAGTGATTAGAAATGCAGTAATACACAGAGACTATTCTCTTATTGGAAAAGATATTAAAATTGCCATTTTTGATGATAAACTTGAAATTACCAGTCCTGGGAAATTATTACCTACTGTAGATTTTAATGAAATGGATTCTGGACAATCGGATGTAAGAAATATTATACTTGCACCAGTTTTTAAACGTTTAGGAATTATTGAGCAATGGGGAAATGGTTTACAGTTAATAGCTGATGATTTAAAAGAATATCCAGAGATAGCACTTATATGGAATGAACCAGGAGTAGCTTTTAGAGTTTCATTTGTTAAGAAAAATTATAAGTTAAAGGAAGAGTTACAGCACGAGTTACAGCACGAGTTAGAGCACGAGTTAGAGCACGAGTTACAGCACGAGTTAAAAGAGGAGTTAAAGCATGAGTCATTATACACTCAAATACTTAAGATAATTGAAAATAAAACAGCAGGAACAAAAGAAGTTTCAATTAGTTTGGGTCAAAAGAGTATTTCTGGACAACTAAAGAAGATAATTGCTAAACTATTAGAACAGCAACTTATAGCTTGGACAATACCAGAAACGCCAAAAAGCTCTAAACAACAATATAAAATAACACAAAGAGGAATTGTATTTCTACAACTTCTTAAAAAATAAATTAATGAGTAACATAACAACCAACATAAAAGGCATACGCGATATTATGCGTAAAGATACAGGAGTAGATGGAGATGCACAACGTATTTCACAAATGGTGTGGATGCTTTTTATGAAAATATTTGCCGACAAAGAAGAAGAATGGGAAATTACTATTGACAATTATCAAAGTCCAATTCCTGATCATTTAAAATGGCAAAATTGGGCAGCAGATGACGAAGGCTTAACAGGTGATGCTTTAATGGAATTTATAGAAACCGAGTTATTTCCTGCTTTAAAAGAGTTAGATATTACGATAAGTCCGCAAGCAAAAATTATACGTTCGGTATTTGATGATACCTATAATTTTATGAAAAACGGAACACTCTTCCGTCAAGTCATCAATGTGATTAACGAGATTGATTTTAATAGCACGAGCGAGCGTCATGTGTTTAATGATATTTACGAAACCATTTTAAAAGACCTACAATCTGCAGGTTCTTCGGGTGAATATTATACACCAAGAGCCGTAACGCAATTTATGGTAGATATGATTAATCCACAATTAGGAGAAAGTGTCTTAGATCCTGCATGTGGAACAGGTGGATTTTTAACCTGTACTATTGATGCAGTACGAGATCAAGTAAAAACGCCAAAAGACAGAGACATCTTACAAAAATCGATACGTGGTATCGAGAAAAAACCATTACCGCATTTACTGTGTACCACCAATTTAATGTTACATGGTTTTGATTTACCTGTGGTACGAAGAGATAATTTATTAAGCAAACCTTATGCAGATTGGAGCTCAAAAGACAAGTTAGACATCATCCTTTCTAATCCACCTTTTGGTGGTGTAGAAGAAGATGGAACCGAAACCAATTTCCCTCAAAAATTTCGCACCAAAGAAACTGCCGATTTATTCTTAGCTTTAATTATCAAGCTATTAAAAGATAAAGGACGTTGCGCTATTGTATTGCCAGATGGCACCTTGTTTGGTGAAGGCATGAAAACTCGCCTAAAAGAAGAATTACTAGATAAATGTAATTTACATACTATTGTTCGTTTACCAAATGGTGTTTTTAACCCATATACAGGTATTAAAACCAACTTATTATTTTTTGAAAAAGGCACACCAACTAAAGAAATTTGGTATTACGAACATCCTTATCCAGAAGGTGTAAAAAGCTATAACAAAACCAAACCTATCAACATCAAAGAGTTTGATGTAGAAAAAGCATGGTGGAACAACAGAGAAGAAAACACACAAGCTTGGAAAGTTTCTATTGAAGAAATAAAAAAACGAGGTTATAATTTAGATATAAAAAACCCACACCAAGAAATTGATACGTTAGCAAGCCCTGAAGTGTTGTTAGAAAAATTTAAAGTTACGGAACAAAAAATTTCTAGCATACAAGATGAAATTATTAAAGTATTAACTGAAGCTTTAAAATAGACTGTCATTGCCTCGCTTCTGTCATTGCGAGGAACGAAGCAATCTCATAATTATATATGAAACTACTACAACATTTTAAAGAACTTACGGTTAGACCCAAAAATGCCCAAGAGTTAAAAGGATTGATTTTACAATTGGCAATTCAAGGAAAATTGACTGCAAATTGGCGAAAAGAAAACCCAGATATTGAACCTGCTTCAGAATTATTAAAAAGAATACAAAAAGAAAAAGAACAACTCGTTAAGGAGAAGAAAATAAGAAAGGAAAAACCTTTACTTAAAATAGATAAAGATGAAATTCCTTATAAAGTTCCTGAATATTGGACTTGGTGCAGAGTTGGAGAATCAGGTTTTACACAAACAGGAAGTACACCTCCAAAAAAGAATCCAGAGAATTATGGAAGTTTCATTCCATTTATAGGACCTGCGGATATTTCAAATCATTTAATGAAATATCCAGTTGAAGGATTATCTGAATTAGGAATTTCGGTTGGAAGATTAATTCCAAAAGATTCATTAATGATGGTTTGTATTGGAGGTAGTATAGGGAAATGTAATATTAATGAAATTGATGTTAGTTGTAATCAGCAAATAAATACTGTTACGCCAATATTCATCCCTACTATTTATATTAAAACAGTTTGTCAATCTCCTTTTTTTCAAAGAAATGTTTTAGATAAATCGTCAGGTTCGGCAACACCAATTATTAATAAAGGAAAATGGGAAGCTATACCAATCCCACTTCCGCCACTAGAAGAACAAAAAGAAATAGTAAAAGTAGTAGAAATCCTTTTTAAAGAAGTAGAACAATTAGAGCAATTAACGGTTGAACGTATTAGTTTAAAAGAAGACTTTGTAACGTCTGCTTTAAACCAACTCACCACAAATAATGCCAACCAAGAATGGACTTTTTTACAAGACCATTTTAAAAGCTTCTTTAATGAAACCAATAACATTAAAAAGTTAAGAGAAACGGTTTTGCAATTAGCAGTACAAGGAAAGTTAACAACAGATTGGAGAGCGAATAATCCTGATACAGAAGATGCTTCTGTTTTATTAAAACGTATTCAAAAAGAGAAAGCACAACTTATTAAGGATAAAAAAATAAAAAAGGAAAAAGCCTTACCGAAAATAACTAAAGAGGAAATTCCTTATGAATTACCTAAAGGTTGGGTTTGGTGTAGGTTAAATGAATTGACAGAATTAATAACCAAAGGTTCTTCTCCAAAATGGCAAGGTGTTCAATATGTTGATGAAGGAGAAGGAATTCTTTTTGTTACAAGTGAAAATGTTGGAAACTATAAATTACTTTGGAAAAAGAAGAAGTTCGTTGAATCAAAGTTTAATGAAATTGAGCCAAGGTCGATATTAAAACGAAATGATTTGTTAATGAATATTGTTGGTGGTTCAATTGGTCGTACTGCTATTTATAACATTGACGAATTAGCAAATATTAATCAAGCAGTAACTATTATTAGATTATTTCCAAAAGTATCATATGATTACTTTTTACATTTTTTTAATAGCCCAACATGTATTTCATATATGTATGATAAACAAGTTGATAACGCTAGACCAAATTTAAGTATGAGTAATATTGCAAAATTCATGATTCCACTTCCACCACTAGAAGAACAAAAAGTCATTGTAGAAAAAGTAAATGCTTTAATGGGTTTATGTGATAGTTTAGAGGAAGAAGTACAACAAAGCCAAGAACATAGTGAGATGTTGATGCAGAGTTGTTTGCGGGAGGTTTTTGAGGGGGAACGTAAAATGGAAGAGGTATGAGTGGATTTAAGATACTAGGTATAAAAACAAAAAACAGAGAAAAAAATAAAAACGACTCTGAAGTAAATGATTATCTAAAGGTTTTAAAAGAAAACACATATTATCCATTTTATTCGAACTACAAATTATCAAAAGATGGAAATATTTTAACTTGCGAAACTGAAAATGAAATAGATTTATATTCTATAAAGAAAAATGATTTAAAAATAAATATTTCAGCAATCGTTGGTAAAAACGGAAGTGGTAAAAGTACTTTATTAGAGTTACTGTATTTAGCTAGTTATAATTTAGGATGTAATTATGGTTTATTAGAAGATTGGGTGCCGAGTGAAGTAAAAGAATTTGACGAAAACTGCAAATCCATTGATAAAGGAGAACATGTGACTTGTGAAAGTTTAAACTTAAACTTTGATATCCTTTTTGAGAAAAACGATAAATTTTATTCATTGCAATTTAGAGGTGTTAAAATAAAACTTCTTGCAGGAATTGATGGAGAAGGTAAAAAAAATCATTTTGGTAGTGAGAATGAATTAAAATTTAAAGATATAAAGGAGCTTTCTCAGCTTTTTTATTCTATAGCTATAAACTACTCTATATATGGACTAAATTCAAACATATTAGGAAAGTGGATAATGCCATTGTTTCATAAAAACGACGGTTATAAAACACCTTTAGTAATAGGTCCAATGAGAACAAAAGGTAACTTTGATATTAATGATGAAATTGAATTTGCGTCAAATAGATTATTACACAATTTACTTTTAGAGAAAAAAAATAAGAAAACAGATGAGGAAATCTTTATAAGTGATAATCAATATGTGAAATGTATTAGATTTAAAATTAATAAAAAGAAAAACTTATCGAATAAAATTAAAACAACCAATTATCCTGGTATAACAGGTGAGACCAACGGTGTCAAGTTAATTCTTGACCTCCAAGATATCTTTTTTAAAGAGAATTTGATTGCGGAATTAATATTAGCGGAAGGGAGTTTGCCTTTTCAGTTACAGATTTCCAATTATATTATTCGTAAAATAGAGAAAATTTCCACTACTTATGATGAATATAAAAAAGGATATATAGAAGGAGGAGATAATACTGAGTTCTTAACAAGATTAAAGACTGATGGTAGTCATATAACTTTTAAATTAAAGCAAGCAATAAACTTTTTAAGGTTATCTTCTAATGTGTTTAATGGAGAAAATCCGTGGTTGTCTTTAATAATAGAAAAACAAAATATTGATTTTTCATTAGAAGAATTACTGAGTTGGATGAAATGTGAAGAAGAAGATGATTTGATAACACTAATTCCACCCTCAATTTTTTCTTTTGATATTATTCTTTCTGATAAAACAGAAATTTCAGTATCAAATTCAAAACCTTCCTTTAATGGTTTAAGTTCTGGAGAGCAACAAATGATTCATTCTATACAAACGGTATTATATCATTTATATAATTTACAATCAGTTCATAAAAGTAACGATGAAAGGCTTTCTTATGAGCATATTACCGTAATTTTTGATGAAATTGAATTGTATTTTCATCCAGACTACCAGCGTAAATTTATTTCAGAATTATTAAAATCGATTAAGAGGCAAGATTTTAACAATAAAATAGGGATTAAAGCTTTAAATATCATTTTTTCAACTCATTCTCCATTTATACTATCTGACATACCAAATCAAAATATTTTAAGATTAATCAAAGGAGAACCTAAGCAGTCAAATCCTTTGGAACAAACATTTGGAGCAAATATTTATGATCTTTTAGATAATGAGTTTTTTATGAAAGACGGGTTTATTGGTGAACACGCAATGTTTAAAATTAAGGAGGTTTTAGATTATGTAAGTGGCGGGGAATATAATGAAACTAAGCATAGTTATTTTTTATCTTTAACTAGTCTTATTGGAGATGAAATAATTAATCAAAAATTAAATCAGTTATTAAATGATTTATACATTAGTTCTATAGATGAGAATCAGCGAAAAATTATTCAATTGAAACTAAAGCAAAAACAAATAGAAGACCAGTTGAAAAGACTAGAAGAATAATGATTAGTATCTCAGATAAAACATTAAAATCGGCAAGTAGCGCTCATCATAAATACATCTTTGAAGTTTTTTCTTCAAAAAAAGAAGTGTTAAAATTATGTTTAAGATATTTTAATTTGAAATCTCAGGCTCACAAGAGACAATTTAATTTAGATTTAGCTAATATTAATGCTCCAGATATAATTAAATTACAGTCAATTAATTGGTTTTTAAAAAAATCAACGAATAAGACAAAGAATAGAAAAGGAGAATTTCGTAATGTTAAGTCTGTTAATAGAACTGATAATTTTTTTATTTCAAAATTTCATTTATTTCCATGTAAACCAAATATTCTAAATGAATTAAAAAATCAAATAGACTATTTCGATGATATAATAGTACGTGATTTATTGATGGGAAAACCTTCTGACTTAATAAGTGAGAGTAATAAATACAAATCTAAATTTATTAAAAAACAAAGTGCAGTTATAACCAAAGAGACTAAAAGATTAATAAGTTTTCTTTTTGATTATTCTGAGTTTTCTAAGAAAAAAAGTTCTGTTTATTCTCTTAATTGGGGTGCGTACAAACTAACAGACGCTTTAGGTGTTCGTTCTTGTCTATACTGTAATAGAAATTACACGTTAACTGTAACAAATTGTGGTAAAAAAATAATTCGCCCAGAATTAGATCATTTTTTTCCTCAATCTAAGTATCCTCTATTAACTCTTTCCTTCTATAATTTAATACCTAGTTGTCATATTTGTAATTCTAATCTGAAAGGGAAAATTCCATTTGAATTAACTACCCATTTTCATCCGTACTTAAGTAGTTTTGAAAAAGAAAATGCAAAATTCACATATGAACCAAAAAATCCAGTAGCATTTTTTGGGGATAAAAGAGGGCTTAAGTTAAAAATAGATACTTCAAATTTATTAAGAAATGATAATAGAATAAAAAAGAATATTGAGATATTCAAATTAGATTATATATATAATGATTATCAAGACATAGTAGATGGATTTATTAATTTGCAAAGAAAAACTAACAAAAAAAAAATAAAAGATATTTATAGAAACGTTTTTGTTGATAATATTGGTAAGCGATGGAGTTATGGAGAACAAGAGCTTTATGAATTAGCTATTCGTAATCATTATAATCCAGATGATTTTAACAAAAAATCTTTGGCTAAATTTGAAAAAGATATTGCAAAAGAGTTAGGGTTGATTAAAAAAACATAAAAAATGAGACCCCAAACCATACAAATATTTCTACCAGACGGTTCACCAACTAGTATACGTGAAGCAGAACTTACCAATAGATTGGTAAAAGCTATTTTGTTTCCTAGAAACAAAATGCAAGAAGTTGCTAAACGCGATATGGTACATTTTACAGGTGTATATTTCTTATTTGGCAGTACACAAGATGGTGCAAAACCATTGGTGTATATTGGTGAAGGTGAAGATTGTTTTACACGCATACAATCTCATAACCGTAAAAAAGATTTCTGGACGCATTGTGTTATCATCACAACCAAAACAGACGAGTATACCAAAACAGATGGAAAGTACTTAGAGCATTACTGTTTAGCGAAAGCAAAAGAAATTGGTAGATATGTTACAGATAATGATACAGGTTCTAAAAAGCCTTCTATTAGCGAAAGTAGAGAGTATGATTTATTAGATAATTTTGATACAGCCAAAATACTATTAGCAACGTTAGGGTATCCCATCTTTGAAGAAAAACGAAAAGCAAAAAGCCCTAAAGAGTTGTTTTATTGTCAAGGAAAAGAAGCAGCTGCTATTGGTGAATTAACAGATGATGGATTTTTGGTATATAAAGATGGTAAAGCCAATATTGAAACTACAAAAGGCATGAACAAATGGATTGGAGTTTTACGTAAGCAATTAATAGAAGAAAACATATTAAAAAGTGAGAACAATGCTTATGTTTTTCAACAAGATTACATATTTAATTCCCCAAGTGCTGCAGCAGCAACTATTTTAGGTAGATCTGCAAATGGTTGGATGTCATGGAAAGATAAAGATGGTAAAACATTAGATGCGTTAAAGAGGAAATAAATGAAGGCTAATTATAATGAATATGGAAAAGTAGCTATAAAAGCTGCAAAAGCAACTGGAAACCCAAAAGACAATTGGCTAAAAGAAGTCCAAGAAGCTTTTCTAGATTCAGAAAGTTCTCAGAAAAAAAGTTGTCCAAAAAGTACATTTTTAGGTTTGTGTAAAGAAGGTTTGGTAAAAGGTATTTCTAAAGGAAATTACACCAAGTCTATTGATAATACAGCCTATGCTATAAAAGCTGTAGAAATAGTAAAACAAAATAGCCAAACTATATTTTCATCCAAAGAATTATGGGAGAAGTTAGAACTTGGAGATAAAAGCCATAATTCTCAAATGGATGTTGTGTTGGCACTTTGGGAGAATGGATTGATAGTGAAATAAAAAAATATCGAAAAAGAAGAAAGGTAAATATAATTAAGACTTTTTTCTAAATGAATACGTATTTGCTATTTGCATCATTTCTTCTTGTGTAGAAATCTTATTTTCCAAAACCCATTTTGTAACTATTTCTTTATCAAAATATAGTTTTTTACCTTTTTTTGAATGAGGTATATTATTAGAGCTAGTCATTTTATAAATAAAAGACTTCGATACATTTAAATACGCTGTTATTTGTGTAATATCCATAATTTCAGGATAACTACCTTTAGTATTTTTTCCTTCAAAATTCGAATTGATATTTTCAAGTAAAAATTCTATTCGATCTAATCTTTGATTTATAATTTCAAATGGGTTTTCCATAGCTAATGAATTTAAAATAAATAATTAGGTTTATGTGCTTTTTTTAGTAACTTGAAGAATTGATTTTGAGTTTTTACTAGCAGTAGTATTTTACACCTTTTCTGACACCTTAAAAAACAAAACCCTGTAAATCAAATGATTACAGGGTTAAAAGTGGAGACGCCGAGAATCGAACTCGGGTCCAAACAAGCAGCCAAAAAGCTTTCTACATACTTAGTTCTTTCTTGGTTTTCGTCTAAAAGCTGATTAAGAACAATCCATTTTTAGCTTATCTTCTTTAGTTTCAAAAACCCGCCAAAGCATCAGGTTTTCTATATTTACTTTTACGATGCCCAAAAGTGAAACGCCGTAAATCAAGGCTTTTCGTGGACATAAAGCTTGCACACCTAGTGTGCCGAGGCCAATCCTACTGTGATTCGGATTAAGCAGCTAAAGCGTAGTTATCTTCGCCGTTTAAAAAGTTGAAATTAGGTTTTACGAGTGTTATTTCATAACTCGGTATGCTTACAAATCCACTGTCCTTGCTGTCAAAACCAGTCGTCCCCGTTTTAATAGTTTGGGCGTTACCACACAAAAAAGAGTGGTTAGGCTTTCCGTTATATCTTTTTAATAGAAAAATTAAAAAGGTTAAGATTACAATAAAGTAATCGAACGACGTACATCCTTAACGCGGTTTGCAAAAGTATAAAAAAATACAGTTGCTTATCATAATAAAATCTAATATCTTCGAACAAATATTATACCAATACTACAAATAGTGTTTAATATTGATTTATTCAATCATTTTAGTAACTTCTAAAACCTAAAAAATGAAATTTGCCATCATCAAAGAGCGTAAAAATCCACCAGATAGAAGAGTCGTTTTTTCACCAACTAAGTTAAAAGAATTTAAAGAGCAATTTCCATCAGCAGAAATAAAAGTAGAAACTTCTAACATTAGAGTTTTTAGTGATGATGAATATAAAAAAGCAGGTTTTGAAGTTTCTAATATTGTAGATGATTGCGATGTTTTGTTTGGAGTAAAAGAAGTGCCAATTGATGCTTTAATACCTAATAAAAAATATTTTTTCTTTAGTCATACCATCAAAAAACAACCTTACAACAGAAAACTACTAAAAGCAATTTTAGAAAAAAATATCGAATTGTTCGATCATGAAACCATCATTAGAGAAAATGGTTTGCGTTTAATTGGTTTTGGTAGATATGCAGGTATCGTTGGTGCTTATAATGGTTTTAGAGCAATCGGAATTACAGATGAAACGTTTAATTTACCAAAAGCAGAATCCTTAGAAAATCAACAAGCATTAATTACGGAATTAAAGAAAATAAAATTATCAAACATTAAAATTCTTTTGACAGGAAATGGTAAAGTGGCTTACGGAGCAAAAGAAATGTTAGACGGTATGCATATTAAAGAAGTTTCTGTTGCTGAATATCTAACCAAAATATTTAATGAACCGGTATATTGTTTGGCAGATGTATTAGATTATAACAAACGTATAGACGGAACAGTAATTGATAATTTTGATTTTTACGACCATCCAGAAAAATATGAATCAGATTTTATGCGCTTTGCAAAAGTAACCAATTTCTTTATTGCTGGGCATTTTTACGGCAATGGAGCGCCTTATTTGTTTACGAGAAAAGATGCCAAATCTGCAGATTTTAACATCAAATTTGTGGCAGATATTTCTTGTGATGTTGATGGTCCTGTGGCATCAACTTTAAGAGCGTCTACCATTGCAAATCCTTTTTACGGATACAATCCGCATACAGAATTAGAAGTAGATTTTAAAGATAAAAATGCAATTGTTGTAATGGCTGTTGATAATTTACCTTGCGAATTACCTCAAGATGCCAGCGAAGGTTTTGGAGAAATGTTTTTACAAAATGTAATTCCTGCTTTTTTTAATAATGATAAAGATGGTGTTTTAGAACGCGCAAAAATGACAGAAAACGGAAAATTAACCAAACGTTTTTCTTACTTACAAAACTATATTGATGGAAAAGAGTAGTATAGAAAATCAACAATTTTTGATCGATTTAGCAAAAATGAAAATGCCTTTTGGTAAATACAAAGGTAGTTTTCTAATCGATTTACCAGAACATTATATTGTTTGGTATAAGAACAAAGGTTTTCCTAACGGAAAGCTTGGAAAGCAAATGGAGTTGGTTTACGAACTTCAATTAAATGGTTTAGAAGATATTGTTAGAGAAATTAGAAGAAAATTTTAACTTTTAACAATAATACCATAGGTTACATGAGAAATTCCTAAAATAAAAATTGAGGAATACCAATATTGCGGAATTAAAACGCAAATCATGGTAAGTAAGAGGCTTATGCCAGATAAAACAAAAAGATTCTTACTTTTTTTAATTTTTAGAAATAAAAGAGAAATTCCATATAAAAATAAAAAAGTAGGAGTCATAAAATCTGCAAAATCCAGGGTAGTTAAGTAAATTAGAATGATAAAGATGAGTGTAAAACTAGCAGAAAACACCCAAAAATTCTTTTTTGTTTTGGCGTTCCAAAGTTTATATTCTAATTTTCTAGCTTTTCTTCTACCTTTATAAAACAATGCCAAAGCAGAAAATAGGATGGTTAAAAAAACAATTCCTAATATTAAAAACTCAATGATTTCGGCAGATAACATTGCGATAGGGTTGTTATCAATTAAAAAACCTTCTAATATTTTTTTAATTACAAAGGCTGCTAACAAGAAATATAAACCAATTTGGATACTCGAATATCCTTTTAATGAAAAGTTTAATTGAAAATTATCTTGTTTCTCCATAGATTAATAAATCTCGCTAATATAAGAAAAAAATGAAACCTGCAGAAGAATACATTTTAAATCAACCAGAACCTTTTAAAACTATTTTAGTGCATTTGCAAATCTTAATAGAAAACAGGTTTCCAGAAGTGGATCTAAAATTTAAATGGAAAATCCCTTTTTATTATTTGGATGATAAACCTTTTTGCTACTTAAATCCGTCTAAAAAGAAAGGCTATGTAGATGTTGTTTTTTGGGTTTCTGCACATTTAACAAAATACAATGAGTTTTTAATTTCTGATAACAGAAAAGTTGTTAAATCCTTAAGATATTACAAGCTAGAAGAAATTAATGAAGAAATTTTATTGTCTGTTTTAGAAGAAGCGCATCAGTTAAAAGAGAAAGGATTTTATAAAAGAAAGTAATTAATTATTTTCAATTCTAAAATGTAAAGCGTCTTCTTTATTAATGTATAAAATTAAATCTGTATTTTTTTGAGGATTTTTAATGGTTATTGTTGTTATTTTTTCTTCGGATGAAATTATGGGTTTTTCAGCATACTTCATTCCTTTGAAAGCATAAGAAATAGCTAAATTTGCATCTAAATTAGTGAATTTTAAAATAATATTTTCTGATGCTTTAAGTAGGGTAATCCCTGTTTTTGGGGCTATTAAATCAGAATTTAAATCTAAAAAAGAGTTGCTGTAAATTGGCTGATTATAGAATTCTTGTTCAGTCATTCTTCCAAAACGGATCTTCCAAATTGTATCTTCTGGATAATGAGTTTTAAATATTTTGTTTTTTGGAATGTCAAAAAAATAGTTGTCAAATTTACGAATCCATTTGCCATTCGTTTCATATCCTGCGGCCCAAGTTGCATCTAAAATAAGCCACTTTTCATCAATTTTTACGGCATTCCATGCATGATTTGTGTTGTTGGCTATTTTTCCAATTTCATCGGTATTCGTTCTAACATTTCCTTTAATTACTTCGGATTCAATCTGTAATAAGTCGCATATTTTTTTAAAAGATTGTGCATATTCTTCACAAACGCCAGTTTTATTTCTAAAGGTTTTATCAACTAAATCGTCTTTAATTTTTTGCAGTTTCTGTATTTTGTCTTCTTCGGATGCGTATTTAAACTGATAACTTCTTTTTGTAGGATTGTAAAGTTCCTTTAAATTATAACGGATGTTTTTTGTCAACCAAAAAAAAGCAGCTCTAGATTTATCAGCATCCGAAGAAAAATCTTTTTCAATTTGATTTGCTAAATCTTCTGCTTTAGAAAAAGGAGGATAGTTGATCACAACAGCATCAACTTTCTCAAAGTTTTGAGAAAATACCGAAAAGCTAAAAAATAAAAAAAGCAATAAAAGTTGTTTCATCATTTATAGGTAAACAATTTTAGCAACCAAAAATTGTGCCTTTAAATTTTAATGCAAAAAAAATCCTTCAAGTTATAGAAACTTGAAGGATTTTTTTAAAGTATCAACTAATTATTTTAGAAGTTATTAATTGTTTTTCTAATCGCCACTAAATTGCTTAATAAACGTTCTAAATTGTCTAAATGCAACATATTTGCGCCATCAGATTTTGCGTTTGCAGGATCAAAATGAGTTTCTATAAATAAACCATCTACGTTATTTACAATTCCCGCTCTGGCAATTGTTTCAATCATATCTGGTCTTCCGCCGGTAACACCAGCAACTTGATTTGGCTGTTGTAAAGAATGTGTAACATCTAAAATTGTAGGAGCAAAAGCACGCATTTCAGGAATTCCTCTAAAATCTACAATCATATCTTGGTAACCAAACATAGTTCCTCTATCTGTAATCCACGCTTTGTTAGAACCTGCGTCTTTTACTTTTTGAACAGCGTGTTTCATGGCAGCCGGACTCATAAATTGTCCTTTTTTTAGGTTGACAACTTTTCCTGTTTCTGCTGCAGCAACTATCAAATCTGTTTGACGAACTAAAAATGCAGGAATCTGTAAAACATCTACATATTCTGCCGCTTTTTGCGCATCAGAAATTTCATGAATATCTGTAACCGTTGGTACACCAAAAGTTTCAGAAACTTTACGTAAAATTTTTAAGGCTTTTTCGTCTCCAATTCCTGTAAAACTATCAATTCTACTTCTGTTTGCTTTTTTAAAACTTCCTTTAAAAATGTATGGAATTTTTAATTTATCAGTAATGGTAACTACTTTTTCGGCAATTCTTAAGGCCATTTCTTCGCCTTCAATTGCGCAAGGACCAGATAAAAGGAAAAAGTTGTTTTCGTTTGTGTATTTTATATTCGGAATTTCAGATAAAATCATTTTGTATAAATTTTGAACAAAAATACGAAATTATATTTGCTATATTTATCCTTTTAAAAATCGAAAATAATGAAAATAATATTTGTCATTTTAATAGCATCTGCTTTTTTAATTTCTTGTGATAGTACTAAGAATGTAAATAAAACGGACGTGAAATCAACAAAAGTAGAAAAGGTTAAAAGTGCCTTCTTTATTGATTCTTTAACTGTTAAAAAGCATTTATATACGCTGGCAGCAGACGATATGGAAGGAAGAAAAACAGGAACTCCAGGAATTGAAAAAGCTGCAAAATATATAGAAAACGAGTTTAAAAGAATTGGTTTAACCACATTTAAGGGTTTAGAAACCTACAGACAAACTTTTAATTTTATGCCAAGAAGAGGAAAAGAAGAAATTACGGGCGTAAATTTGATAGGTGTTTTAGAAGGAAAAAGTAAAAAAGACGAAATTGTAATTATTTCTGCTCATTATGATCATTTAGGAATTGTTGCAAAAGAAGGCGAATTAGATAGTATTTACAATGGCGCAAATGATGATGCTTCTGGTGTTACCGGAGTTTTAGCATTGGCAGAATATTTTAAAAAAGTAGGTAACGAAAGAACCATAGTTTTTGCTGCTTTTACAGGAGAAGAAATGGGATTAATTGGTTCTACAGAATTTGGAAAAGATATTGATGCTAGTAAATTTGTTGCAGGAATCAATTTAGAAATGATTGGAAAAGTACCAAGTTTTGGACCAAATACAGCTTGGTTAACAGGTTTTGAAAGATCTGATTTTGGAAAAATAATTCAGAAGAATCTCGTTGGAACAGGATATCAATTATATCCTGATCCGTATACAAATTTTAACTTGTTTTTTAGATCAGATAATGCTTCTTTAGCAAGATTAGGCGTTCCTTCTCACACTTTTTCTACAACACCAATTGATGTTGATAAAGATTATCATAAAGCTTCTGACGAAGCTGAAACCTTGAATATGACGGTAATTACCCAAACCATTCAAGCAGTTGCAAAAGGTACAGAAAGTATTATCAACGGTAAAGATACGCCAACAAGAGTAGTGCTAGAGGCGTCAAAAAAATAGGTATTCTGATGAAAAAAGTTCAATATTTATTTTTGTTTTTACTGATGGGATGTTCAACATCAAAAGTGATGACAGATTATGATGATGCTATAAATTTTGATGATTTTAAAACCTATGCTTTTTATGAAGATGTAGGTGCAGGGTTACATGAATTAGATGTTAACCGAGTAATTTCTGCTATTAATTTAGAATTCAAACAACGTGGTTTTCAGGAATCAGAAAATCCTGATTTTTACATAAATGTTACCGCTAAAACATCAGAAAATCTAAATAATAATGTAATAGGAATTGGACTAGGAAGTGGAGGTAGAAATAGTGGTTTTGGTATTTCCGGAGGAATCCCTATTGGAGCAAAAAAACTGAATGAAGAATTGGTTATTGAATTTGTAAGTGCTAAAACAGATCAAATAATTTGGGAAGGAGCATTGAATTCTAAAATTAAAGAAAATAGAACACCAGAAGAAAAAGAATTGCACTATAATGAAGTTGTAAAAAGAATTTTAGACACATATCCTCCAAATTCAAAAAATTAAAAATGGCTTATAATGCGTTTTTAGCAGATAGGATTGCGCAGTTTTTTACAGAAAAAAAGGTTTCTTTTTACGAAAAGAAAATGTTTGGCGGAACTTGTTTTATGGTGGATGAAAAAATGTGTGTTGGCGTACTGCGCGATGAAATTATGGTAAGAATACATCCTGATGTTTATGAAGAATCTCTTAAAAAAGAAGGTTGTAAAGAAATGAATTTTACAGGACGATCTATGAAAGGCTATGTTTTTTTAACAGATGATGCCTACGATTTAGAAGTAGATTTGCAATATTGGTTACAATTGGCGTTAGATTTTAATCCGTTAGCAAAAGCGAGTACAAAAAGAAAATCCTCTAAAAATTAATTTAGAGGATTTTTTATTTATAAAAAATATCTTCTTAAAACTGATATCTCACTGCTAAAGATAAACTAGAACTCAAGCCATCTAAACCACCAGCAACACCAATTTCTGGTCTATAATCTAAAGAAAGTAAAACGGGTGCATTAAAATTATATTCAAGCCCTACAACACCTGCGCCGTAAATTCCTGTTCCGCCATTAGAAACAATTCCTCCACCAAAACCTGCATACCAATTAAATTGATCTTCTAAACTCCAAACCCATTGATATAATCCCGTTGCTTTAAAATCTGCAAATTCGTTTGCTAAACCTAAATCAATTTCTAATCTATTATTGCTTCCTAATGCTTTTTGATAGGAAATTTCTCCACCAGCTCCATTTCCACCACTAAAACGCAAACCAATTGCGTTGTCTGCAATATCTTGTGCATTTAAGGAAAATACAGAACCAGCTACAAAGGCTACTACTAAAAATACTTTTTTCATAATTTATTATTTTTTAAGATAAAATCCGGGCAAAATTACATTTTACTTGTTTTAAACCCTATCTAATAATTATATTTTTTTGTTAAATCAATAGTTTATTTTTCTAAAATGTTAATTCTTACACCTTTAGAGTGACTGCTAAATTCTGGTGCATACATACTTTGAATGGTTGTAATTCCGTTGCTAAAATTACCAGCATTATTTACACGAACATCATATTCAAAAACATAAATTCCTTTAGGGATTCTATCAAAAAAGAAATTAGTTGCAGCATCTTTTGTGCTTTCATAATAGCCTAAATTATCTTGCCATTTGTATTGAGAAAGTACATTAATGGGTTCAACGCCAGATGCTCTCATATCTTTCATGTGAATAAATTCCATGTCTCTATCAGAACGTAATTCTATTCTTACTGTAATTAAATCACCAATTTTTAATTTTGTGTTTTTGTCTATTTCTTTCAACTCTTTTCCTGTATCAGCATTTACTTTTAAAAACAGTTTTTTATTGATTTTTAAAGGAGTTTCTGCGGATGTAATTTTATCTAAATCTTCAAAATATTGCCAATAAAAACCTCCCCAAGCAATGCCGTTTCCTTTTTTGTTGATGGTAACTGTTGCCATTTCTGATTTAATTTCATCAGTATTCCAAGAAGTTTTAAAATAACCTGTTCCGGCTTCAACTTTTACGTTTTCCATTTCTGCAGGATTGATTGTTTGATCTCCAACTTTAATGTCAACCATTTCTGTAACTGAAATCCAATCACTTCCATTTAATAATAAAGCATACACAGCTTCTGTAGTTGCTTTTGTGGTTTTCCAGCTGTTGGTTTGTTTGTTTTTTAACAACCAAATTTTTAGATTATCAATATCATTGAGATTTCTCGTCGCTCTTTCAGGCTCTGTCGAAATGACACCAACTTCAGAGAATACTTCAATCATCAAAGCCTGAGTTTCAATTGGCGCCTGATAATAGTAATAACCAGCAGTATTTTCTTTCCAATACATTCCTAATTCATCCGAAGAAATAGCATTTTCTTTTAATGATTTTAAAATTTGATTGGCAACTACTTTTTCATCATTTCTAAAAAGAGACAATGCGATTTGACCTTTTGCATACAAATTGTATTCATTCCAATATGTTGCAGCCTGATTTTGATAATAATCTACAGCAGTTTTTAATTTTTCATCCAAAGAAATTGATGGATAAAAACTGCGCATATATAAAAACTGAATCGTAAAATAATTCAAGTTATTGCTTTCTAAATAATCTTTATAAGCGATTTCACCTTCTTTTTTAGTTTTAGATATTTCTTTTATTTCTGATGCTTTTTCTAATAATTTATAATATTGCTCTAACAATTCTTTGTCTAAAAAACGAACAGATTTTTCAATCATCTTTTTGGTTGATGCATCAAAATCAGCAATTCCTAATTTTTGTAAATGACCAAAACCTGTTGCAATATGTTGGGTGATGTATGTACTTTCATGTCTACCGCCTTTAAACCAAGGAAATCCGCCAGAATTCATCTGAATATCTTGTAATTTATTGATAGCTTTTTCTTGTTCGTTTTTCATTTTTGTTAAATCGAACAACAAGGCAATTCTTTTCTTTTGCTCGGTTTCTGATTGCGCATCTCGTAACCAAGGAGTTTCCTGAATAATTAAGGATTTTAATTCTTCATTTTTCTCTAAATTGGATAAAAGTGCATCCGAAGTTTTCCAAGCGTTAAACACTTCTTGAATCTTCGGATTTGAATTTGCCACAAAACTCGCCAATGTATTTGCATAAAATCTAGAGAAGGTTTGTTCTGCACATTCATACGGATATTCCATTAAATAAGGCAAAGACTGAATGGCAACCCAAACAGGATTTGACGTCATTTCTAAGGTTAACTTGTGATTTTTTAATGTTGATGAAGTGGTGTTTTTCAATTTATCCAACGTAAAAGTTTTGGTTTCATTACTGCGAATCCACATAGAAAGTGTTTCTGTAACCAACATTCTGTTTGATAAAACTGGCAATACATTTTGTTCTCCATCAGAAAAATCACTAGCTTTTGCTACAATTTTATATTGAACAGCTTGTACAGTTTCTGGAATTGATAATTGCCAAGAAACGTTGGTATTTCCATCTTTATCAACTGTAAAATTTTTGGTAGCATTGGTGTTTTGTAATTCAGTATCAATTTCTTTTCCGGAAATAGCATCCGTTAGAATTAATTTTGCAACACCACTTAATTGATTATTTGTTAAGTTGGTAATTTTTGCACTCAACGTAATGGTGTCTTTTTCTCGTAAAAATCTTGGAGCATTTGGCACAACCATTAATTCCTTTTGAGTAACAGTTGTTAACGTTTTTGTTGCCGATTTTAAATCTTTAGAATGTACTAATAATTGTAACTTCCATCTTGTTAATGCTTCTGGCATTGTAAAATTGAAACTTATTTTTCCGTTTTCATCAGTTTTTAATTGCGGAAAAAAGAACGCTGTTTCATTAAAGTTTGTACGCGCTTTTACTTGTGATAATTGTTTGTCTAATTTTTCTAAACCTGCTTTTGTAGTGATAATGATTACTCCGTTTACTGCTTTTGCTCCATAGATGGAAGTTGCTGCAGCATCTTTTAAAACAGACATTTCTGCAATATCATTTTCATTTAAAATAAAATTATCTACAACTACACCATCAACAACATATAAAGGTTGATTTTCTCCAGAAAGTGAAGAAGTTCCTCTGATTTTAATATCGTTTGCAGATCCAGGACTTCCATCATCCATTACGAGACCAGCAACTTTTCCTCTTAACATACTTACAGCGCCAGTGAAAGATTCTTTTTTCATTGTTCCGTATCCAACAACTACAATTTCATCTAAATGTTCTGCGCTCTCTTCTAGTTGAATATCAATGTTTGTTTGGGTATTTACAGAAAATTCTTGTGATGTAAACCCTAAATAACTAATTGATAAAACATCGCCAGTTTTTATTTTGATGGTATAATTACCATCAAAATCTGTTTGTGTTCCAAAGGTTGTTCCTGTAATTTGAACTTGTACTCCAGGTAAAGGATTTCCATTTTTATCAGAAACAAAACCGGTAATTGTTCCGTCAAAATCGCTTCTAGAACTATTAATATTTCTTTTTGTTTCTCTTAAATATTGCTGATTGATCCATCGATTATTGTTTAAACTAAAACCAAACCAGTTATATGTGTCGTTGTCAATTGAAGGAAATCCGTAATAATTTTGTTCAATATTTTTGATATTAAAATACGTATTGTCAAAGCTTTTATCAGCATTACTAGTGCTATATGAATAATAACTTTGTTTCGGAGTTATTGGGTTAAATTGCCAATTATGAGATTTAAATTCATCTAAAGAAGCATCATACATAGAAGCTAAAACCTCTGCAGCAACTGCACCATTTTTGTCATTTTTGATGGTAAAACTCCACGTTTCATCTTGGCCTGGTTGTAATTTATCTCTAAAAATATTGGTGCTAATTTCTATGGATTCTTGCTTTTCTGGAACGTTAATTAACAAGTTACCACTTTCAAAATAGTTGTAATTTACCAAGTGATATTTAATTGCAAAACCACCAAGATCTTCTTTTTTAACGGGAATTTTAATGGTTTTAGAATTGTTGTTTAAGTCAACTAAATAGGTGTCAATAATTTTATGACTTTTTTCAATTTGAACAACAACAGTCATGTTTTTTGAAGCAGAACTAATCTGTAGTTCAACATGATCTCCAACTCTATAAAAAGTTTTATTCGTGTTTATGATAAAAAGTTGGTTGTCTGCAATTTCATTTTCTTTGGATGAGAAAAGTGTTATTCTTTTTTCATCTTTTACTTCTTGATTAAATTTGTCTTTACTTTCTAAAACAACGATATATTTTCCTGAAATCCAGTTTTCTGTATTTTTTAAAATGATTTCTTTGGATGTTGAAGTGTCAAAATTTTCGCTAAAAACAAGTGCGCCTTTGTTCCAGTTTTTTTCATCACTTTCATCATCTGTATAAGGTTCATGTGGAAATAAGGTTCTAAATTCACTTTCAGAAATATTTTGATAATCAGGAGCAGACCAAGGTCTTTTTCTTTGCGGCGATTTTGGCGCTTGTAATTTGTAAATTTTTACAGTTCCTTGTGCAGCAACAAACTCATTATTTAAATTTTTTGTATCAATTTTTAAAATTGTTTCTTTCGCGTTTTTATCAATTTTGTCATCCAAAGAAATAGACGCAATTAACGAATGATAACCCACTTTTACAGTTGTAGTTGCACTGCGTGTTTCGCCGTTTATATCTGTAACATCTGCCGTAATTTCATAGGTAAAAGTGGGCAAACTTTCTTTAGAAACGCTTTCGTCTGGAAGTGCTTTAAAGGTGATGGAAAAATTACCAGATGCATCTGTGATGCTTTCTCCATTAATGATTTCTTGAGAGTTTGAAGCCGGATTTGGTCTTCGCCAATAATACCAACTCGGATATTGGACTTTTCTGTGAACTCTGTAAATTACTTTTGCATCTGTAATATTTGCGCCAGAAAAAGCTTTTGAAAATCCGTTTACTGTTACAGAATCATTGATTTTAAAACTTTCTGTAATAGGTTTAAATTCCGTTGCAAATTTTGGTCTTTTGTATTCTTCTACAGAAAAACGAGCTTCATTATCGTAGTCAAAATCATAATCTGCATTTTCATAGAATTTGCTATCATGTTCTGTACTTTCATCAACTTCAATATAAAATTCTCCTGTTAAACCATTATTCGGAATTATAAATTCGCCAGCAACAGAACCAAATTCATTTAGTTTTAAATCTAAGGATTTTACTTCTTGATTGTTTGCATCGTACAATGTTATCTCAACATATTCATTTTTAAAAACTTCTGATTTTTCTCCTTTTTTCTTAATAACAATTGCTTTAAAAAATACAGTTTGTCCTGGTCTGTAGATACTTCTGTCTGTAAAAATAAATGGTTTTATAACAATATCTTCATCTGTGTTTTCGTAATTTACTTTACTTAGATCAGACATAAAACGATCTCCAAAAAATGCAATATCGTTTTTTGTTTTCACCTCAATTTCAACATTGTTATAATGTCTTTTGATTTTCAAAGAAGCAAATCCATTTTTATCTGTTGTGAGTTTTTTATTGATGTAACGATCATCGTGATATCTATCGTTTTTTATATAAATCTTTGCATTTTTAAAAGGTTTCCCAGTATTTCTATCAACAACTTGATAATTGTATTTCCCGTCAAAAGTATTTTCAATCAACGTTAAATTTGTAACTTGAATTTGCGTTGTTCCGTAAACGGATTCTTCTTTTAATTCTTCACTTTCTGAAGCCAGAATTACATACATTCCGCTTTCAAATTTTGGCACAATTACTTCTGTGGTATGTTGTATATAATCGTGTTCGTTTCTTAGCTTATTTTGCCAATTTGCTGCTTTTTCTAACTGATTGATAAAATTTTTCTTATCCTCAAATTTGTATAGTTTATTAAAAAGTTCTAATTTTTGTTGATTAATTTTATAAGCAGTAAAAAACAGTTTTTCAACATTGTTATAAGTTACTAAAAGTCTAGAATTTTTATCAATAGGAATAAATTCTTCTCCTTGAATAGAAAGTGATTTTTGCTCAATTTGTGCTTTAAAAATAGCACATTTTTCTGCACCAAAACTTTCTGGAAATTGTTTAATTACTGCATCACAAATTGCAATTGCTTCCTTGTTTTGATAGCGATTTTTGGTGTTTTCTATGGATGATGAATTTGCTTTGTTTCTATAAATATTGGCAATTTCAAAAGCATACAAAGCACTTGCCTCATGAGTTTTAAATTGTTCTTTGGAGGTAAGTAAATTTTTTAAAAGGATGTTTTCTGAATCCTGAAAACTAGCATGTTGATTCACGAAATTTAATCGTTGAATATCAATTTCTGCAAGTGCATTTTTATTGTTTTGTTTTAGATGAAAAGCAATGATTTTTTGATATGTTTTTAAGGCATTTAACTGCAAAGACAAACTGTCTTTTGATGTTATTTGTAAGGTAGAAAATGTTTTAACATCACCCAAAAAAGAAGCATCATCAATTATAAATTTGTAAGCCGGACTCGTAATAGCATTTTCTGATGTTTTATAAAATTGTAACGTGTTGTTTGCTAAAAAATCAAACAAAGTTGGTCTGTATATTTTTGATTCAAAATTGAGCTGAAGAATATCAGAAAAAGTAGCAATATCAATTTTTTGAAGTTGGTCTGTATTTTGTAATGAAGCTTCAAAATAACAATGAATTTCGCTAAATAAGGTGTCTAAATCCCAAGTTCTAAAATCTACCGAAGCAACTTTATTTTCTGTCTTGGTTCTATTATAAAATTGATATCTATTTTCAGTAAAATATTGCCAATATAAATTGGCCAATACATTTTCTAAAACATTTTTTGTTGGGAAATTACTTTTAGCAATATGTTCTTTAAATTTTTTTATAATTTTTAATTGTGCATCTTCTTCTAAAGTTAAAGCGAACTTACTTTGGTAAAAAAGTGATTTTATAATTTGTGGAGAATTAGTAGTTTTATCAGCTTTTTCATAGATTTTGTCTACAATTTCTAAGGCTGATTTAGGCAAACCATCAACTTCAAATTGTGCAACTTCGAGCCAAAGTTCTTTAAAATTGTTTTGTGCATTTAAAGTTGATGAAAAGAGTAGAATTAGTACTGAAGTTGTAATTAATTTTTTCATAGTCAAGTTTTTTTACGAGCAATTTTTAATCAGTTTTAATAGTAATTTTTTGAAACTAATTTTAGTTCTAAAGATACTTTATATTGTGCTAAGCTTTTGTATTTTTACAGCCTAAAATTTTTTCGATGACAATTCATTTTATTGCTATTGGCGGAAGCGCAATGCACAACCTAGCAATTGCTTTACACCAAAAAGGATACCAAGTTTCTGGAAGTGATGACACAATTCATGATCCATCAAAATCTAGATTAGAAAAATACGGGTTGTTACCTGAAAAATTTGGCTGGTTTCCAGAGAAAATATCATCAAAATTAGAGGTGATTATTTTAGGAATGCATGCTAAAAAAGACAATCCAGAATTGTTAAAAGCACAAGAATTAGGGTTAAAAATTTATTCGTACCCAGAGTTTTTGTTTGAGCAATCTAGAGATAAAACTCGGGTTGTTATAGGTGGTTCTCACGGAAAAACGACCATAACTTCTATGATTTTACATGTGTTAAATTATCATGAAAAAGAAGTAGATTATATGGTGGGCGCTCAATTAGAGGGGTTTGAAACCATGGTACATTTAACCGAAGAAAACGATTTTATTGTTTTAGAAGGTGATGAGTATTTGAGTTCGCCAATTGATATGCGTCCTAAATTTCATTTATACAAACCAAATATTGCGTTGTTAAGTGGTATTTCTTGGGATCATATTAATGTGTTTCCAACTTTTGAAAATTATGTATCGCAATTTAAAATCTTTACAGATTCTATGGTAAATGGAGGAAGTATGGTGTATAATATTGAGGATGAAATTGTAAAGGATGTTGTAGAATCATCAGAAAATCATATAAAAAAATATCCTTATAAAACTCCAGAATATTTTATTGAAAACGGAATTACTTACCTTGAAACAGCCGAAGGAAATCTGCCTTTAGAAATTTTTGGGAAACATAATCTTCAAAATTTAGCGGGTGCAAAATGGATTTGTCAACACATGGGCATTGATGAAGATGATTTTTATGAAGCGATTGCGAGTTTTAGCGGAGCAAGTAAGCGTTTAGAAAAGATTGTAGAAAGTACTTCTACGGTTATTTTTAAAGATTTTGCACATTCACCAAGTAAAGTTGAGGCAACGACAAAGGCAGTAAAAGAGCAATATGCAGAAAGAACCGTTTTGGCTTGTTTAGAGTTGCATACCTATTCTAGTTTAAATGCAGAATTTTTAGCAGAATACAAAGGAGCATTAGATGCAGCTGATAAAGCGGTTGTTTTTTATTCACCTCATGCCGTAAAAATTAAACAATTAGAGGAAGTAACAGCAGAGCAAATAGCCAATGCTTTTGAAAGAGATGATTTAATTATTTATACAAATCCGCAAGAATTTAAAGAGTTTTTATTCAATCAAAAATTAGAAAATACAACCGTTGTTTTAATGAGTTCTGGTAATTATGGAGGATTAGATTTTGAGGAAATTAAAGGGTTGGTTTAGGTTTTTTTGATGCTTAATTGTATTAATTTTTCTCGATACATATTTTTTTAGAAAGCCAAGTCATCAGTAAATAATTTTGAAACCGTTGCAATCATTTTTTCATTTTCTGAATAAGTTAATTGATAGCATTTTAAACCTGTAAACCAATCTAAAAATATTTGTGCATTTTCTGTTTTTGGTGATAACCAAGAATCAGGAATTAATTGTTGAAAAGCATCAATTTTAGAAATTTCTTTACAGCTCAATTCAGCATCTTTTTCATACTTGATAAAAACCAAATCATTACAAGGTAAGTGTGCAAAAAAATCATCGTTATTTGGTTTTAAATAGCGCACAATTTTATTTAATCTTACAAAGTTATATTCTGCGGATGTTTCTAATTCAGGATATATAGGCAATAAAGTTTTTAAACTATTTTTCTTTATAGAAATAGCTGCAGGAAAACTATAAACTTCTTGTTTTTTTGCATCAACTGGTACAAAGTCGTCTGCTAAACATGTAAATCCATTTGCTTGTAAAATTGCTAACGAAGTACTTTTTCCGTTACCAGAATCGCCCAAAAACAGCATTGATTTTTTGCCATTACTAATTGCTGAAGCATGAAAAACGCCCAACCATTGATCTTCTTCTTTCTGATGAATTTTCTGAATCAATTCCATAGAAAATTTACCCTGAAAATAATGAACATCTTTACTGCTCCAAGATCCAATAAATACATTGTTTACAAATAGAAAAATAAAATTAGTATTGATGAAAACTTCAAACTCATTTTGAAAGTTGGTTACATTATCAATAACCAAATGCGCAAATTTAGGATGCACAAGAGAAAGTTCTTTTTCACTTAAAAAAGATATTTTAAAAACAATATCATTGATTTTATAAAATTTTATAAAATCAAAATTTTGTGGTCTTTTAATGTCTTTAGAGTCGTCTCCTAATTCACTGTTTTTAGAAGTTTTAGTATTGAAAAAACTTTTTTCTAATTCAATTATGAAGTCTATTGTTTTTTCTATTGGGACAGCTAGTTCTTTAGATAAAACAGTTGCAATTTCCTTTACGGTGTCTCCATTTTTAAGCCTTTTTAAAACGTTTGCAGTTGTATTTTCTAATATTACATATTCATTGTTATCTTCAAACCAAGTAATGGTTTTATCTTCGATAACTTTATAAAGAGTGGTTGTTTTTTTCATAAAGAATAAAAGTAGTTATTTTGTATTTATTAGAACAAAAAACGCCTCAAAAAATGAGGCGTTTTATAAAAATTAGTTAATTTATTTTAAAATCCAGTTCCTGGCGCATCAGGAACACTTGAAGCTTGCGATTTTTGTGGATTCAGAATTAGATAAGTGCCTAATGCAGTTAATGCCGCATATTTACCATAATTTCCTATTTTTTTTATCGCAGTTTTACGGGTAATATTTTCTTTATTGTTTTTTATATTGTTTTTCATTGTGTCTTATTTTAAGAAATCATCTTATTCAATAGTAATTTTTTTGTTTAATTGTCCTGCTTCGTTTTCTACCTGAACAATGTATACTCCGGTCGATAAGTTTGGCAACGAAATATCTCGAACACCATTAGATGTAAAAGCAGTATTTAAAACTTGTTTACCCAGAATAGTAAATAATTTTACAGTTGTTTTTCCTTCTGATAAACCAACAACTCTTAAATTAAAATTTGTTGTTTTATAAATGCTGATGTTTTCTAATGAAATAGCATCAATAGTTAAAGTTTCTTTAGCAGCAGTATGTAAAAAGAATCTTCCTATTCCGTTTAAAGCTTCTGTTAAAGTCACTTTATAATTTGCATTCGCTTCATCTAATCTTGTATACGAATTAGTTTGTTTATCTTCTAAAAACACATTTAATTCAGATGGTAAGTTTAAAGCCTCGGCAGTAAACGTAATTTCCTTTCCAGCATCGGCAATAATACCAATAGGAATAACCATGTTTTCTAAATCTGAGTTTGGTAAAGATTGTAATTGGTATTTTTCACCTTGGTTATCAGTCACTAAATGAGAATAAATGGCTAATGAATGTGCAACACCTCCAAATAGTTTACCATCATAACCATTATCAAAACCAGTTGTAGTGCCTTCTATATAATAAATATTTGTATATCTACTATTTAAACCTTCTGATAAAAATAAATGAATTTCTGGTCTTGTATTTTTTTGAAATGTTTCTGTATTTTGATGAGAAACATCAGCGATATCAAAAGTAAGATTTGTGTTAGCAGCTGCTTCTACAAAGAAGCCTTGACCAGGTGCAATTTTATAAGTACTGTTTAAACCAGCTGTTTTTGTATCGTAGGATGAACCATTCCATAAATATACTTCTGAAGCAACTAAAACGCTTGTTGTTGGGTTATCATTTAAGAATTCTCCTAAATTTAAATAGGCCGTAAACGGATTCCCAACCATATTAAAATTACTATCGCCTGTTGATATTGCATAATTTTGGCTTGTTGTATACAATCCATTTCCTACAAAAGATACTGTTCCGGCGCTATTTCTAATAATTCCATAACCTTTTGCAACCTTAAAATCGCTACTATTGCTGTTGTCAGATTGAAAATATCTCCAATGACCAGTTTCGGTATCAGATCCTGCTGCATCTGTATCAGTATCAAAAGTAGAATTATCATACAAACTAATTCCTTTATTTAAGTTTTGACCAGAAAGTATTGAATTTGTAATAGCCCAATCATTATCATAAATTTCACCAATTACAGGTGATGAAATAAAATACCATTGATTATTATTTGCTAATGTTCTATTAAAAGTAACATCACCAGAAAATGTATTTGTTGCAATTAATGTTGCGCCAGATGCAATTGTAAGCGAATTTACACTAATTGCACTAGTAGCTGTTGGTTGATTGGTTGCTTTAATAAGTTGAACGTCATCACTTCCAGTAGGAACTGTTCCCAAACTCCAGTTAGTTGCATCTGTCCAAGTAGTATTGGTAGCTCCTGTCCAAGTATTTATACTAAATGGTTGCCCTGTAGAGTTGTATCTTCCTGGTGAAGCCAAAACTGGGTTTGATGAAATTTCGGAATGTTTTATAAAATCGCCACTTAAATCATTATTTCTACCAATTGATTGATCATCATTAGCTTCACTGCCATAAGTATAGGAAGCAATAGTTGTGTTTTCTGAGTTTTTTAAAAACACAGTATCTCCCGTGTTATTTAAACTTAAACCTGAGGTTGATATACTAATTCCAGGAATATCTGTAGGAGTTCCTCCTCCAAAAATAACTACAGAACCTCCTGCAGGAATACTCGTGCTGCCAAAAGTGTATTTAATAGCAATTGCATCAGAAATTGTATAACCATTTAAATCAACTGCCGTGCTACCAATATTAACCAACTCCACAAACTCATCGTCGTAAGTACTTACTGTCCCATCACCATTGGCATCAATTATAGACCCGGGGTCAGCAAGAATTTCGTTGATAATTATATTTGGTAAAACAGGAGTTTCATCATCTATAATGGTTATTGTGTGAGTAGCTTGCGAAATTATCAATCCGGTTACAGCACTTGTTTCTGTAATGGTTAAAATTACAGTTTCAGAATTTGTATCTGCATCATCATTAATGTCTAAAGAAATATTTTGAGAGCCATCAGCAGAAAAAGTTAAAGAAGTTGTATTTAATGTGTAATCTGATGGCTCTGCAGTGCCTGAAGCAGCAATACTAACATCTATTTGTGCACCAGAATAATTTGAAACAGTAACAGGAATTAATACATTAAAAGTTACATTCGTTTCTGTTTCTGAGCTTGTTGCTGTGTCAAAACCAATACTTGGAGGTGTGTCATCATCTGTAATAGTTATTGTATGCGTACTTTGCGATATACTTAAACCAGTTACTGAACTTGTTTCTGATATGGTTAAAATAATGGTTTCATCATCAAAATCATCTGCATCTGGATTGATGTCTAACGAAATATTTTGAGAACCATCCGCAGAAAAACTCAAAGAGGTTGTGTTTAATGTGTAATCTCCACTTTCGGCAGTACCACCCGTTACAGCAACTGAAATGTCTATTTGGTCTGTATCATAATTAGAAACTGTAACCGGAATTAATACGTTAAAAGTTGCATCCGTTTCAGTTTCAGAACTTGTAGCATCATCGAAAGTTACTGTTGGACCTGTAGGAGAGGGTGATGCATCTGATACAGTAAAAGAAGAAGTGCTATAACCTTGGTCGCCACCATTTTCAAAAAATTCAAAACCAACAATTAAAGTACTAGCACCCGAAACATCAAGACTGGTGATATTGTAATTTAAAGCATCACCATCATTGGATGACATATATCCTGTACTTATGCGAGCGCCGCCATCTAAAATATAAAAATATTCAAATTTGTCATCATTAGCACCTACATTGATTGTAGCGGCAGTAATATCGATAAAACTGATGTTAGAAATATCAATACTTTGACTTTGGAATATACCTTGTCCTCCCCAATCATTCGATATTAGTGAACCACCAGATACCTTAAAAATGTTATCACTAGCATCTGTACCAGGTTTTGAAGTATAATGTAAAGACCATTGATTTCCAGAACTTCCAAAGGGGCCAACATTTGCTGGAGCATCTGCAGGAGGATTAGTGGTTGAGTGATCTGGGAAACCATCTCCATCGGTTGAAAAATCAGCATTGTATATTTGTGCTGAAATTGTAGAAAATGTAAAAGCAAATACGAACGTAAGTGCAACTTTAAAAATGTTTTTTCTTGTCATAATAATTAATTTTAGAGTTACAAATTAATTATTGCCTTAAAAAAAAACTTACGGGAAACCGTAATTAGGCCATTTTTATTATATTTTCAAATTTAGTTTATAATAATTTAGAATATGTTAAATGATTGTAGCTTAAACTTTTAAAATGAAAAAATACAAATAGTTCTAATCATTTAAAGTGATTTATCTCTTACGCCAAAAGAAAGGAGTGAACAAAATTAACACCGTAAAAAGCTCTAGTCTACCAATTAACATTAAAAAAGAACAAAACCATTTAGCGGATGATGATAAGTGTGCAAAACTATTTACAGGACTTACAGAACCTAAACCAGGTCCAATATTACCTAAAGAAGAAGCAGCTGCTCCTAAAGCAGAAATAAAATCTAAACCTAAAAGTGTTAATATTACAGATGCCATCACAAAAATTAGCATGTATATAATAAAGAAAGATAATATATTAAAAACAATAGCTTGACTTACTGATTTACCATCATATCTTACAGGAATAATTGCATTTGGATGTATCGCTTTTTTAAACTCAAGAAAGCTGTTTTTAAGCATTATAATATGTCTCACCACTTTTATACCTCCACTTGTAGATCCTGCAGAACCACCCGTAAAAAAGAGCGCAAAGAAAATGGCAGTAGCAAAGAAACTCCACATTGTAAAATCTGCCGATACAAAACCTGTAGTAGTTACAACAGATGTAACCATAAACAAAGAATGTCTTATAGCACTTTCTGCCTCTCCATACACTTTTGGATGTGCAATTGTGGTTTGTAAGTTTGGATCTTGATAAAAAATAATTAAAATAGCAACAACTGCAGAAACTCCTAAAACACCAAATAAATAATATTTAAACTCTTCACTTTGAAAAACTCTTTGAACTTTTCCTTTTAATGCAAAATAGATGAGTACAAAGTTAGAGCCAGCAATAATCATAAAAAAGATGATAATATATTGCACAAAAGGTAAATGATTGTAGAATGCTACACTATTATTTTTAGTAGAGAAACCGCCTGTACTTAAGGTTGCCATAGCATGATTTATGGCGTCAAACCAAGTCATACCTGCAAGTTTTAGCAAAAAGAATTCGGCAAAGGTTAAAGAGATATAAATTAAGTATAAACGTTTTGCAGTATCAGTAATTCTGGGATGTAATTTATCAGCAGAAGGTCCTGGCGCTTCTGCCATAAAAAGTTGCATTCCGCCAATTCCTAAAAGTGGTAAAATTGCAATTGTTAATACAATAATTCCCATTCCTCCAATCCAATGTGTAACACTTCTCCAAAAAAGAATTCCTTTAGGCATCGATTCTATATCAGCAAGAATTGAAGATCCTGTTGTAGAATACCCAGAAATAGTTTCAAAAAAAGCATCAGGTATACTAGGTATTGCACCAGAAAATAAGTAGGGTAACATCCCTGTAAGTGAAAGGATTAACCATCCTAAAGTTACAATTAAGTATCCTTCTTTTTTTTGAATATTTGTACTTTTGGGTTTGTTTAAAAAGTAGAGTAGCGCACCAATAAAAACAGTAATTATACCAGATACTAAAATTCCATCAGCAGCATTTTCGTTGTTAAAATAACTAAAAGGATAGGCAATAAACATAAACAATCCGTTAAGAATTGCAGTAATGCCTAAAAAGCGATAAATTATTTTTAGATTTAGACCTGCCATGTTATTTAAAAAAACGTTCTACAGTTGCAATGGCTTCTGGCAAACAAAAAACGATTACTTTATCTCCTGTTTGTATTTGCATGTTACCAAAAGACATTAATGCTTTACCGTCTCTAATAAGTCCGCCAAAAACAGCTTCTCTAGGAAAACGTAAATCTTTAATGGGTGCTTTTGTTACTTTAGAATTTTCTTGCACTTCAAACTCAAATACTTCTGCATCGATATTATGTAAATTTGCTAATTCTAAAATTTCACCTTTTCTAATATGCTTAAATATATTACTTGCTGCGATTAATTTTTTATTGATTAAAGACTGAATACCAATAGTTTGAGAGATATCTATGTAATCCATATTTTCTACCAAAGCAATTGTTTTTTTAACACCTTTAGATTTTGCAACCAAACAAGACATAATATTTGTCTCAGAATTACCAGTAACGGCAATAAAGGCATCCATTTCTCTAATGTTTTCTTCCTCTAAAATCTCTAAACTTCTTCCGTCAGCATTAATAACTAAGGTGTTTGTTAAGCTTTCTGCTAAGCTTTCTGCTTTTTCCTTATTTTTTTCAATCAACTTCACGTTAAAATTGTCTTCACAAAGATTTCTTGCCGTTTTTTCACCAATACTACTTCCGCCAAGAATCATAACGTTTTTAATATTGAATTGTTTTTTACCAAGAATAGGGTACAAGTCTTTCATGCTGTAATTTGGTACAGAAAAATAAACTTGATCATTTACTTCGTAAACAGTGTCTCCTCTTGGAATAAGAGTTTGAGATTCATAGTCTCTTTTAATAGCAATTGTAATAAAATCTACATTAGCAAACTTCTCTTTCGCTTGTTTTACTGTTAAGTCAATTAAAGGAGAATTATACGTTAGTGCAGTTCCCATCACATTAAAAATTCCACTTTCAAAAGCAACGGTATCATTAAATGACGATTGATTTAACAGCATTTTTATTTCATTTGCTGCCAATTCTTGAGGAGAAATCATAAAATCTACTCCAAATTGTTTAAAATCGATTTCGCATTCGTTTAAAAACTCAGGATTGTCTATACGTGCAATTGTTTTTTTAGCTCCTAAAGATTTTCCTATCACAGAAATTGTAAAATTAGTGTTTTGACTTTCTGTTACCGCTATTAATAAATCAGCAGAATCAACACCAATTTCTTTTAAGAGTTTTATAGAAGTAGCGTCACCTTTTTTAGTAATTACATCCAAATGGTTATTAATGTAATTTAATCTGTCGCCATCAAAATCTATGATGTAAGTGTCTTGAGATTCGTAAGAAAGAAGCTTTGCTAAATGAAAACCAACGTCTCCGGCACCTGCAATAATAATTTTCATGTTTAAAATATAGGAATAGTTGCAAATATATAAAGACTTTTGTTGTCAAAGAAAATAAAAGAAGGTTTTCAAATTTTTATCGATAAAGTAAAAAGCCATTTTAGCTCTTTTTTTATTAAAAACTGATAAATATCGTTCTTTTTAGAAAATAGAAACTTTATTTTTACTAATTGATTCTAAAACACATTTTGTGAAATTAAAATACAGTAACTCTTCGGTTTTTTTAAAAGTAATTAATTTTATTGTTCTTGCTCTATTTTTAATTTCTTCTTTTTCTTGTGATAAAAAAGCAGCATACAAAGAAGTAGACAAAGCTAAAAGTGTTTTTTTATCGGGAGAAATAATTCCAGATAGCCATTTTTTGGGGGATAAAAAATGTAAAGAATGTCATCAAAATGAATTTAAAAAATGGGAAGGTTCACATCACGATAAAGCAATGCAAATTGCAGATAGTATTTCGATTTTAGGTGATTTTAATGATCAGAAGTTTACGAGTCAAGGTGTAACTTCAAGTTTCTTTAAAAAAGGAAATGATTTTTACGTAAACACAGATGGACCTGATGGCAAAAACCACGATTATAAAATTGTGTACACTTTTGGGATAACGCCTTTGCAACAATATATTGTTCAATTTCCTGACGGGCATTACCAATGTTTAAGAACTGCTTGGGATTCTGTTAAAAATAAATGGTTTGATTTATATCCAGATTTCAAAGTAGTGCATTCAGAATGGTTGCATTGGTCAAGAGGCGGTTTAAACTGGAATAATATGTGTTCAGATTGTCATTCTACCAATGTTCGCAAAAATTACGAGCAAGAAACACACAGTTATAATACTAAATTTGCACTTATAAATGTAAGTTGTGAAGCCTGTCATGGTCCAGGGAAACAACATGTTACAGATGTTGAAAAATTGGGCAAAAAATATGTGGCAAGTGGAGGTTTTCAAATGACAAAAGCTACAAGTCCAAAAGAATTGGTAGATCAATGCGCGCGTTGTCATATTAGAAGAGAGCAATATTCTGAGGCTTTTAATTTTGAAGGAACACTGTTAGATCATTATTATCCGCAGTTAATTGAAGAAAGATTGTATCAAGCAGATGGGCAAATTTTAGATGAAGATTATGTGTATGGCTCGTTTGTACAAAGTAAAATGTATCAAAATGATGTAACTTGTACCAATTGCCATGATGCACATTCTCTAAAATTAAAGTTTGATGGAAATAAGTTATGTGCACAATGCCATGTTCCAGAAAAATACGATACTCCAAAACATCATTTTCATCCACAGAATACCGAATCATCAAAATGTATAAATTGTCATATGCCTGGTCGATATTATATGGGTAATGATTTTAGAAGAGATCATAGTTTTAGAGTGCCAAGACCAGATTTAAGTGTAAAATACGGAACACCAAATGCGTGTGTAGGTTGCCATAAAGACAAAGATGATGTTTGGGCAGCAGAAAATTTTAAGAAACTATTTGGCGAAGTTGATTCTATTCATTTTTCTGATAAATTAGCACCCGGAATTACCATGCAACCTGGCGCTCATGCTGGTTTAATTGAGTTGATGCATGATACACATCAACCAGAAATTATAAGAGCATCTGCAACCAAAGCATTATCAAATTACAATATTCCAAGCTCTATTCAAGAATATTTGAATCTTTTAAAAGATAATTCTGCGATGGTAAGAGCTGCAAGTGTAGATGTTTTGGCAAGTATAAATACAAAAGATTACACTTCTTATTTTTTACCGATGTTATCAGATCCAAAGAGAACTGTAAGAATTAAAGCGTTCTTTGGTTTAGCAACATTGCCAGAATCTGATGTGCCGAAATTCTATTTAGAAAGCTACAATAAAGTTAAAAAAGAATTTTTTACACACTTAAAAACAAATGCAGATTTTGTAGGAACACGAATTAAAAAAGGAGATTATTATCTTAAAAAAGGAAATTTAGCAGAAGCAATTAAAAATTATGAGAGTGCTTTATCAATCGACAATATTAATAATCAAATTAGAGTAAATTTAGCCACATTATATTACAATAATAAAGAATATGATAAAGCAGAAGCAGCCTTTAAAAAAGTAATTGAGCAAGAACCAACTTATGGACCCGTTTATTATTCGCTTGCTTTAATGTATGGAGAGTTAAATAGAGTAGACGATGCAATTACTCAATTAAATAAGGCTATTAAAGTGATGCCAGAAAACATTCGTTTTTATTATAATTTAGGTTTATTGTATGATAAAAAACAAGATGTTAAGAATGCAGAAAAAACATTTGTTGCTGGTTTAAAAATAGAAGCTAATAATGAAAGTCTATTATATGCTTTGGCGTATATTTATTCTAAATCGAATCAAAAAGAAAAAGCTAAGAATATTGTTTTAAGGTTGATAGATTTGTATCCAAATAACCAACAATATCGTAATTTTTTAAATTCACTTTAAGGATATTTCTTAACTATTTTTCTAGATATTCTCTTCATCAAGAGAAAGTTTTTAGTTTTTTATAAAAACTGATAAAAGCCTTTTTGAGAAGATAAAATTCATTTTCGTATTTTTATCAAAAATTGTTCAATGGAAAAACTCACCATTAAATCTTGGGCTTTAGATGATAGACCTCGAGAAAAACTTGTAGCAAAAGGAAAAAACGCCTTGTCTGATGCCGAATTAATTGCAATTCTTATTGGTTCTGGAAATAGAAATGAAAGTGCTGTTGCGCTATCTAAAAGAATATTACAATCTGCAGATGGTAATATTAATACATTGGCAAAATTATCCGTAGAAAAATTAATGACCTTTAACGGAATTGGAGAAGCCAAAGCAATTACCATCATAACTGCTTTAGAGTTAGGTAAAAGACGTCAATTAGAAACGGCTTTAGAAAAACCAAAAATAACCTGTAGCAAAGACGGATTTAATATTATGCAACCCATTATTGGCGATTTAGAACACGAAGAATTTTGGGTGCTTTTTTTAAATAATTCTAATAAAGTTTTGGCAAAAAATCAAATTAGTAAAGGCGGTTTAACAGCTACCATTGTAGATGTAAGATTGCTATTTAAACAAGCCTTAGAAATTGCATCTGTGGCCATGATTGTGTGTCATAACCATCCGTCAGGTAAATTAGAACCTAGCAATGCCGATAAACAATTAACACAAAAAATAAAACAAGCAGGTATAACTTTAGATATAAAACTGTTAGATCATTTAATAATTACCGAAAAGGCGTATTTTAGCTTTGCAGATGAAGGAGTCCTGTAAGTTTTATGTTTTTATCAACAGACAAACTTTGATTCTTTGTTACTTTGCAGCTTTGCAACTATAAAAAAATGATACTAGTTTACACACATAAAATAACACCACGAGTTCGTTATATTTTTAAACATATTATAACAAGAACGTTGCTAATTCCGGTTAGTTTTACATCAAAGATAGAAGAATTTGTAGCACACAATGGACCAAAATTATCATATACAAAGGCTCCTTTAGGAAACGAGTTTTTTATAAAAAGTAATAGTTTGTTGTTTGATCAAGGTGTAAACGATTTAGAAATAAGTGTTCAAAAATGGGATGATACTCCCTGCTTTTTTACAACAAATAAAAAATCAATAATTCCGTTTGATATTTTTGCAGCAAGCTTCTATTTAATTACTAGATACGAAGAGTATTTGCCACACGTAAAAGATGTTCATGGTCGTTTTACAGCAGAACAAAGCTTGGCTTTTAAACATAAGTTTTTAGAAAAACCAATTGTAGATATTTGGGCGTATAAATTTTTAGATGTTTTAAAAGAAAGATTTCCAGATTATGCATACACTAAAAGATCGTATAATTTTATTTCTACCATAGATATAGACAATGCATTTGCGTATAAACATAAAAGTATAATTAGAACTATTGGTGGGTTTTTTAATGATTTATTTAAATTTAAATTATTAGAAGTTTGGAATCGATTTACAGTAGTTTGGGGATTAAAAAAAGATCCTTTCGATACTTTTGATAAAATTTTAAGATTAAAAAAGGAGTACAACATTAAAACTATTTTCTTTTTTTTAATAGGCGATTACTCCACTTTTGATACCAATGTTTCTGCATCAAAAACAACCTATAAATTGCTGATAAAAGAAATGGTAGATTATGCAAGAGTTGGTTTGCATCCTTCTTATTTTACGATGCAAAATGCCGCACTTTTAAAGAAAGAAAAAGAACGCTTAGAAGCAATTACAAATATGCCTGTTAGTAGGTCTAGACAACATTATTTGCGTTTTTCTTTGCCAGAAACCTACCAAAATTTAATAGATTTAGAAATAGAAGAAGATTATTCTATGGGATATGCTAGCAACGTTGGTTTTAGAGCGGGAACGTGTACACCATTTTATTTTTACGATTTAGACTTTGAAATTCAAACTCCTTTAAAAATATTTTCTTTCGCTTTGATGGATACTACTTTAAACGATTATATGAAGTTAACTCCAAAACAATCTTTAGGTAGAATAAGAGATTTAAAAAACGAAGTAAAAGCGGTTGATGGTACTTTTATAACGCTGTTTCATAACGAGAATTTAAGCGATTATTTACGTTGGAAAGGTTGGAAACGTTTATATGAATCGATGTTAAAAATTGCTACTCTATAAAATGATAACCTATATTAAACGAAAAGATTTAGATGTTGTTAAATATGATGCTTGCATCAAAAATTCTATACAATTTAGAATCTATGCATTTTCATGGTATCTAGATATTGTTGCAGATAATTGGGGCGTTTTAGTTTTAGACGATTATAAAGCTGTAATGCCAATTCCATGGCAAAAAAAATACTTTTTAAAATACAGTTCCCAGCCTTTTTTTTGTCAACAATTAGGTGTTTTTTCTAAGGATGAAATATCAAAAGAACTGCAACAGAATTTTATTAAAAGGATACCTATAAAGTTTTTAAAGGTCTCTTTAAACCTTAATTCAGCCATGCTTTTTGATGAAAATATGGTAAAAAAAACGAACTATATTTTAAAGTTAAATGATTCTCATAGCAACTTGTTTAAATCCTTTTCAAAAGGAAGAAAGCACGCAGCAAAAGTTGGCGAAAAAAATGAGTTAAAGTTAAAAGAAACCTCAATTGAATCTTTAATAAAAATCCAAGAAGAGTTTTATACTTATACAAACTATTCTAAAGAGAAACTAGAAATTTTATCGGCCTATATTTTAAAAAATAATTTAGGTTTTATTCAAGGTGTTTTTAAAGACAATGTTTTAATTGGTGGGGCATTTTTTTTAAAAACAAATAATAATATTATCTATTTATTTTCTTCATTTTCATCTTTAGGAAAAAAAATGCAAGCAGCAAGTTTTTTAATAAATACCATTATTAAACAACACGAAAACACTAATAATATATTAGATTTTGAAGGTGGAAATATGCCAAATATAGGATCTTTTTATAAAAGTTTTGGTGCTAAAATCACTTCGTTTTATTTTTTTAAAAGAAGCTTTTTATAAAGTATATAAAACACAATTGCAGATAAAAGGCCAGTAACCCACATTAATATTGATGATGTAATTGCAGCGCCAAAAATGCCGTATGTTGGTATTAAATAGTAATTACTTGCAATATTTAAAAGAAGTGCAAAGGTAGAAATATAATAGTTTACATGCGATTTTCCAATAGATGATAAAAGGTTTCCAAACAAGCCTCTAAAAATAAAAATCCCTGTGATGCCTAGCATCAAAATTAAAAAAGTATCTGTAAATTCTACAAAAGCAGGGTCTAAAATAGATAGTATTTCTTTAGAAAATAGCCAACAAAAAATAACCATTAAAACGCTGATAAAAAAGAACAAAATCATGTAGCTTTTTATATAATTTTTAATGTATTTTTTATCAAATATTTTTTCGGTAAAAGCCACAAAATCAGTAGCCATAAAAACTCTAGGTAAAAACAATAAACTAAAAGGAATTAAAGAAATATACCTGTAATTTGTAATCATTGCAGTGTCTTCTAATAAGTAACCAATTAAAATAATATCAATTACAAAAAGCAATTGTGTAACTACATTAGATAAGCTTGCAAAAAAGCCATATTTCCAAAATGAGAAATCAATAATTTGCAGTTTTATTGTTGATGTAAAGCCTATATTTAATTTCTTAAAAAATAAAGCAGAGGTTATTAATGGTGTAATTAATAAAGCAATTGCATAACCAATTTCTTTAAAATAATAGCTTAATACAACGACACTTACTAAAAGAATTAGACTATGTACAAACTCCGTAAAAGCAAAAGCTTTGTTGTTATGTTTTAATCTAAATTGTGCTCTAATTATTTCAAATAAAAACGTTGGGAGAATTATAAATGATAAAACTACAATGTACGTAAAAGTGTTTTCAATTTTAAAATTGATAAAAAAACTAACACCTATAACTAATAAAATTAATAGGAGTGAAGCTGTAGTTCCTTTTTTAAAAACATAAACGAAAAGGCTGTTTTTTTCTTCGTTGGTTTTAACTAAAGTGCCATATCTAATTAAACTTTGGTGTAAGCCAAAACCACCAATGGGAATTAAAAAAATAATAATATTATAGGCAAAAAGCACAACACCAAGTTCATCATTGGAAACTAATTTTAAAACAATCCAAGAAGCAATAAATGATAAAATTCTAGCAAAAATTGCTGCAGTAAATACATAGGTTCCAGATCTACTAAAAAAATTTTGGATAAATTGTTTAATTGATTTCAGTGCTATTTGTATTTAAAGTTGAGGTATAAAGTTTTGTAAATTGTTGTGCAATGCTATTTTCAGAAAACTCTCTTTTTACATAAGCATGCATTTTATTTTTATCAATTTTAAAATTTTTATAAACCTTTAGAACGTTTTCTAACATTGCGTTTTCATCCTTTATGTTGATTAAAAAACCAAAATCTTCAGGGAAAAATTCGCTAATTCCACCAACATTTGTTGTTATTACAGGAACTCCACAAGAAAAAGATTCAAGAATTACGCAAGGTAAATTTTCATAATTACTAAACAGTAAAAATAAATCACTTTCTTGTAAATTTTTGGCAACTTCTTTGTGTGAAATTTGGTTAATAAACAGTGTTTTTTCTAAATTAATATTTATTTTTTTTGCATACGATAAATATTTGTCTGAATTTTCTCCAATTATTTTAAATTGAAAATCATCAATTTCTTTTTCAATTTGAGATACGACTCTTAAAATTCCTTCAATGTTTTTATGCTCATTATTCATGTTAGAAATATGAATAATTTTAAAAACAGAATTGGTGTTTTCTTTAGGATAAAATAAGTTGGTGTCTACAACATTTGGCACTCTTTTATAATTACTTTTTAAACCCAAAAGCTGCATAGAATCTTGTAAGTTGTTTGTTACAGGACAAATAAAACGTGCGTTTTTTGTAATTATTCTTGATGCCAAAATTCTGAAAAATGAAATATTTTTAGATTGTGGGGAATGATATCCTGTAGAATGTTCTGAAATGATGTATTTTTTTTTTTTTAAAAATTTAGAATACAAACAAAATAAGCCAAATGGAAAAACCTCATTTAAGTGAATCAAATCAAAATAGTTCACTTTTGCTAACAATAATTTATATGCTTTTAAAAAAAGATATGCTTTATAAAAAGGATTTTTAACCTTCTTTAAATAGGCAATATGAGTATCAATTCCGTTTAGTTTTTTAGATGATATTTCTATTTTTTTAGTTGAATTTTCATCAGTAATAATATGAATAACTGTAACCTTATGCAGCAAAGAAACTGCATTTGCATGCCTTTCTATAAAATCTCCATTTGTTGGTAAAATTTTAGAAGGATACCAACCACACAAAAATAGAATATGAAGCTTTTTTGTCAAAATAAATACAATTTTAGTAAACAAATATAACAACTAAAATTCGGTTTTATTCTGTAATAATTTTTACTTTTATCAAATGAATATAAAACACGTATTTTTTGATTTAGATCATACTTTATGGGATTTTGAAAAAAATTCTGATCTAACTTTCAGAAAAGTTTTTGAAAAGCAAAATATTACCTTAGATGTAAACAGATTTCTAGAAATTTATAAACCTTTAAATCTTGAATATTGGAAATTATATAGAGAAGAAAAAGTTACGAAACAAGAACTTCGATATGGAAGATTAAAGAAAACTTTTGATGCTGTAAATTATACTATTTCAGATGATTTAATTAATGTAATTGCCATTGAATACATAGACTTTTTACCACAATTTAATCATTTATTTGACCATACTTTCGAAATTTTAGACTATTTAAAAGATAAATATCAGCTACATATTATAACGAATGGTTTTGAAGAGATTCAAACCAAAAAAATGCAATCATCTAATATTCTACACTATTTTAATGCTATAATTACATCAGAATCTGTGGGAGTTAAAAAACCAAATCCTAAAGTTTTTAATTTTGCATTAACATCAGCAAATGCTTTAAAAGAGAATTCTATTATGATTGGCGATAGTATTGAAGCGGATATACAAGGGGCACTAAATGTAGGGATGCAGGCAATACACTTTAATTTTGATGGCGAAAAAGTAAATGATCCTAATTTTCCAAGTATTACAACTCTTTTAGAAATTAAACAATATCTTTAATTATAACTACGTTCTTAATTAAATTAAATATTTTATGAAGTCCCCTATTAAACTAAGCATTTTAGTATGCTTTTTCGTTCTAACTTCTTGTTATGAAAGTTTAGATTTTAATCAAATAGATGATTATGTTTCCAAACCAGAAATTACATCTGCATTAACTTATTTTACGGTAAAACCAGCTCAATTTTTTGACTCTAACGGTAATCAAAAGTATAATATTACAGACGTAACAAATTTTTACGGTTTACAGAATACATATATTCATGATAATTTGGTTAAGATAAATGTGAACGCAGAAATTACAAATCAATTTGATAGAGAAGTTACCCTTCAAGTTGATTTTCTTTCTAGTAATAATACAGTTGTTTATTCATTCACCCCAATAATTGTAGAAAAGGGAAACTTAAATTATACCTATTTAGAAGAAATAGATTTAGCATCACAACCTTTGATTTTAAACACTAGTAAAATAAGAATATCAGCAAGTATAGAAAACACTGGTGTGCCTCTAAATGTAAATGATACTAGTCAATTTGTGTTTAAATCTTCTGTTACCTTATTTATTGAAGCAAGTATTTAAAATGAAAAAAATAGTTTTTTATATACTGATTTTATCAGCCGTAATTTCTTCTGCTCAGAATAAACAAATCTTATATGATTTTGCAGAACTACCCCAAACATTACTATTAAATCCCGCTTCAGAAACGAATTATAAATTCCATTTTGGTGTTCCTTTACTATCTGGTTTTTCATTAAATATGGGCTCGTCTGGCATTGTTTTAACAGATGTTTTTGCGATTGACAACATAAATATAAATGATAAAATTTCTACGATATTGCATACATTATCTTCTAGAGATTTTATGATGTTTAATAACCAAATAGAAGTTTTAAATGGTGGTTTTAGGAGTAATGATAAAACATATATCAGTTTTGGTTTTTATGAAGAAATTGATGCAATAGGTTATTACCCAAAAGACTTGCTTACCTTATTAAATGAGGGTAATAATGCTTATTTAAATAAAAACTTTAGTGTTTCTCAAATAAATTATAAGTTAGATGTTTTAGGAGCTCTTCATGTTGGTGTTTCAAGAAAAGTAAATGATCAATTAACTATAGGAGGAAGGTTTAAAATCTATTCATCTTCTTTAAATATTGAGTCATCAAACAATACAGGAACATTTACCACTGTTTTAGGTTCAGATAATATATACAAACATTATTTAAGTAATGTAAATATGAACGCTAAAACTTCTGGTTTAGTTAAAGATGATGAATATATAGACGACCCAAATACGTATTTGAAAAACACTTTTTTAAGTGGAAATTTAGGTATGGGCGTAGATGTTGGATTTACGCTTCATATCAATCCGCAATTAGAAGTATCTGCCAGTATTTTAGATGTAGGTTTTATTAGCTACTCTAAAAATGTAAAAAATACTACCGCAAAAGGAGATTTTGTGTTTGAAGGGATAGAGTTTCAATATGATGCAGACAGTCCTAAAAATTATTGGGGACAAATAGATGAAGATTTTAGAGAGCAACTACCAACTGATGAAAATGATCAATCTTATATTTCTTGGAGACCAGCAAAATTTAATGCAGCTTTAAAGTATAGTTTTGGAGAAAGAAGAAGTAAAGTTTGTTATGATAATACCTACAAAGATTTTTACACAGATGCTTTAGGTGTTCAGCTTTACAGTGTTTTTAGACCGTTAAGTCCTCAATTAGCACTTACCGGTTTTTATCAAAAATCAATCACAAATAAAATTCATACAAAGTTTACCTATACGATTGATGACTTTTCTTATGCAAATATCGGTGCAGGACTTTCTGCACAATTAGGAAAGTTAAATTTATACGGAATGATAGACAACATTTTAGAATATAGAAATCTTTCATCAGCAAATAGTTTATCTTTACAATTAGGAATAAATGTAATATTTAATTAAAATGATAAAAAAAATAATTTTTATACTAGTACTTTTAATAGGTAGTTCAGTTTATAGTCAACAAATAGATTTAAAAAAATATCAATATATAGTTGTAGCAGATAGGTTTGATTTTGTAAAAGAAACAGATCAATATCAAACAAGTTCTCTAACCAAGTTTTTACTAAAAAAGAAAGGTTTTGAAGTTTTTTTAAGCAATGAAGTATTACCAGATGATCTTATTAAAAATAGATGTTTGGCCTTATTTGTAAGTGTTAAAGACGAATCGAGCTTGTTTAATATTAAATCAATAATAGAGTTTAAAGATTGTTATGGTGAACTTTTATTTACTTCTGATGAAGGAAAAAGTAAAGAAAAAGAGTATCAAAAAGGGTATCAAGAAGCTATAAGAAGAGCTTATGAAACCATGACAGATTTTGAATATAGCTATAATCCTGCAGTTGTTGAGGTTAAAGAGGTAAAGCAAAAAGACGTTAATATTTTAAAAGAAGCTACAAACGAAACAGTGGTGTCAAAAAATGTTATGACTCCTAAAATTAATGTAAAAACAACTCAAGAAAAAGTTACAGTAACAGCTGCGTTGGATGTTTTATACGCGCAAGCAAAAACGAATGGATTTCAATTGGTAAATACTTCACCAGAAGTTGTTTTTTTAATATTAAAAACGAATGTTAAGGATGTTTTTGTGATTAAAGACAAAAACGGAATTTTATATAAAGTTGGTGAATTTTGGGTAGCTGAATTCTATGAAAATGATAATCTAGTAACTAAAAATTATCAAATAAAATTTTAATAATCATATTTCCCTTTCCATTTATTTTTTAAGGATTCTTTAAACTGATTTTCTCTTGCATTGTTGCCTGGTTCGTATAATTTTGTGCCAGAAATTTCATCAGGTAGAAATTCTTGGTCTACAAAATTGTTAGGATAATCGTGAGAATACTTATAGTTTTTGCCGTAATCTAAATCTTTCATTAATTTTGTAGGCGCATTTCTTAAATGCAACGGAATAGATAAATCACCTGTTTTTCGCACCAAACTCAAGGCGGTATCAATGGCCAAATAGGAAGCGTTACTTTTAGGCGAATTTGCTAAATATACGGCACATTGACTCAAAATAATTCTTGATTCGGGGTTTCCAATAACAGAAACCGCTTGAAAAGTATTGGTTGCTAAAATTAAAGCAGTTGGGTTTGCGTTTCCTATATCTTCGGATGCTGAAATTAACAATCTTCTGGCTATAAATTTCACGTCTTCACCACCTTCAATCATTCTTGCCAACCAATAAACAGCTCCATTTGGATCACTTCCTCTAATCGATTTTATAAACGCAGAAATAATATCGTAATGTTGTTCTCCAGTTTTATCGTACCGAACCGTGTTTTTCTGAACTTTCTCTAAAACAAGTTTGTTTGTAATTTCAATTACATCATCTGCAGAAACTAATAATTCAAAAATATTTAAAAGTTTTCGGGCATCTCCTCCTGAAACTTGTAACAATGCCTCCGTTTCTTGTAACGTGATTTTTTTGGTTGATAAATAAACGTCTTTTTCAATGGCTCTATGCAATAAGGCAATTAAATCATCTTTATCAAATGAATTTAATATGTAAACTTGACAACGAGAAAGTAGGGCAGGGATCACCTCAAAACTTGGGTTTTCTGTAGTTGCACCAATCAAAGTAACCCATCCTTTTTCTACAGCACCTAATAAAGAATCTTGTTGTGATTTACTAAACCTGTGAATTTCATCAATAAATAAAATAGGATTTTTTGTGGTAAATAATCCGCCACTTTTCTTCGCTTTTTCAATGATTTCTCTCACATCTTTTACACCAGAGCTAATTGCACTTAATGTATAAAATGGCCTTTTAGATTCGGCAGCAATAATATTTGCTAGGGTAGTTTTACCAATTCCTGGAGGTCCCCATAAAATTAATGACGGAATGATTCCCTGTTTTATCAATTTTGTTAAAACACCATTTTTGCCTACTAAATGTTGCTGACTAATATAATCATCAAGCGTTTTAGGTCTAATTCTTTCTGCCAAAGGTTCATTCATTTTGTAAAAATAATAAAGATTTCTGACAGAAATTGTAAAATTTGTAATTGGTTAGGTTTTTGTTATTTTGTAACAGATGAAAGATACACATAATCAAAAATTTTCAAGCTCATTTTTACTTGTACCAATTGTATATGTGGTTACAATTTGGATTATTTATGTGGTAGAAATACTATTTAACCTCAATTTTAATAAATTGGGTGTTTTTCCTAGAACTTTCGAAGGCTTTAGAGGCGTGTTTTTTACACATTTTATTCATAGCGATACAAGTCATCTATTTAATAATTCAATTCCTTTATTTGTGCTATTATGCAGTCTTTTTTATTTTTATAAAGAAGTTGCCTATAAAGTTTTACTAATTGGTGGTCTTTTTACAGGTTTTTTAACCTGGTTGATAGCAAGAGATTCTTATCATATTGGAGCAAGCGGAATTGTGTATCTCCTTTTTAGTTTTGTTTTTTTTAGCGGAATAATAAGAAAGCACTACCGATTAGTGGCGCTTTCTTTAATTATTATTTTTCTTTACGGAAGTATGATCTGGTATGTGCTGCCCATAAAAGACGGTATGTCTTGGGAAGGTCATTTATCTGGTTTTTTAACAGGATTGGTTTTTGCATTTATCCATAGAAAAAAAGGCATTGTAAAAGAAGAACATCAATTTATTGAAACAGAATTCGACTTACTATTTGATGAGAATGGAAATTTTTCACCACCAATAATACCAGAAGAATCAGAAGAAATAAGAATAAAAGAAGAGTAGGGTTGTAGGCTAATTTTTTAAATTTGCTACTGCTACTGCTACTGCTACTGCTACTGCTACTGCTACTGCTA
>TARA_R110001606_G_scaffold57686_1_pt1 | contig 50857 bp, 40 predicted proteins | sample TARA_R110001606 | Tara Oceans TARA_R110001606 (sample SAMEA4398315) | marine metagenome | biome: Polar Biome; feature: [SRF] surface water layer (ENVO:00010504); material: water (ENVO:00002006), including particulate matter (ENVO:01000060) such as... | depth 5 m
TATTCGTGCAACCAAACTGCCCAGTTTTTAGAAGTTGATAATTTATTGCCTTCTAAATTTAAGAACTCATTTGCAGGCACATTTTCTGGTAAAATATAATCTCCGTGTGCTTTTAACATGGCAGGAAAAATAATACAGTGAAACACAATATTGTCTTTACCAATAAAGTGAACCAGTTTAGTATCGTCTTTTTTCCAATAATCTTCCCAGTTTTTTCCTTCTCTTGCAGCCCATTCTTTGGTTGATGAAATATAGCCAATTGGCGCATCAAACCAAACATATAACACTTTGCCATCTGCATCTTTTAAAGGAACCGGAATTCCCCAATCTAAATCTCTCGTTACTGCTCTTGGTCTTAATCCATCGTCTACCCAACTTTTCACTTGTCCGTAAACATTTGGTTTCCAGTCATTTTTATGACCTTCTAAAATCCATTCGCGTAAAAAAGCTTCGTGTTTATCTAAAGGTAAAAACCAATGTTTTGTTTCTTTTATTGTTGGCACATTGCCAGTAATTGCAGATTTTGGGTTGATTAAATCTGTTGCATTATGACTCGTTCCGCAGTTTTCACATTGATCGCCATAACTTTCTTCAAAGCCACATTTCGGGCAAGTTCCAACTACAAAACGATCTGCTAAAAACTGATTTGCTTCTTCATCATACAATTGTGCAGAAACTTCTTCTATAAACTCGCCATCATTATACAGTTTTGTAAAAAAATCAGAAGCAGTTTCATGATGAATTTTCGCAGAAGTTCTTGAATAATTATCAAAAGAAATTCCAAAATCTTCAAAAGATTTTTTGATAATTCCGTGATATTTATCAATAATAACTTGCGGAGAAACGCCTTCTTTTTTTGCTTTCATTGGTATGGCAGCACCATGTTCATCAGAACCAGAAATGTAAGCAACATCGTTACCAGTTAAACGTAAATAACGCGCGTAAATATCTGCAGGAACGTAAACGCCGGCTAAATGCCCAATGTGAATTGGACCATTTGTATATGGCAAAGCGGCTGTAATTGTATATCTTTTAGGAGCACTCATGTGTACTTTTGTTTTATTTTTGGACTGATTTTTGAAGTGCAAAAGTACGAAAAAGCAATTTTTAAATCCGATAGAAATTAGATACATTTACATTGCTACTTTTTTTAAATTATAAGCATCTAAAAACATAAATTATTTTGAAGAATTATTTTTTAATTTTAGTGTTTTTTCTCTCTTCTTGTTTGGGTGATTTTTATGGAGATAAAGATTTAGGGGCAGATTTCTATTATATGGTAGAACCTTCTTTTAATAGTATTTTTATAGCTTCATCTAAAGATAATCCTTATGAGAGTTTGGGACCTTATGTTATTAAAGATGTAGAATCTTTAGGATTTAACGATCAATTTATTTTAGTAAGTGCTAAAAATAATGATACCTTAACAAGGTATTATGTAATTGATAAAGTAAAAGAATTAAAAAGAAATTACGAGGATAGACTTTTAGAAACGAATTTGATAGCATTAGATGCTGTAGAATTTAAAAAGCTATCTGTAATTTATAAAATTAATTTAAAAACGAATGAAGAATATTGGAAAGAAAATGGATGGAAATAAATTTTTAATCTTTCTATGTATCATAACTTTTTCGTCTACAATAGCACAAGAAAAGCAAGATTCTATAAAAGTAAAAGAGCATCCTATTGTGTTTGGAGATTTTCTTCTTGGATATTCTAATACTGGTAAAAGAGCTGCTACTGTTGGTTTAAATCTTAATTATCAGTTAAATAATAATTTGTTTACATTTAGAACTTCAGAAACTACAAGCATAGATAGAATAGATTGGTTTTTAATCTTCCCTATCTCTATTGTTAGCAATACAACAACAGAATATGCCTTGCTTTATGGTAAAAGGTATATTGAAGATGATTTGTCATATCATTTTTCTGGCGGAATTTCTTACAATATAAATGAAGATATAAATGGAAATATTAAAACAAAAGATATCTTTGTAGGATTCCCTCTAGAAATAGGAATGAGTTTTTTTAAACCAAAAAAAGAAAGATTTAGAGTTTTTTATGGTTTAATTCCGGTTGGGAAACCAACAGGTTTCGGACGATCTATAGGTTTTAAATTATACGCAAATATTGCTAAAAGATCGTATGTTGGGCTTGGCGTAACATTTGGATTAGGTTGGCACAAAATATATGAAAATGAAAAATAAAGTAATCCCTTTTTTAATATTAATGACTATTTCATCTGCTTTTACACAAAAGAAATTGGTTACTCCGCCTTATTTAAAAGTAGGAGATACGATTGCAATTATTGCTCCTGCAGGTGTTTTAAACAACAAAGAAGATGTTATTCTAAAGGCAAAAGAATTAGCAGAAAGTTGGGGTTTAAATGTAGTTTATGGAAAAAATTTATTTCATAAAAACAATCATTTTTCTGGTACAGATGATGAAAGAGCGTCAGATTTTCAAGAAGCTTTAGATAATAAAAATATCAAAGCCATTTGGTCTGGAAGAGGAGGTTATGGTTCTGTAAGAATTTTAGATAAATTAAATTATAAGAAATTTAATAAAAATCCAAAATGGATTATTGGCTATTCTGATATTACTGCTTTTCATTGTCATATTCATAATTTAAATGTAGAAACTATACATGCAATGATGGGCACGAGTATGGGCGATGAATCAGAAAAAATTATTGAAACGATAGCATCATTTAAAAAGGCAATTTTTGGTGAAGAACTCTCGTATTCTATTCCATCGTCTGAATACAATAAAAAGGGAACTCAAGTTAGAAATAAACAATTGATAGAAGGGCAACTTGTTGGTGGAAATATTTCTCTTTTAGCATCTATGTTAGGTTCTAAAAGTCAGCTAAAAACCGATGGAAAAATTCTTTTTATTGAAGAAATTGGCGAATACAAATACGCTATTGATAGAATGTTATATAGCCTTAAACGTGCCGGATATTTTACAAAAGTAAAAGCGGTTATTGTGGGCGATATGAGCAAAATAAAAGTAAATTCTACCAATTGGGGAAGCTCTATAGAGCAATTAATTTTAGATGTTTTACCAAAAGAAACACCTGTATTGTTCAATTTTCCTGCGGGACATGAATCAGATAATAGAGCTTTAATTTTTGGAAGAAAAGTTCAGTTAGTAATTGGTAGTGGAGAAGAAAATTCTTCGTTAAAGTTTTTAAAGTAAGTAATTTAGCTTAGCAAAGAATAGAAATTAAAAAATGGCGCAACACAACGAACTTGGTGAAATAGGCGAACAAATAGCGGTAGATTTTTTAATTAAAAATGGATATAAAATCCTGGAAAGAAATTACCGTTATATAAAAGCCGAAGTAGATATTATTGCACAAAAAGCTGATGTGTTAGCGATTGTAGAAGTGAAAACAAGAAGTACAGATCATTTTGGGAATCCCCAAGATTTTGTAAATCCGAAGAAAATAAAATTACTGCTTTCTGCCATAGATCATTATGTAATTCAAAGAGAGTTAGATTTGGAAGTCCGCTTTGATATTATTGCTATTATCTATCAAAAAAACAACATAAAAATTGAACATTTAGAAGATGCTTTTCTTCATTTTTGATGCCTATTTTTGATTAAAATATTCTTTAACATCATCAATATCATTTGGTTTGGCTATAATTTTTTTGTTTTTATCTAATATAAAATAACTTGGTGTAGAATAAATTTGATAGATTTTAGAAGTTTCATTTTGCCATTTATTTAAACCCAACGCATTGTGCCATCCATATAAATTAATTTTAGAGAAGTTTTCCCAAACAACGGCATCTTCTTCTAAAGCAAAACCAATTACTTTTATATTCTTTTTATTTTTTAAATACTTGTGTAGTTGAGGTATTTCTCTCAAACAATGAGAACAACTTGTACTCCAAAAAACCAATACATATTTTTCTGCATCATTTAAAGTAGAAAGTTTTAAGGTTTTGCCATTTTCTTTCCAAGAAAAATCTGGGGCAATTCGGCCAATTTCGGTTGCAAATAAAGCTTTTTTCTCTGCTTTAAATTTTTGATCTTTTAAATCTTCTGGTAATTTATTATAATGATTTTCAAAAAGATAATCTATAATTTCTAAATTTTTGTACCCTTCAAATTGTTCTATTAAAAATTCGATAATATTTTTTTTGTACGGTAAACTTTTAATGTGAGATAGCACAATATCTATCGATTCTTTATACAGTTTTTGCTGTGTTCTATCATCATCAGAATAATTAATATAAAAGATATAAGACACAATTCTATCTGTTAAAAAAGAAGAGTTTACCAAGGTTTTTTCAGTAAAGTCTAAGTTGTTAAAAAAACAATCTTTAATAGTAAAAAGATACGAATCAATAGACGTTAAAATTTCTGGAGAATTTTCTTGAATATTAGCTCGAACAATAGGTGCAATGTATTTTTCTTTTGATGATTCTACATACTTATTCTGAATGGTAATTACTTTATTATAAGCCTTTTTATACGAAACTTTTAGATCTAATTTAGGGTTTTGTAAAGCAGTAATTTGTATGGAGTCTAAAATTGCTTGTGCCTTAGAAATGGCATCAATATATTCTCTGTATAATTTATTCTCTACTGATTTAGAAAAAGTAACCGTTTGATCTGGATAATCTGGATTAAAAGTAAAGGTTACATTTTCTTTATTGTAAAAAAAGTCTAAAAAACCTGCGCCATCGGTTTTAAAACTAATTCTGTAAGCACCCGGTTTTGCTTTTGGTTTTAATGTAAATTCAAACCTGCTTACAGCCTGTTTTTTACCATTAACCGCAATAGAATCTTTTTTTAAAGTAGTGTTGCCTACAAAAACTTGTTTTGTACCTTCAATTTTATATAGTATAACCCAGTCGCTATTAAATTTTGGGTTCATGGTGCCTTTTATAACATTTTGGGCATTGGTAATTGAGGTAAGAAATAGTATAAAATAAAAAATATTTTTCATCATTTTTAAATAGATTGAACGCGCTTGTTTTTGGCGTCAAAAAACGCACCAAATGTACTATATCTCTATCAATTTAAGTATATTGTAACGTTAAAAATAAGATAATTATGAATGATTTTTCTGATAAAATAATTTGGATAACAGGCGCTTCATCTGGCATTGGTAAAGCTTTGGCCATTGAATTAGCGAACCAGGATGCCAAAATTATTTTATCATCAAGAAAAACCAAGGAATTAGAACTTGTTAAACAGCAGTGTAAAAACGCAAATAATGTAAAAATTGTAACTTTAGATTTAGAGGAGTATACCAATTTACAACCTAAAGTAGCCGAAGCTATTGCTGCTTTTGGAACCATTGATATCTTGGTAAATAATGGTGGAATTAGTCAAAGATCTTTGGTGAAAGACACTTTGATTTCTGTTGATAAGCGAATTATGGATATCAATTATTTAGGAACAGTGGCTTTGTCAAAAGCAATTTTACCACATTTTATAAAAAATAAAAATGGTCATTTTGTGGTAACTACCAGTATTGTTGGTAAAATAGGAACGCCATTACGTTCTAGTTACGCAGCGAGCAAACATGCTTTACATGGTTTTTTTGATAGTGTACGTGCAGAACATTTTAAAGATAATATTACTGTAACGTTGGTGTGTCCGGGTTTTGTAAATACAAATGTTTCTAAAAATGCATTAACAGGAAATGGAACACCACAACAAAAATTAGATGTTGCAACTGCTAACGGAATTGCTCCAGATCGTTTTGCTAAAGTAATGGCAAAAGCAATTAAAAATAAAAAGGAAGAAGTTTATATTGCCGGTGCAAAAGAAAAACTAGGAGTTTATGTAAAACGCTTTTATCCGAAGTTGTTGTCTAAATTGATTCGAAAATTGAGTGTTACTTAATCTTCAAAATATTCTAAAGCATCAAAATAAGAAACAATAGCTTCTTTCATTAATACCGTTTGTTCGCCAGGTTTTAAGTTTGGTAATTCTGTAAGTGTTTTATAATGTGGCCAGCCATCTTCGTCAAAAAAATCGAATTCATAATACCCATAAGGTTCTAGTAATTTACAAATGGCAATGTGCATTAGGTTTACTTTTTCATCTTTTTTAAACTCTCTATGACCTTGCCCTAATTCTTGAACGCCAATTAAATAGACAATTCCGTCTAAATTTAATTCATCTCCTTCAGAAAAATCTTCGGTTAATTTGTTGACTAAAAAATCCCATTTTTCTTTTAAATTACTCACTTTTGTCATAAAAACTATTTAAAGCGTAAAGATACAATGCCCATTTTTAATTTTTAAAAATATAATGTAGATTTACATAAATTATTTAAAATGAATATTTTTGACATCATAATTGGTGCTTTACTGATTTATGCTTTTGTAAGAGGAATTATGAAAGGCTTTTTTGTAGAAGTGGCATCTTTAGTTGCAATTATTATTGGGGTGTTTATTGCAATTCATTATGGGCATCATTTAGAATTTTATTTGGTAAACTCTAAAAGTATCAGTTGGTCTGATGAAACGAACCGAATTGTAGCTTTTTCAGTTACTTTTTTGATTGTGATCGTCTTGGTAATTTTTACAGGAAAAATGCTAACAAAATTTGCAGATTTTGCGTCTTTAGGATTGTTAAATAAATTGTTGGGAGGTATTTTTGGTGCCCTAAAAATCGCCCTAATTTTAAGCGTTATTTTTACATTTTTTGGAGGAATAAACAAAACGATTCCCTTCGTAAAACAAGAAACATTAGATGCATCTATTTTGTATAATCCTGTTAAAAAGGTTTCAACAGCCTTATTTCCTTCTATTATAAAAGAAGGAAAAGAAGACGAAACTAAAATTAAAGTATCCTACTAAAATTTAATAGTATTTATCCAACTAAAATAGTTTTCATAAACAGTATCTTTCTCTGAGGCTACATATTCTAAAAATGCTTTTGCAACAGGCGATAAAGTTTTCTTTTTTAAATAAATTAACTTCCAAACAGATTTTAAAGGCAAGCCTTTAGCCGGAATTATCTTTAACTCATTTTGTAATAACTCGTTTTTTATACTTAGTAGCGATACAATAGAAACACCAATATTTGCAACTACAGCTTGTTTTATAGCTTCGTTAGTTGTGAGTTCTAATTTAATTTTTGGCGAAATTTTTTCTTGTTTAAAGAATTGTTGCATGGTATGTCTGGTACCAGAACCTTCTTCTCTATAAATTAAAGGGATTGTTTTAAAAATAGAATTTCCTTTTTCTGTTACCATATTATTTTCTTTGGATGCAACTAAAACCAAGTGATTATCCATAATAGGCAATTCTTCTACATCTAAATGGCTGGGAATTACAGATACTAACGAAAAATCGACCAAATTTTGTTCTAAATCTTTAATTACTGTGGCTTTGTTAGATACATCCAAAACAAGTTCTACTTTTGGATGTTTGTTTAAAAATCCACTTAAAAAATAAGGCATTACATAATTTCCAGTTGAAACTACAGATATTTTTAATTTACCAGAAAGTAGGCCTTTAAATGCCTCTGTTTTATATTGTATGGTTTCTGTTTTATCTAGTATTTCATCAATAATTAAATAAATTTCTTTACCAAAATCGGTAACATAAAATTGTCTTCCAATAATTTCTGATAGCGGAATGTCAAACTGATCTTGAAAATTTTTTAGCTGAATTGAAGCTGCAGGTTGCGTCATATTTAATTCAACAGCAGCTTTTGTAATGCTCTTTTTTTCTACAATTGTTTTAAATATTTTTAACTGATGTAAAGTAAAGTTCATAAATATTTTTTATGGATGTTATAGCAAAATTAAATAAAAATATATGAATAATTGCATCTAGTTTTGCCTGCATAAAAATATAAATATGAATATTGACGTTTTAATAAGTAATCTAACAAATCCGGTATTATTATTCTTTGTTTTAGGAATTATCGCATCCGTAGTAAAAAGCGATTTAAAAATACCAGAATCATCCTCAAAATTTATTTCACTTTATTTACTTTTTGCGATCGGTTTTAAAGGAGGTCAAGAACTTTCTCATAGCGAGTTTAATGCAGAAATTTTGTATTCTATTTTGTTTGCTATTGTACTTTCTGTAATTGTACCTATTTACACATTTTTTCTTTTAAAAAGAAAAGTAGGCATACCCAACGCAGGTGCAATTGCAGCGGCGTATGGTTCGGTAAGTGCGGTAACTTTTGTAACCGCAGTTTCCTTTTTAGAAAATCAAGGAGTAACTTTTGGAGGACATATGGTAGCAATTATGGCAATTATGGAATCTCCTGCGATTATTGTAGGTGTTATTTTAATAATGATGAACGACACAACTCAAAAAGAAAAAAAATCGATAACGAGTATTTTAAAACATTCATTTACAGGCGGTAGTGTTTTAATGTTAGTAGGTAGTTTGGTTATTGGTTTAATTGCTGATAGAACTCAAGCTAGAGGTATAGAACCTTTTACAACAGATATTTTTAAAGGATTTTTATCGCTATTTTTATTAGAAATGGGTATGGTTACTGCAAGAAGAATTAAGGGTTTTAAAAAATATGGAATGTTTTTATTTTTCTTCGGTATTCTTGTTCCGTTGTTTAATGGAATGATTGTAGCTTATGTAAGTGGTTTTATTACTGATAGTGATGGTAACAGATTATTGTTTTCAATTTTAGCAGCTGGAGCTTCCTATATTGCCGTGCCAGCTACAATGAAATTAGCAGAGCCAAGAGCAGATGCAGGTATTTATATCCCTATGGCTTTGGGTGTTACATTTCCTTTTAATATTACCATTGGTATGCCTATTTATTATGCAATTGTTCAGTTGTTTTAATTATAGGATACTGATGAAAATAAAAAACCCATCAAAATATATAATTTTGATGGGTTTTTTATTTTAGAAATTAAATTTAATCTAAATGATAAATTTGCATAATATCTTCTAAATATTTTTCGAAATCAATTTTTAAATCTACTAGTTTACCTGTGTGAATATCAAAAACCCAACCATGTACTTTTAAACCACGATCTCTATAAGCTTTTTGTACAGCGGCGGTTTTAATTAAGTTTACACATTGTTCTTTTACATTTAATTCTACAAGTCTTTCGTATTTTTTTTCTTCGTTTGTAATTGTGTTTAATTCATCAGAATGAATTCTGTACACATCTCTAATATTACGTAACCAAGGATTTAAGATTCCTAAATCTGCAGATTGCATTGCCGCTTTTACACCACCACAACCATAATGGCCGCAAACAATAACGTGTTTAACTTTTAAATGATCTACAGCATAATTTACTACAGACATTACATTTAAATCGATACTAATAACCATATTAGCAATATTTCTATGCACAAAAACTTCACCTGGTTTTGCGCCCATCAGTTCTTCTGCTGTAGCACGACTATCTGAACAACCAATGTAAAGTAATTCTGGACTTTGTCCTTTTCCTAATTCTTCAAAATAATTTTTATCTGTAGATAATTTTTCTTGAATCCAATTTTCGTTATTTTTAAATACCTCTTTTAAGTCCATGTGTTTTTTTTTAAATTGTTTTTTAAGGTTGTTTTTTAGCTTAAACTAATATCTGATTTAGGTCTTACATTAAAAAAATGAATAAAACTTTCAGGATTTTCTACAATACCACGTTTAGAAATTAATTTAATATCAATGTTTTTTTCTTTAGCTTTAAACAAGAAATCTTCTAAAATTTCAATAATATCATTGTCTAAATATCTTGTGTTTATCAAATTTATTTCTAAAATTGTGTCTTTTGGTAAACTATCTAACTCTTTTAAAATGGCACCTTTATTAAAGAATGTTACTTCTTCTGCTAAAGTCATTTTTATTTTGTGTTTGCCATCGCTATTGTCTTCAATATGAAGAAAGTGTGAGTTTTGATAACTTTTTAATAAAATAACAATAATTCCAACACCAAGTCCTAAACCAATTCCTACTAATAAATCAGTAAAAACAATACCAACAACAGTTACAATAAATGGCACAAATTGTTTCCATCCTAGTTGATACATCTGTTTAAATAATTTAGGTTTTGCTAATTTATAACCCACAACTAATAAAATAGCAGCAAGTACAGATAAAGGAATTTTGTTTAATAAAGTTGGAATTAAAATTACAGAAATTAACAATAGTAAACCATGTAAAATTGTAGATAATTTTGATTTTCCGCCAGATTGTACATTTGCAGAACTTCTTACAATTACTTGTGTAATTGGTAAACCTCCTACTAAACCAGAAACAATGTTTCCTGCACCTTGCGCCAATAACTCTCTATTTGTTGGTGTTACGTTTTTGTCTGGATCTAATTTATCACATGCTTCAACACTTAATAAAGTTTCTAAACTTGCTACTAAAGCAATTGTGAAAGCTACAATCCAAACTTCTGGATTTGTAATTGCTGCGAAATTTGGGAAACTAAACTGCCCTAAAAATGAATTGATATCATCTGGAATTGGCACACTTACTAAATGCGATGTTGAAATAGCTAACGATTCATTAGAACCTGTTAAAAGATAAAAAATAATTCCTAAAACGACAGCAATAAATGGTCCTTGAATAACGGTGAAAAATTTTGCTTTTTTAGATAAAATAATATCCCAAAAAAGAATAACAACCAATCCTAAAGCACCAATCACAAACGAGCCTAGAATAAGATGATCGAATATATGAAAAAGAGAAGAAAAGGTGTTTTCTCCTGAAGCTTCTATAAAACTATCTGCTCCTTCTGGTTCTGCGTCATACCCAAAAAAGTGAGGAATTTGCTTTAAAATAATGATAATTCCAATACCAGTTAACATCCCTTTAATTACAGAAGATGGAAAATAATAACCAATAACTCCGGCTTTTAATACCCCAAAAATTAATTGAATGATCCCTGCTAATACTACAGCTACTAAAAAATTTTCATAACTTCCTAAAGTCCCAATAGCAGTTAACACAATTGCAGCTAATCCTGCTGCAGGACCACTAACCCCTAATTTAGAACCACTAAGGCTTCCTACTATAACTCCACCAATAATACCGGCAATTACGCCTGAAAACAAAGGTGCTCCACTGGCTAAGGCAATACCTAAACACAAGGGTAATGCTACAAAAAAGACTACAATACTTGCAGGTAAATCGTTTTTTAGATGTTTAAACATAGTAAATATATTTGTATCTATTCACTTTTAAGAATAGATTTATTGTTTTAATAAAATGTAGAATTTAATTTTTGTTTGTGTACGAATTAAGATATTAATTCGGGTGGAGGAGTAATTGTTTTCGGAGAAAAGACCGTATATTTTTTAGAAGTAAAACGAATGTTTTTTACTTTTTGAATCTTTTTAAAGAAAATGTATGAATAAGAGTGTGTAGAGATAATTGTTTTACTTAGGCTTTTTGTTTCTAAGCCTTTTTCTTCATCTTCATTTAAACTAAGTGATATAGATATTCCCTGATCTTTATCGATAACTAAACTTATCACTGTTGGCGCTAAAATAACACCAGTGAATAAGATAAGAAAAAAAAGGGCTATTTTAAATTTCAATTGTGTATTTAAGTTTTTACTTTTTACAAAAGTAGTAAATCAAAACTAGAAACTGGATATAACTTTGATATCTTCAGCGATAATCCAACCAATTTTGCCGTCTGCCAATTTAATCTTTTTCCAGTTATCGATGCCGTCTAGTACTAAAACTTTTGTACCCTCGTGTAAAATAAATACATCTTCTGAGTTAAAGGTTGGTGCATTTCTAACTTCTGTTTCTTCTGCAAAAACAATTGCTTCTTTATTGTTTTTAGAAATAGAATATTGATTAAAAGTAATGAGTAAGCTAATAATTAAAAGGATAAAACTAACAGAACTGGTTACAAAGTAAAACCTTTTTCTAGAAGGAACATCTGCAAAATAAAATAGCAAAAATAATACACTACCTAAAATAGAAAATGCAACTACAACAACAGCCCATTGGTTATAAGATAGCTGCTGTAAATAATTAATGTTAAATTTTTGAAGCACAGTTTTTGGTAATTCTTCAATTTTATCTAGCGCCAAACGTTTTGCAAAAATTAAATTATTTGCGGCATCTTCATTTAAAGGATTTATTTTTAAGGCTTTTTCTAAGTAATAAATAGATGGGCCAACTTTATTTAATTTATAATAAGAACTCCCTAGATTGTAATACAATTCTGAAGAATGTAAACCCTTAGATTCAATTTTTTTATAAAGTTCTATAGCTTTCTCAAAATTTTGATTTTTGTACAAATCATTTGCAGACGAAAAAAGTTCATCGGCATTTTGTGCAGAGATTGTATTGGCTATTATCAGTAATAAAAATAAGACTTTTTTCATCCGAATAAATGATAGTTAATTTTTTTGATATGTAATCATTTCCTTTATCAAGGTATAAATATTTTTATGTAATCCCTTAAAAAGTGTTCATCTTACAATTGTTTATCTAATTGAACGATTACTTGTTTTGCTCTTTCAAATTCTTCCTTCATTTCTGTATTCGTTATTGGTGTATAACGAGCAAAATCCGAAGATTTTAATACATCTATAAACTGGTGTATAGTTGGTTCGTCAACGTTTTTTTGTTGTAAAATTTGAGTTATATTTTCTTTGCTAATTCCGGCAATTTCTATTTGTAATTTCGCTTTTAAATAATTGTGTAAAGCACGTTCTAAAGCCTCATAAAAAGCCTCTTTTTTTCCTAATTGTTTTTGAGCTTCAGATAAATATTTTTTGGCCAATCGTTCTGCTTTTCGTTGTTTAACACCTATAACATCGCTATTGCGTTTTTCATTATTTTTTGCAATCGCAATACCAATAGGTATTAGAATTAATGGTACTAAAAGGAGTATGTAAAATAATAAAGATTTATAAAAATCTCTAGTTTCTTTTGTTTCAAAATTGGTAGTTGTTAGTATATATCTAAAGCTATTTCCAGTAGAAACAACATCTTGCTTTTGTATAGCATTAGCGTTGTTATTACCAGCGCTCATGTCTCTACCTTCTAAAACTTCTACATAAAAATCGTTTGTAGCAATCGTTTCATACTTTTCTTTAGTTGGATTAAAATAAGAAAATGAAGTGTCTGGTATTTTATATTTACCCTTGAATTGAGGCACAATTGTATAGACATCTTCTACAGTACCAGAAATTCCATCAGTTTGAACATTAATGGCTTCTTTTCTTTCTGGTTGATATTTTTCTAATTCTGATGGCGTTTCTATTACCGGTAATTCAAATAATTTTAAATTTCCTTTACCAGAAACTGCCACTCTAATTTGTGATGATTCGTTGGCTTTTAAATCGTTTTTACTTAAAGAAACATCAAAAGAAAATTGGCCAACCGCACCTGTAAAGTTTTCTGGTTTGCCTTCTAAAGGAAGACTTTTAGGTTTGATTGTTTTTTTAGCGGATGCAAATCCTTTTTTAATATTTTTTGTAATTACGTTTCCAAAAAAGTCTGCTCTTCCTGTTGGTACACCAATAACAATATCCATTTTCATAGGATCAATATCGAGGTTACCTGTTTTAGTAGGAATTAATAATGCTTTTTGTAGTACAATATATCTGTAGTTTTCATTGTTGTATTTACCCATTTTTACAGGAAAACCATCAATCTTAATGTCTTGATTCCAGAAACCATTGTATTGTGGTGCTTCTGTAACTCCAGTATCATAAACACTTACATTTTCGCTAACATACAGTCTGTATTCTACATAAATTCCTTCGCCAACATAAGGTTGCGTTTTAGAAACTTCTGCAACTAAATGAATGTTTTGTTGTGCAATATAATTTGGGTCATTTGGATCCTCAGGAATATCAATAGGGTCTAAAACAATAATTTTTATCATTTTAGAATTTAAAGTTCCGCCATTGTATTTTATACTTGCCGCATCAATAATGAGTTCTCCTCTTCTTTTAGGCTCAATGATGTAGCTGTAAGATTGTGAAAAACTTACTTTTCCATTAATCCAAGATTGACTAACCGATTGGCTTGGGCCTTGTATCACTTTAAAGTCTTTAAAACTTGGAGGTGCAAAATTATCTGCGCCTTGTTTGTTGATAGAAAATTCTATTCTTAAACGCTGATTTAAACCTAGTTTATTTTTACTAACATCTACAGATAATTCTGCTTCTTGTGCAAAAATAGATAGTGCTAATAAACTTATAAATATCGATATGTAAACTTTCAATTTCATCTTAAAGCTTCAGTTTTACCAATCTTTTTCTTGTTTTACTTTTTCTCCTTTTGCTTTTTCTGCATTCATTTTCTTTTGCGTCTTTTTTTCTTCGTTGTTTAAGCTTTCTAATAATTGCTTAATTTGCTCGGGAGACATTTTTCCTTTTTGAGGTTTTTGCTGTTGGTTAGGATCTTTTTTATCGTCTTTTTTAGGATCTTGTTTTTGATCTTTATCCTTGTCTTTATCTCCTTTTCCGTCTTTATCCTTGTCGTCTTTTTTGTCTTTATCGTCGCCCTCTTTCTTATCCTTGTTTTTGTCTTTATTTTGATCGTCTTTATCCTTTTTATCTTGATCTTTATTGTCTTTGTTATCCTTATTTTTATCGTCTTTTTGATCTTGTTTTTCTTTTTCAAGATTTTTTTGAGCAACGGCTAAATTATAACGAGTTTCATCATCTGTAGGATTGTTTCTTAAAGAATTTTTATACGCATCTACGGCACCTTGATAGTTTTTAGTTTCCATAAAAGCGTTACCAAGATTGTGGTATGCTTCTGCTTTAGATGATTTGTCTTTAGCTGTTTTTGCTGATAATTCAAATTGAGGTACCGCTTCTTTGTAGTTTTTATTTTGATACATAGCGTTTCCTAAATTGTAACTTGCTTTTTCATAAGAAGCGCTATTTTCTAAAGCTTTTTTGTAAGCTACAGAGGCATCTGTGTATTTTTCTTGTTCATATAATTTATTGCCATCTCTTACCAAACCTCTGGCTTTACGTTGCAAAGCAAGAGAATCTTTTTGAGCAAGAATTGTGGTTGATGATAAAAACATCAAGCATAAAATAAGTATGTTTTGTAATAATTTCATGGTTTATTTTTTTGCTTTTTCTTCATTAAATAAATCAATTTTTCTTAGCCATTTTGTTTTCTTATCAAATAAGAAAATATCTAACAATAATACTAAAAGAGCGATTCCTAAAAACCATTGAAACTGATCTTTATAATCAGAAAACTGCTTGGTTTCAAATTCGCTTTTTTGAGCGGTTGCAATAATATCAGAAATCTCTTTTACTGGTTTTTCGGTAACATTACCATCAATATAAGTTCCATTTGCTGCGTCTGCAATTCCTTCTAAGATCTCTGGTTTACGTTGTGTAATTACAGTTTCTCCTTTATTGTCTTTTTTGTAGCCAATCATAGAATTACCAACACGCATAGGAATTGGTGCACCTTTCTCTGTACCCACACCCACCGTGTAAATTTTAATGCCTTTGTTAGCTAAATCTTGCGCCATTTGTTTGGTTTCTTCCTGATGATCTTCTCCATCAGAAATAATTACTAAAAAACGGTTGGTTTGTTCGTCATCATTATAGTACGTTTTTGCTAAATCTAAGGCTTCATTAATAGCGGTTCCTTGACTAGAGACCATATCTGGATTTGCGTTTTGTAAAAACATATTTGCTGCCGCATGATCTGTTGTAATTGGTAAAAGTGGATATGCATTACCGGCATAGACAATAATACCAACTCGATCGCTACCTAAATTATCTACAATTTTTGATATAATTTGTTTTGCTTTTTCTAATCTGTTTGGTGCAATATCTTCTGCTAACATACTCTTAGAAACGTCTAACGCAAAAACAATATCTACACCTTCTCTTTTGATGGTTTTTAATTTAGAACCCATTTTTGGATTCACTAAAGAAATTACTAAAAAAGTAATTCCTAAAAGCAACATGATCAATTTTAAAGTTGATTTAAATACGGATGAATTTGGCGCTAATTTTTTTAATAAACTCAGATTAGAGAATTTACGTTGCGTTCTTTTTTTCCACCATAAAACCAACAGAAATACAACAATCATTGCAGGAATAATTGCTAATAAATAAAAATAAATTGGTTCTTCAATCTTATACATTGTGTAATTGTTTAAGCGGTTATTTGTTTAATTGTTAATTCGCGTTGCTAAGTATTTACACGTTTAAACAATTAAACAGTTACACTTTTTTAAATGAAACTCTTAAATAATGTGTTTCTTAAAATGAATTCTAGTATTAAAAATCCAAGAGCTAAAAAAACTAATTCTCTATATAATTCTTGATAATTGTAATATTTAAATTCTTCTATTTTTGTTTTTTCGAGTTTATCAATTTCATCATAAATTTCTTTTAGTGATGTGTTGTCTGTAGCTCTAAAATATTTTCCTTGTGTTTCTTTGGCAATTTCTTTTAACAAAGCTTCATCAATTTCTACTTGTTGCTTTCTAAATTGTAATTGACCTGTTCTTGGGTCTTTTGCCCAAGGAAAATCGGCCATTCCGTTTGTACCAATTCCTATGGTGTATACTTTTATATCTAGCTCTTTAGCTAATTCTGTTGCGGTTCTAGGATCTATATTTCCAGAATTATTTACACCATCAGTTAAAAGGATAATAACTTTAGATTTTGCTTCGCTTTCTTTTAGTCTATTCACTCCAGAGCCCAAACCCATTCCAATCGCTGTTCCGCCATCTAATTGTCCCCATTGCAATTCAGATATCGTACGTTTTACAATACTTTTATCGCTTGTAATTGGTGTTTGTGTAAAACTTTCACCTGCATACACTACAATTCCTATTCTGTCATTTGGTCTTCTGTCAACAAAATCTACAGCCACATTTTTAAGTGCTTCTAAACGGTTTGGTTTTAAATCTCTTGCCAACATACTTGCAGAAACATCAATAGCCATTACAATATCTATACCTCTGTTTGTTTTTGTTTTTTTACTAACAGCAACATTTCTTGGTCTTGCCAAAGCAATAATAATTGCCGCTAAAGCCAAGATTCTTAAAAGGTGTAAAATTGGTTTTAGTTTTGGTAAAATAGATGCATTTGCTTTAAAACCTTTTACACTTGGTATGGTTAACGCCGCCGCATCTTTTTTGCGCATAAAAAAGTACCAAATTGCCAATACGGGAATTAAAATCAACAGCCATAAAAACTCCGGATTTAGAAATTCAAAATTAGTCCAATTCATCATCTTTCTTAATTGGTTTAGGTTTTAAATTACTAATGATATCAAGTGCATCTTTTCTGTCTTCTTCAATTTCTAAAGCCAAAGGTTTCGATTTTGCAAATTTCACTAAATCGGCCTCTTGTAGCAATTCTTTTAGTTTTTTAATGGTTTCTTTAGATGTTTTTATGGTGTCTGCCTCATTAAAATCTTTTAGCATCTCTACAATTTCATCCGTAGTTTTTTCTAGAGCAGGCACACTTAATTCACGTTCAATATAACCACGTACAATTTCTGTTAATTCGCTATAATATTCTTTGACTTTATTGTTTTGCCAAAGTAATTTTTCATCTAATTCATTCAATTTAAAGACAGCTTCTTCATAAGGAGGTAAAACTCTAAATGTTGGTGCATCTTCTTCCACTTTTCTTTTTCTAATTACAAACCAATAAATCCAGAAACCAATAATAGCTAAGGCAGCTAATAGAATATAGATATACATTTTAAAATCATCGAAAGTATACGGTTCTGCTTTGATAGATTTTATAGGAAACTTTTTAACTTTTGTGGTATCAATAGCTACTGTTGCTACATTTACTAACAAAGAATCTGTAAGATAGGCTTGGTTTCTGATAAAAATATGTTGCTGTGGTATGTAAAATGCGCCACTATCAAAACCAGTAATCACATACTTTTGAATTAACATATCGTTAATTGTATCTGTCTTTACAGAATCTATAATTTCGAGTCCTTTTAATTCTAATTTTGGTAGAATAACATTATTAATTTCATTTACAGTAATCTTTAAATTAAACTGTTCACCAATTTTAATTTGTGAAGTTTCAATTTGTGCTTTTACTTTTGGGTTTTGCGCAAAAGTAATTGCTGTGATCAGTAAAAAAATATGTAAAATGTATTTTTTCATGTTTTGTTTATCTTCCTTTATGTTTAAAATAACCTAAAAGTTTTTTTACGTAACCTTCATCAACCCTTGTGCTTATTGTACCTGCGCCACTTCTTTTAAAAGTATTGATATAATAATCTGTTAATTTTAAGGCATGAGCTTTGTAATTTCTTCGGATGGTTTTAGAGGATGTATTTATCAATTGAACAGCGCCAGTTTCTGCATCTACCATTTGAACCATTCCTAAATTAGGAATTTCTTCATCATGTTTATCGTAAATTCTAATTCCGGTTAAATCGTGTTTTTTGGCGGCAATTTTTAATGTTTTTTCGTAATCATCATCCATGAAATCTGATAACATAAAAACAATGGCTCTTTTTTTCATCACGCTTGATAAAAATTTTAAAGCTACAGAAATATCCGTTTTTTTACTTTTTGGATGAAATTCTATCAGTTCTCTAATAATTCGTAAAACGTGACTTTTTCCTTTTTTAGGCGGAATATAGAGTTCAATATCATCAGAAAAAAGAATTAAACCCACTTTATCGTTATTTTGAGTAGCAGAAAAAGCCAATGTTGCAGCAATTTCTGTAACCGTATCTTTTTTAAATTGAGTAGAGGTTCCAAAAGATTCAGAGCCAGAAATATCTACCATTAACATCATGGTTAACTCACGTTCTTCCTCAAAAACTTTTACATAAGGTTCGTTGTAACGTGCAGTAACATTCCAATCAATAGCTCTTACATCATCACCAAATTGATATTGTCTTACTTCAGAAAAAGTCATACCGCGTCCTTTAAAAGACGAATGATATTCACCTCCAAAAATATGATCAGACAAACGACGTGTCTTAATCTCAATTTTACGAACTTTTTTTAGTATTTCTTTAGTCTCCATTATATCAGTAAACAGTTTTCAGTAGCAGTCTTTAGTATTCAGTATTCAGTTTGCAGTCACAGTATTCAGTAAATTAGAATTGAGTAAACAACTGCCTACAGAAAACTGAATTACTGCCAACTCTTTTTATGGTACTTCAACCTCGTTGATAATTGAATTTATGATGTCTACAGAAGTTACATTTTCTGCTTCTGCTTCATAGGTAATTCCTATTCTGTGTCGCAATACATCAAAAACAACCGCTCTAACATCTTCTGGAATTACATAGCCTCTTCGTTTAATAAAAGCATAACATTTAGCAGCTTTTGCTAAGTTGATACTTCCACGAGGAGATGCTCCAAAACTGATTAAATCTTTTAATTTTGGTAAATTATATTTCTCTGGATAACGCGTTGCAAAAATAATATCAAGAATATATTTTTCAATCTTTTCATCCATATACACCTCATTAACAGCATTTCTTGCTCTTAAAATTTGATCTACAGAGATTACTGGATTTACTGTTGCAAAAGTACCAGATAAATTTTGACGCATAATCACTTGCTCGTCTTGTAGTTTTGGATAATCAATAACCACTTTTAGCATAAATCTATCAACTTGTGCTTCTGGTAAAGGATACGTCCCTTCTTGTTCTACAGGGTTTTGAGTTGCCATTACTAAAAAAGGTTCATCTAACTTAAAAGTAGTATCACCAATTGTAATTTGACGCTCTTGCATTGCTTCTAATAAAGCAGATTGCACTTTTGCAGGTGCTCTGTTAATCTCATCTGCTAATACAAAATTTGCAAAAATTGGCCCTTTTTTAATTGAAAAATCATTTACTTTCATGTTGTAAATCATGGTTCCAACAACATCTGCAGGTAATAAATCTGGTGTAAATTGTACTCTGCTAAAACTTGCTTGTACTGCTTTAGATAAAGTGTTAATGGCTAAAGTTTTTGCTAAACCAGGTACACCTTCAAGTAAAATATGCCCATTACCAAGTAAACCAATTAACAAACTTTCTATCATTTGTTTTTGACCAACAATTACTTTACTCAATTCTAAAGTAAGAATATCTATAAAGGCACTTTCTCTCTCTATTTTTTCATTAATAGCTCTTACATCTACGTCCATATATAATTTAAATTAAGTATTAAGTTTTATGACGAACAAAGCTACAATATTAACAAAATTAATGTTGTTAAAAGAAGGTTAAAGATGATATAGAAATTTTTATTACTTTTAAAGAATATTTAGCAAGAACAATTTTTAAATGGAAAAGTTAACAGACAAGTATTTATGGAAAGCACTAAAGGAAGGCGATTTAAATGCTTTTTCTGTGCTTTTTGAAAAATTTTATCCGTTGTTACATAGTTATGGGTTAAAAATATCTAAAAGTACTGCCGTTACAGAAGATACACTTCAAGACTTTTTTTTATACGTTTATGAACACAGAGAAAATTTAAGCGATTTAGATGTAATTGCGCCTTATCTTTTTACTTCTTACAAACGCTTTTTACTTAAGGTGATGAAAAAAAACGAGAAATTTAAACATACAGATTTTTCTAATGAAGAATTTGTAGATATTCAATTTACGGCAGAAGAGGTAATTACAAACCAAGAAACGGCTGTTTTTAAAAATAGAAATCTTTCTCAATTATTAAATAAATTACCTAGTAGACAACGAGAAGCTGTTTTTTTAAAGTATTACAGTGGTTTAAAAGCAAAGGAGATAGCAGAAATAATGGGTATTAATTATCAGAGTGTCATAAATACCTTATTCAAGGCTATAAAAAGTTTAAAAGAAGAGATTTCTATTATAAAATTATTTAATTAAGCTTTAACATAAAATTAAGAGTATATAAAGTAAATAAAAGACTTATATATATATACACAAGACATTATTATTGAAATGATTAAGAAAAAGTACAATACCGTTAATGATTTTTTACAAGACCCATCTTTTAATAATTGGGTTTTACAAAATAATGGTACAGATATAAATTTTTGGGAATTTTGGATTGCTAATAATCCAGATAGTAAGCATTTAGTAGACGAAGCAAAAGATCTTATTTTGGGTTTTTCTTTTAATAAGGATTTTGTGAGTGAAGAAAAAGTTGCTTTTGAATGGAAAAAATTAGAATCTAAAATTCAAGCAAAAAAAGTTAAGCCAAAAAATAAAGTAGCCTATTTAAGATATATCAGTATAGCAGCGTCTGTGCTTTTGTTAGTTTCTATTGGTGTTTATTTTAATAGCAAGAGTTCTAAAATTACACACAAAACAAATTTTGGAGAAATATTAAATATCAAATTGCAAGACGGTAGTGATGTTACTCTAAATTCAAATTCAAGCTTGTCATACTACAACAACGATAGTAGAAAAGTTTGGTTAGTGGGAGAAGCTTTTTTTCAGGTGGATAAAAAAGTAGAAACCCACGCTAAGTTTTGGGTTTTAACCAAAGATTTATCTGTAGAAGTATACGGAACCTCATTTAATGTAAATACAAAAAAGAAAAAGACAGACGTTTTCTTAGAAGAAGGTAGCATTTGGTTAAAACTAAAAAACGGAACGGATAAAAAAATGATTCCGGGGAATTATATTTCCTATTCATCAGAAAAAAATGAAATCGTAGAAGATAAAAATATTTCTAACCCTGTTTTAAAAACTTCTTGGAAAGACGGTTCTTTACTTTTTGAAAACCTATCTTTGGTAAAAGCAATGGAAAAAATAGAAGAATCTTATGGGTATTCTATTATTTTTAAAGATGAATTAAGCAAAAAATTATCAATTACAGGAGCTGTACCTACAACTAATATTGACATCTGTATAAAAGCTATTGAAAAATCTGTTGATGTAATTGTTATTAAAAAAGATAATAGTTTAATTATCAGTGTAAAGTAGATGTCATTTTAAATTCATAAATGACTCAGAAATCGGTATATATTAAATTTTTAGTACTTGTTTTTATCATTTTTGCGCTGCAGAACACTGTTTCACAAGAACGTAAAAAACAGGCAATACCTTTGTCTGCTCTTCTAGATAAAATAAGCAGTTCTCATAAAGTATTCTTTACGTATAAGGCTAATTTACTTTCAAATACATTTATTCAAGAAGAAGGTTTTAACAACTTGTCTTTAAAAGAGTCTATTTCTTTATTAGAAAAACTAACTTCATTTTTATTTGACGATTTAGGGAATAGTTATTATGTAATTTATCCAAAAAAGGAGTTAGCAGATCGTAAAATTAATGCGAGAGAAAAAATTGTTCTTGCATCTAATGTTGGCATTGATAGTTTACATAAAGAAAATAAAATTAGTGTAAAAGGAATTGTTTTAAGTTCAGATAATACACCTCTTATTGGTGCGACCCTGCAAGAAATAACAACTTTAACAGGAACTACAACAGAGATAGATGGTACTTTTGAACTAGAAGTTTTTAAGGACAATAATGTTGTTATTAGTTTTTTAGGCCACAATTCTAAAACAATAAAACTTACGCCAAATATATTTCATACCATCGTGTTGTTATCTGGTCAAGAACTAGACGAAGTACAAATCGTTGGCTCTAGAAATAAAAATAGAGTTGCAAATGATACGCCGGTTGCGATCGATTTTATTGATATAGAAAAACAGTCTTCAAAAAGCAGTCAGGTAGAAATGAATCAATTTTTACAACACGCTATACCTTCTTTTAATGCCACAAAACAATCTGGTGCAGATGGCGCCGATCATATAGATCCTGCAACGATTAGAGGTTTAGGCCCAGATCAAACATTGGTTTTAATAAATGGCAAAAGAAGGCATCAAACCTCGTTAATAAATTTATACGGAACCAGAGGAAGAGGAAATTCTGGAACGGATTTAAATTCAATTCCAATTTCTGCCATAAAAAGAATAGAACTATTAAGAGATGGTGCTTCTGCACAATATGGTTCTGATGCCATTGCAGGCGTCTTAAATATTGTTTTAAAAGATGCAGATGATGCATTAAATGTTACTTCAACAATTGGTTTTAATAATGCGGATGTAAATGCTGTTTTTCCTAATAAAGTAGATGGATTTACCTATAAATTAGGATTAAATTACGGCACAAAAATATATAATGGAGGTTTTATCAACTTTTCTACAGAAGTTTTATCAACAGACCATACCTATAGACCAGGAACATCTGCAAGAGAAAAATTTGGTCAGGCAGCTGTAAAAAGTGTAGGTATTTTTATAAATGCAGAAATACCAATTCAAGAAAATTCTAAATTTTATCTAAACGGTGGGTTTAATTATAAAAATACAGAAGCCTTTGCATTTACAAGAAAACCAAATAGTGAGCGCAATGTGTTGTCTATTTATCCTAAAGGATTTAACCCTTTAATTACTTCTGATATTTTAGATAATTCTTTATCATTTGGAATGCTCACAAATTTTAAAGACTGGAATATAGATCTTAGCAATACATTTGGAAGAAATAATTTTAAGTACTTAATTAAAAACACATTAAATGCAACACTCGAACAAAATTCTCCTACAGAGTTTGATGCTGGCGGGCACCAATTAATACAAAACACTACAAGCATCGATTTTTCTAAATATTTTTTTGCAAAAACGTACGGATTTAATATCGCTTTAGGATTAGAATATAGAGTAGATAAATACAAAATAGTTGCTGGTGAAGAAGCTTCTTATGCTGCTTATGATATAAACGGAGAGCTCGTAAATTCCCAAACACCCGTTGATGATTTTAAAAGACTTAATGGCCATATTATTCCAGGTGGATCTCAAGGTTTTCCTGGGTATTCTCCAGAAAATGAATTAGATAAAAATAGATCTAACTTTAGTGGTTATTTAGATACAGAAATAGATTTCTCTAAAAAATTTATGATTGGTACTGCTGTACGATATGAATATTATAGTGATTTTGGCAGTACTTTAAATTATAAATTAGCATCTAGATTTAAAGTTACTAAAAAATTTAATGTTAGAAGCTCATTTAGTACAGGTTTTAGAGCACCTTCTTTGGTACAAGTATACTACAATTTAACGTTTACAAATTTTATTGGTGATATGCCTACAGAGTCGCTTTTGGTTGCAAATAACAGTGCAATTGCCCGTAGGTTTAATGTTGATAATTTAAAAGAAGAAAGAGCAAAAAATTTTAGCTTAGGATTTGCTACAAAATTAAGCCCTAATTTTTGTGCAACTATAGATGGTTACTATGTGTCTGTTAATGATAGAATTATTTTGAGCGGTAATTTTGATGCTTCAAATTTAGGTCTAGGCATACAAAACGTGCAATTTTTTGCAAACGGAGTGGATACAGAAACTACTGGTGTAGATGTGGTTTTAAATTGGAATAAGAAAATAGAAAATGGTGAGGTATCTATCGATTTATCTGGTAATATAAACCATATGAGTATTACAGAAATCAAAAATAAGCAACTAGACAAAGAAACCTTTTTTGGCGAAAGAGACCGCCAGTTTTTATTAGCTTCTGCACCTAATAGTAAATTTAATTTAGGAGTAAATTATCAGTATAAAAAAATAAAAACTTCTTTAAGCTTTACCAGATTTAGTAGTGTAGAATTAATAGATTGGCAAATAAGCGAAGATCTATCAAATTTTAATAATTCAGAAACAGAAAGATTAGCTGCGGCTAAAGATTTTTATGAATCAAAAATAACCACAGACCTTCATCTTAGTTATCAGTTTAATTCAGTAATCAATCTACAATTAGGAGTCAATAATTTGTTTAACATTTATCCTACAAAGCAAAATAGTTTTACTGATAGTGGTGGTTTATGGGATGCTACACAAATGGGAACAAATGGAGCTTTTTACTACACAAAATTGAATATAAAACTATAAATACTATCTTATTAATTGCTTTTTGTTATTTTTTTTGAAAAAAAAACAATTTTAAAGAGTATATCTTTTCTTTTTCTGTCTTATATAATAAATTGGTCACTGCATCTTTGGACGATTGTATGTGTTACTCAATTAATTTATTAACTAATAATTTATTTATGAAACAAAGCTATTTATTAAAATTATGTACAATTACTTTTATGTTTATGCTGCCTCTAGGGTTAATGGCACAAACTATAAAAGGTAAAGTAACAGATTCATCTGGCGCAGCATTGCCTTATATGAATGTTGTAGAAAAAGGAACTTCTAATGGAGTTACTACAGATGATAATGGTGAATTTTCCATTAAGGTAGCTAGTTTACCTGCTACTTTAGTGGTTTCTTCTATGGGTTTTGCTACAAAAAGTGTAAAAGTAACACAGCCTTCTTATTTAACAATAGTTGTTAATGAAGACAATGCTTTAAATGAAGTAGTAATTACAGGTTCTAGAACACCTGCAAGAAGTAATACTAAAAGTCCTTTGCCAATAGATATTGTATCTGCAAAAGATTTAGTATCAACAGGACAAACTACTTTCGATAAAGCATTACAGTATAAAATACCTTCTTTTAATACGGTACAAACACCTGTAAATGATGCAACTTCTTTATTAGATCCGTATGAAATTAGAAACATGGGACCTAGTAGAACTTTAATTCTAATAAACGGTAAGCGTAAAAATTTATCTGCTTTATTATACACACAAACTTCTCCAGGTAGAGGGGAAACAGGTTCAGATATTTCTGGTATTCCTACAGATGCAATTAAATCTGTTGAGGTTTTAAGAGATGGAGCTTCTGCACAATATGGTTCTGATGCAATTGCAGGGGTAATTAACATTATTCTAAAAGACAACAAAGATGGTGGTTCAGCAACTTTAAGAACAGGTATTACTTCTGAAGGCGATGGCGAAATGTTTGGTGTTTCTGTAAACAACGGATCTGCTATTGGTGATGATAAAGGATTTATCAATTACACATTAGATTTTTCTAAAACAAGTTTATCAAATAGACCAGGTACGGTAAGTGCATTAGGTGAAGCGGATCCTGATTTAGGTTTTGGTGCCGATTTAGGTTTTGTACAAGAGTTTTTATCTAGAAAACCAGATGCTGGTAATATTAACGGTTCTCCAGAAACTGCAGCTGCTAAATTTTTAATAAATGGTTCTTATGAATTAGGTGACGAAACAAACATGTATTTTAATGCTGCTTTTATCAATAAAAAAGTAAATTCGTATGCAAACTATAGAACTCCTTATTGGAGAACTGTAGAATCAATACCTTATTTAGCAGATTTTTTCCCTGGAGACAACCCAACTACAGCTGGTGGTTATGATGGATATGTGCCAACTTTTGAAGGAGATTTAAATGATTATAATGCTACAATTGGTTTTAAATCTGTAATTAATGATTGGAATGTAGACGCAAGTTTTACAACTGGTGGAAACTCTCAAACCTATAAAGTAAACGATTCTCATAACAGAAATGTTGTGTATTCGCCATCAACTTGGGTAGATGGAAATGGAAACGGAACTGTAGATGCAGGTGAACTTACAGAAGGATCTGAATTATACAGAGCAAACTCTAAGAAATCTTTTGATCCAGGAGGAACAGGATTTTATCACAATGTAGGAAACATAGATTTGTCAACAATTGTTACAGATAACTTAAGCTTTGCCTTTGGTTCTGAGATTAGATTCGAAAGATTTGATGTAATTGAAGGAGAATTAGGTTCTTATGACGGTGGTGGTGCAGATTCATTTGCAGGAAATAGCCCAGAAAATTCTGGATCTTTTACACGTTACAACTTTGGTGGGTATGCTTCTTTAAACTGGAATCCTTCGGATAACTTAACTTTAGATGGTACAATAAGAAGTGAAAACTATTCTGATTTTGGAAATGCTTTTGTTTGGAAAGCAAGTGGAGCGTATACAATTTCTGATAAATATACCTTAAGAACTTCTTTATCTACAGGTTTTAGAGCACCAACGTTACACCAAATTTATACACAAAAAGCACAATATAGCTTTGTACCTGGAGAAGGGATACAAGTAGGTGGTTTGGTAAATAATGTGTCTTCTCAAGCTGGTTTATTAGGTTTACCTAAATTAGATGCAGAAACTTCAGATAACTTTACTTTAGGATTAGGAGGTAAAGTGAGTACTAATTTTAGTTTTACAATAGATTATTACAGTATTAATGTAAAAGACAGAATTGTATTAAGTACAGAAATTGGTCCAACTGATGCTGGTAACACTGCGTTAGATAAAATTTTAGAAGACAATAACTTAAGCGATTTAAGTTTCTTTGTAAACGCAATTGATACTAAAACTTCTGGTTTAGATGTTGTATTTACGTACGACAAATTAGAAGTTGGTAATGGTAAATTAGGATTTAACTTATCTGGTAACTACACCATTGCAAATGAAAGAGATGGAGCTGTTAAAAATCCTACTTTGGTTGCAGACGCTGGGCAATCTGTTGTGAATGATACACAAGAAGCATTATTTTTTACTTCTAGACCAAAAACGAAATGGATTTTAGGAGCTAATTACGATATTGGTAAATTCGGATTATCTTTAAATAATACATATTTTGGAAAAACTACCTTCAAACAACAAGGTCTTGATGCTAATTTAAGAACAGAATTTACGCCTAAAGTTGTAACAGATTTAGGAATTAATTTTAATGCAACAGATAAATTAACAATTGCATTAAACGTTAATAACTTATTAAACGTTTTACCAGAATGGGCGTTTAAAGCAGAAAATGCTGCAGGACAAGCAATAATGGATAGTACTGCACTTACATCTAGTGGTCAAACAGAAATTAAAAATCAATCAGATTTAATTACTTTTAACCAACGTTATTCTCAAATGACGTATGATGGTTATCATTTTAGTCAATTAGGAACGATGTTTAATTTATCTTTAAACTATAGATTTTAATTAAAATAAAATTCACATAATATTAAAATGCTACTTTATTTAAGGTAGCATTTTTTTATATTTATATTTTAAAATTAAGAAGTATGCAAAGCTTATATTCTAATGGATTTGAAACTATTTATGATGAAATGTACCAAACATTTATCGATTATAAAGAGGAGTTTACATTTTATAGCACCGTTTTAAATAAGCATAACAAAAACCAAGTATTAGAAATTGGTTGCGGTACAGGCAATTTAGCAAGAATTTTTTCTGATCATAATTTTAAGTATACCGGTTTAGATTTTAGTATAGATATGATTAACTTGTGTACGTCTAAAATTGCAAATGGTAATTTTATTTTAGGTGATATGACTAATTTTTCTTTAGAAAAAAATACAGAAAGTATCATCGTAACGGGCAGAACTTCTAGCTATTTATTATCAAACAAAGATGTTTTTGGCTTCTTAAAATCTGCACATCAAAATTTAAAAACAAACGGAATTTTATGTTTCGATTTTATTGATGCAAATCGTTTTTTAAAAGAAATTAAAGGCGGAAAAGAAGTGCTGCATACAGCAGAATTTCATCAAAAAAAATACGAAAGAATTAGTTTTTTTAACACCAATACTTCAGAAAATTTGATGTTTCATTGGGATGCAAAATATTATGAAATTTCTAAAAATCAACAAAAATTAATTGCAGAAGATACATCAGAAGTAAGAGCTTTTTCTAAAAACGAATGGGAGCTTTTTTTGCATCTAAACAATTTCGAAATAATAGAATTTATAGACAGAAAAAGTTATGCGTTTGATACGTATGTAGTGGTTGCTAAAAAAATAGAAAGATGATTAAGTACACAAAAGCAACTTCTGTTGCAGAATTAAAGCAAATTATTGAGCTTCAAAAAATAAATTTATTCGAAAATTTATCTGAAGAAGAACGAAAAGAACAGGGTTTTGTAACGGTAAAACATACTTTAGAAATCTTGCAAGCAATGAACAATGCTTGTCCGCATACTATTGCTAAGCATGAAGAAAAAGTAGTTGGTTTTGCGTTGTCTATGACAAAAGATTTTGCTGGTGAAATTGACGTTTTAAAACCAATGTTTGCCGAAATCTCTAAAATAGTTGCTGATGAAAATTATCTTGTAATGGGACAAATTTGTATCGATAAAAACTACAGAAAACAAGGTGTTTTTAAAGGATTGTATCATTTTATGAAATCTGATATTTGTAAAAATAGCTATACTTCGATTATTACAGAAATTGATATTAAAAATGAAAGATCTCTAAATGCGCACCAATCTGTTGGTTTCGAGCTGCTAAAAGATTTTACCGCAGGTGATAAAAATTGGCGAATTGTGTGGTTAAAAGTTTAATATTTTTTTAATTGAAATGAATCTTTTGCAAACTCTCCATAGGTAAAATAGTTGATCCAATCGCCAAGGTTTATGTATTTGCTATTTTGCGGAAGTGTAATTTCTAAAGGTAAATGTCTGTGACCAAACACAAAATAATCATAGTGCTGTTGTGTTAGTTTGTATTTGCTATATATAACTAACCATTCTTTTTCATCACCTAAGTATTTGGCGTCTTCATCACCAGAAATCGCCTTGTTTTTTACAGACATAAAGTGTCCTAGTTTTACGCCTAAATCCGGATGAAGCCATTTAAACATCCATTTAAATAAAGGAAATGTAAATACTTTTTTCATGCGTTTAAAACCCTTGTCATCTGGTCCTAATCCATCTCCGTGACCAATAAAAAACTTTTTAGTATCAATAATAAATTCTTGAGGTTTGTGATATACAGGGATATTTAATTCTTTTTCAAAATAATCATTCATCCATAAATCATGATTACCCACAAAGAAATAAATAGGAATGCCAGCATCTCTAATTTCTGCTAATTTCCCTAACGTTCTTACAAATCCTTTAGGAACTACGGTTTCATATTCGAACCAAAAATCGAATAAATCGCCAACTAAAAATATAGCGGCTGCATCTTTTTTAATTTCATCTAACCAAGCCACAAACTTTTTTTCTCTAGGAAAACTAGCTGCCGCGGTTGGTGCTCCTAGATGTTGATCTGAAGCAAAATATACTTTTTTATTTTCTGATGTGTTTATTGAAATCATTGGTGCAAAGAAAAGCTATTTCTTCTTTCTTTCCAACTCTAAAACCTTTTGCAGCATGTTATCGTCTTTATGAATAATTTTGTAGAAGCCTACATCCCCAAAAAGAACATTAGCTATAGATGCTTTTAAATATTTTTGAATACTTTCTTTGGTTTTAATTGATGGATTTGCACTTTCATTAATTGATTTTAAATAACTATTTAAAACAGCATTGTCTTTATCAAAATCAGCAATAAAGCTATCTACGGTCCATTTTGATAATTTTTTTCGATTAGTATCTACATAATCAAAAGCGAAATTATTTATAGAATTAAAATAGTAATTAGACATATAAGCAGTAGTATCTATGGCAACAAAAACATCTGGCACAATACCGCCACCACCATAAACTATTTTTCCTTTTGGCGTTTTATATTGCAAAGAATCTACTATTTTAATACTGTCTTTACTTAACAACTCGCCACTATTTACTCTTTTTTGATAATCTTTGTAATAGTTTCCTTTTTCGCCTTTGGTGTAAGGTTTTTGAATTGAACGTCCAGTAGGAGTGTAGTATCTTGCGGTGGTTAAACGAACAGCAGAGCCATCGCCTAAATCCATTTCTATTTGAACTAAACCTTTACCAAAAGAGCGTCTTCCAATAATGGTTCCTTTATCATTATCTTGCAAAGCACCTGCAACTATTTCTGATGCAGAAGCAGAGTTTTCATCAATTAAAACATACAATCCGCCTTTTTCGAAAGAACCTATTTTTGTTGCAAAAAACTCTTCAACTTGTTCTTTGTTGTTTTTAGTAAAAACCATGAGTTTATCATCTTCTAAAAACTCATCAATAATTCTGTTAGCAATGTCTATATAACCACCGCCGTTGCCACGTAAATCTAAAACCAAAGCGGTCATTCCTTTGCCAATTAGCGCGCTTAAAGAAGTTTTAAATTCTACATAGGTATTTCTTGCAAAGCGATCTAGTTTTATATATCCAACAGAATCTGTTAACATATACGCTAAATCTACACTTTTAATATTTACATCTCCACGAGTAACATTCACATTAAAAACCGAGTTGTTGCTTTTTCTATAAATTTTAAGGATAACTTTTGTGTCTGGTTTTCCTTTTAAATAGTTAGGAATTGCGTCACTTCTAAGGTTTTTGCCATATAAAGTGTCTTTATCTGCCATTAAAATACGATCTCCTGCTTTGATGCCGGCTTTAATACTTGGGCCTCCTTTTATAGTTTGTACAACGGTAATAGTGTCTTTAATCATTCTAAATTGAACGCCAATTCCTACAAATTTACCTTGCATGCTTTCGGTAACTTCTTGCAATTCATCTTTAGGAATATAAACAGAATGTGGATCTAATTTACTTAGCATTTCTGTAATAGCACCATCTAATAAGCTGTCTGTATTTATATTATCTACATAGTCTTGTTCTATAAAATTTATAAGTTTTTTGATTTTTTGTTCTTGTGCCGAGGTTTTTGTAAGTGAGTAGATATTATTATAACTTCCGCCAAAAAACACACCAATTAAAATACCAAGAACAACAGCAATTGATAAATAGATGGGTAGATTTTTTTTATTCATAAGGTAAATGATTAATTTCTACACCCGCTTTTACTAAAAAGTCTAAACCTGCAGCATCTCTGTATGCTTTTGCGTAAACCACGCGTTTTATACCTGCTTGGTGTATTAATTTACTGCATTCTGTGCAGGGTGATAATGTAATGTATAAGGTTGCATTTTTTGCTGATTGGGTAGACGAAGCAACTTTTAAAATTGCATTGGCTTCTGCATGTAAAACTTCCCATTTTGTAATTCCTTCTTCATCTTCGCAACAATTATCAAAACCTGTTGGGGTGCCGTTAAATCCATCAGAAATAATCATTCTATCTTTTACAATTAAAGCCCCAACTTGTTTGCGTTTACAATGCGATAATTTACCCCATTCTAAAGCCATTTTTAGGTAAGCTTTGTCGAATTTTAATTGCTTTTTTTCTGTCATAGAACGAAAGTATAAAGATTTGTAGAATTAGAACGTTAATTATTAAACAAAAATTTTACCAAAAAACACGGTCTATCATCATTTGTATCGAAAAACCAATTACGATAGATGATAAAACGATAATCCAATCTCGTCTGTTTACTTTAAAAAGCCCCTGCATTAAGTAACCAATACTTAAAATTGATAAAACGATAATAATTTGTGCGGCTTCAATACCAAGTGCAAATTCTGCTAAAGGTAAAATTTTATCATCTTCTTGACCGATCATCATTTTAAAGTAATTAGAAAACCCTAATCCGTGAATTAAGCCAAAAAATAGCGCAAAAATTAAGTTGAGGTTTTCTTTTCCTTTGGATGTTTTTTTAGCAGTAAAAATATTAATTACGCCAGTAATAAAAATGGTAAGTGGTATTAAAAATTCAATTAATTCTAGCTTTATTTCCAAAATTCCAAATGCCGCTAAAGCCAATGATGTAGAGTGCCCTATGGTAAATAATGTTACGAGCCAAAGTACTTTTTTCCATTGTTTAAAACTAAAAACAACCGCTAAAACAATTAGAAATAAAATATGGTCAATGGCTAAAAAATCTAACACATGATATAAGCCCATTTTAAAATATAAAAGAAAATCGTCCATTTATAAAGTTTGATGTTGAAACATCAAAGATATTAAAAACAATAATTGTACTAAATTATAATAAGCATTGATTTGCAAACATAAAATCCTCACCACTTTTTAAGTAATGAGGATTTAGAGAAAAAATGGGGGATATCTTATTGCACTGTTAAATAAGTTCCTTTAAAATTTTGATTTAACACCATCATTTCTAAAGGTTTATTTTTAGAATTTCTTTTTACTTCTATGGATGCTTTTCCGTTTGCCATTTCTATAGATTCACTTCCTGTTGGTGTTCCTAAACTTTTCATGGTTTCTCCGCCAGATAAACATTGAAAATACACTCTGTTTTCATAATCTAAACAGCGTAAACCATTTTTATCAAAAGCAATTGCTGTAACTAAATAATTACCATTTTCTAAAACGGAATAGGATAGTTTTAAACCTTCTGCTTTTTGGTTTTTAGTAAATCTATAATTGATAATGAGTTTGTCTGTAACTGTCTTTCCATCAGTAGTTTTTCCTGAAGAAACCAATGTGTTTTCACCTTCTCTAAATTGTAAATTCCAATTGAGTCCTGCAGCAGGAAATTCTTTTGTATTTCTGGTTTTTGTGCCTAAACTTTTTCCGTTTAAAGACAATTCTACTTCTTTACAATTGCTGTAAACACTAACATCTCTAGCTAATCCTTGTGGTCCTTCGCGCTCTGTCCAAGTATGAGATTCTATGTACGTAAATGGGTCTTTGCTCCAGTAACTTTTAAAAACATAAAAAGCATCTTTTCGGTTTCCAGCTCTATCAACCAACCCTTTTTGATTCATATACGGAATCGCATTTTCTGGTCTTAAAGGTGTTCCGAAATCTTTAAATGCCCATTGAATATTACCCACAAAAGTTGAGTCGTTTTCTGAGATTCTTAAATGCCAATCAAATAAATCTACAATATAATTTTCGCTCCAATCGCCAATTTGCGCAATGTTAGCAACATCTGTTTGTACAATTGCTTCTTCCCAACCATCAGCCTGAATGGCTCCTTCGCCAGTAATTGGATTTTCTGTATGACGACCAACATGACTAGAACCGCCATACTCTGCATGTAAAAATGATTTGTATTCTTTTTTGTATTGATCAATTGCTTTTTGATAACTTTTGTAGCTACCAGAATACCAACCAGACCAAATTGATGGCGAGAATACATCTACAATATCAGAACCTTCATAATATTTTCTGATTGCAGTTTTTCTTGTTGGATCTAATTGATGAGATAAATCGTTTAATTCTGTTAAAAAAGAATTCATTTTTTCAATCTTTCCTCCGTCTTCAAAATCTGGCAACCAATACATTTCATTACCTAAAGACCAAATGATTACACTGGGTCTGTTGTAATTTTGGTTGATAATTTCTGTCAACATATTTTTTGTGTTGGTTTTCCATGTATCATTACCAACGCCACCTCTACACCAAGGCAATTCGTCCCAAACCAACAAACCTAATTCATCACAAGCTTTATAAATTTCTGGATCTTGAGGATAATGTGCTAAACGCACAAAGTTGGTTCCCATTTCTTTAATCAATTCCATATCTGCTCTGTGTTGTTCATTACTCATAGCAGCGCCAACTCCGGCATGTTCTTCATGCCTGTGCGTACCTCTTAATAACAATCGTTTTCCGTTTAAAAAGAAAGCACCATGGTCTTTAAATTCAAACCATCTAAAACCAACTTTATCAGATATTTTATCTTTTTCGGCATTATTTTCATCTAGTAAAGAAACTTCGATTGTATATAAATTAGGGTTATCGGTATCCCATAATTTAGGATTTTTTATAGCATAAAAACTAATTTTAGCCAAACCATTATCAACAGAAAAAATATTTTCTGCAACAATTTTATTCTCTTTATCTTTTAAAATAGCTTTTACTTTTGATGAAGTATTTCCATTTATTACAGAAACGGTACCTTCTAAAGTTGCCTTTTCTTCGGATACTTTAGGGGTTGTATATTTTAGATTTGCTAAATGTGTTTTTGGTTTTGACTGCAACCAAACATCTCTAGTAATTCCGCCATATATAAAAAAATCTGATTGTTGCGATGGAATAACTTCTGGATCATAACTATTGTCAACTCTTACAATAATTTCATTTTCACCAGATTTTAGCGCATCAGAAATATCAATTGTAAAACCGATATATCCTCCAATATGCGTACCAACTTTGGTGCCGTTTACAAATATTTTTGATGTGATATTTACCCCTTCAAAATACAATTCGTAAATACTATTAGCGTTTATGTTTACATCAATAGTTTTTTTATACCAACTGCCACTTCTTCTGTATCCAGGATCTAAATCTGTTGCATCTAAACTATTCCAAGAATGAGGAAGGTTTATTTGTTGCCAATCTTTGTTCTCTATTGCTTCAGAAATTTGTTCTGTATCATTTTCTAAATACAACCAATTATTATTGATGTTTGTTTTAGTTCTTTCTGATGATTCAGCTATTTTATTAGATGAATTACAAGCTGTAATAATCAGCATTAAAACAAAAAGTAGCGTAAAGTTTGATACTATTGATGTTAATTTGTTTGTTGTTTTCATAAAATTAGAGTGCTTTTAACCTTAATAATGTTTCTAAATAATAATAATCTCCATACACAATTGGTTCGTCTATTTCATCTTTTTTAGGCCAATTTCCTGTGCTGTGTTTTAGAATAAACGGCGCATTAATGGTAGGTTCTAAAATATATTCTGATGACTCTAAAGTGTCGATTATCTTTTTACTATACTCTAAATATATTTGATTTTTTGTGTACTGATATAATTCAACAAAAGCAGAAGAGACTACCGTTGCGGCAGAAACATCTCTTGGAGCATTTGGTATTGATGGATCGTTAAAATCCCAATACGGAATACCATCAGCTGGCAGATTTTCATGATTTAGATAAAAGTTTGCCGTTGCTTCTGCTCGGTCTAAATACCTTTTATCATGCGTATATCTATATGCCATTGTAAAACCATAAATTGCCCAACCTTGACCACGTGCCCAAGAAGAAGAATCATTATAACCTTGGTGTGTTACCTTCAATCTAACAGTGCCGGTTTCCGGATTGTAATCTAGCACATGAAAGCAGCTGTTATCTTCTCTAAAGTGATTTTTTAATGTTGTATTTGCATGTTTTACAGCAATTTTATGAAAAGAAGAATCTTTAGAAATTTTCGTAGCTTCAAATAGCATTTCTAAATTCATCATATTATCTATAATTACAGGAAAGTTCCAATTTTCTTTGTTAAAATCCCAAGAGCGGATGCTACCAACAGTGTCGTTAAAACGTGTGCTTAAAGTTTGTGAACTTTTGATAATAATATCTTTATATTCTTGATTAGTTTTATTGTGTTTTAAACCTTGTCCATAACTGCAAAAAACTTTAAAACCCATGTCGTGTGTTTTATCATTGAATTTTTCTTTTTCAATAAATGAAGTCCAATTTTGAGCTAACTCTTTATATTGATTGTTGTGGGTTAATTCATAAAGTTGCCAAAGATTACCTGCGTAAAAACCGCTTGTCCAATCTTTAGAAGGTACTTTGTTGATTTCATTTTTTAGTACCGAAAAATTTCTTGGAAAGGCTAAAGAGTCTGGTTTGTAATCTAAAAATTTATGATATCTAGTTTTTAGATTTTCTTCAGAATTAAAAGTTTTTTCTTGTTGTTTACAAGAAACGAATATACTCAGCGTTAAAAGTAGAATTGAAAAGTTGTATAATTTAGTATTCATGTTTTTTAGTTCAGTTTTATACGAAGTATAAATTTAGCTGTTTTAAAAGATTTACAAATCCTAAAAGAGGTATAAAAAAGTACAACCCTATGTTATTAAAGAGAAGAGATAATAAAGTAAGTCTCTTTTTTAACAGATATTATTTTTTTGTGCAAAGATTTTGAGAAGTGATTTTTAAACTAGATTCATGACGTTTAGTTTAAAGAGTGTTTAAAACTTAGTTAACTATAAGTTTACTAAGGTATTTGATGAGGAAATATTGTTGTATAAAAAAAGGCGTATAACTTTTTACAAAGTATATACGCCTTCTAACTCAACTAATTCAAATAATAATTTTTATAAAGTTTAGTAACCAGGATTTTGTGTTAAATTCGGGTTTCTAATAATTTCATCGATTGGAATAGGAAATAAATAGTCTCTTGAAGCATCAAAGAATTTTACTCCAGGTCCAACACCAGATTCTGTAGATACTTCAGATTCTAATCCATTAGATCCAAATACAGTAGCTCCCATTTTTCTTCTAGCGATGTCATACCATCTAGACATTTCATAAGCTAATTCTAATCTTCTTTCTTCTAAGATTAAAGTTCTTAATGCGTCTTTACCAGTTCCAGAAATATTAGCAGGAGAAGTACTAGCTACATTACCATTTGTAACACCACCAGCTCTAGCTCTAGTTCTTACTCTGTTCACATATCCTTCTGCTTCAGCAGAGAAACCTAATTCGTTTGCCGCTTCAGCTGCAATAAGTAAAACTTCTGCATAACGAATCATCATATAGTTAGATTGAGAACCTCTCGTGTTTCCATCTTGTTGAGGAGCTCTAGTTGCCATATACATATATTTAGCAATATGAGGACGATTTACAGCTAATGGGTCTGAAGTAAAATTTGTATAATCTACCCAAGCTCCTTTTATATAAGCTGTATCATCTAAAGTAACTGCTCTTCTGTAGTCTTTAGCATCCCAAGTAGTATATACTTTAAGCGCAGGTACTTGTACAGACCATCCACCACCAGCAGATTTCGTTCCGTTTAAATATTGGTCATCACCTCTAATTCCTTGCATAGCTCCTTGGTAGTCTCTACCTTGATCTCCATCAGAAACACCTGTAAAGTCTAGTACAAAAATTGGTTCTAGAGAAGCGTCAACTTTTACACAGTCAAATAAATCTTGAAAATCTGGAGCTAAACCTAAGTTGTAAACTCCTTCATTACTAATAACATCTTTAGCTTCGTCGTAAGCTTTCTTAAAGTTAGCATCATCATATTGTGCCATTGTTAAATACACCAATGATAAAAATGAACTAGCAGCTGCTTTAGTAGGTAAAGCTCTTGATGCTCTTGTATTTGGTAAATTTAATTTACAATATTCGAAATCTGCAATAATTTTTGTATAAACTGTAGCAACTGGAGTTCTTTCAGCAACAGAAGCATCACCTAATAAAGTGGTATCATCTAAATAAGGAATATCACCAAATTGTCTAACTAAATGAAAATATGTAAATGCTCTTGCAAAACGTGCTCTTGCTATCAATTCTTTTTTAGCTGTTTCATCTGCATTTTCTACATAGGCACTTTTTTCAATAGCTTCATTTGCAGCTGCAATAATTTGATAGCATTTTTTCCAATAAGTGTTAGAACCACCACTAATTAATGCATTGTCTGCTTGAACTGTAAAGTCATCATGATCTATTCTTTCTTGTACACCAGTTCTTCCAATAGCCGTCATATCACTTCTAAATTCAAGTGCTTGAGCCATTTCTCTAGATAAAAAGTTTCTATGTACCATGTGCGCATAGGCACCATTAACAAAACCTTCAATTTGATCTAGGGTTAAATTCTTAAAATACTGCTCAGGGTTTAACTCTGTTTTAGGCTCTTCAATTAAATCTGAACACCCAATCATTGATAACCCTATTATCAACAAGTATATGTATTTATATGTTTTCATATTTCTTTGTTTTTATTTTTTTAATTAAAATTTGATGTTTACTGTAAAACTAACAGATCTAATTGTTGGGTAATTACCAAAGTCATGCCCTTTAACTACGTTAGTTTCACCTGTACTTTGACCACCACCACCAAAGTAGCTTACTTCAGGATCAAGTCCAGAATAGTTGGTAAAAGTTAATAAATTCTGAGCACTTAATGCAAGTCTAAGATTTTTTAAACCAAATTTCTCAGCAACATCAGTAGGTAAATTGTAACCTAAAGCAATATTCTTTAATCTAACATAGCTACCGTCTTCAACAAAACGAGAAGAAATTATTTTTCCTCTACTAGCAACTGCTTTAGGAATGTTTGAAGTTGTGTTTGTTTCTGTCCAAGAGTTTAAGATGTCTCTAACAGAGTTTGAATCTCCATTGTATAATTGTACATTTGTAAGGTTTAAGATTTCTCCACCTTGAGAACCTTGAACAAATACATTTAAATCCCAGTCTTTGTACTTAAAGTTATTTGTAAGACCAAAAGTAAAATCTGGTGTTGGATCACCAATTATTTTACTATCATTAGTGTCAATAGCTCCGTCAAAATTACCATCAGCGTCAGCTACATCAGTATATAATGGGTCTCCAGCTCCACCTCCTGCTATAATAGCAGTTCCTGCTGGTAAGTTTGTTCCATCGTATACTCCTCTATATTCAAGACCCCAGAAAAGACCTGCAGTTTCACCCTCTCTTAAGATATAAGTATCTTTTCCAGAAAAATATCCAGGTGCTGCACTGTCAATAATATCTGTTCCGCCAATTAATTTAACAACTGTATTTTTGTTAGTAGACCAGTTAAAGTCTGTAGTCCATGAGAAATTATCATTAGAAATATTTCTTGTATTTAGAGAGATTTCAAAACCTTTATTATTGATTTGACCAACATTACCATAACTTTCTACATTAGCTGCACCAAGGTATAATGGTGTACCAGTGTATTGTAAAAGTAAATCTTTAGTATCAATATTATAGTAATCAAGAGATAAAGAAACTTTATTTTTATACAAACCTAAGTCAACACCAATGTTTGTTTGGTAAGAAGATTCCCATTTTAAATCTGGGTTAGCTTGTTGTGCTAAAGAAACACTTGCATCTGTACCAACTGCAGTTGCAGGAGTTACTTGAAGTTCTGCTAAAGATTGGTAAGCGCTAATTGCTTGGTTACCAGTAACACCATAACTTGCTCTTACTTTTAAGTTATTTATAGTTTCATTATCTTTTAAGAAATCTTCGTTAGATGCTTTCCATCCAAATGCTCCAGAAGGGAAAATTGCGTATTTATTATTTGCAGCAAAGTTAGAAGAACCATCTCTTCTTACTGTACCTGTTAATAAATATTTATCATCAAAATCGTAGTTTAAACGACCAAATTGAGATTGAATTTCACTTTCACTGTAAGAAGAAGTTACTCTTCTAGTTTCTACGTGACCAGCAGCTAAATTCCAGTAAGTAAAGTCATCACTTAAAAGGTTTTGAGTATATGCAGAAAATCTTTCAGTAATTGTTTGTTGGTAAGATACACCCGCTAATGCAGTAAGTGTTCCTTTTCCAATTTCTTTAGTATATGTTAAATAGTTTTCATTTAATAAAGTAGTTCTTCTTCTACTAGCTAAACCAGCTCCTCCTGTAGATAAGGTAAAAGTTTGTGGTTTAAAGTATCCAACAGTTTCATTAAGAGCGCTAAATCCAAAAGTACTTCTAAATGTTAAGTTTTCTATAACATCGTAGTTAGCATATAGGTTTGTTCTATATCTATCTGTTTTAGTTTCATTAATTAATTCATTTGCAATAGCATAAGGGTTTTCTACACCGTCCCCAACAGAGTTAAGCGTAAAGTTACCATCTGAGTCATAAATACCTCTATCTGGCGTAAATCTAAAAGCTAAAGAAACAACATCATCACCACCACCATTAGCAGTTTCACCTGTTGATTGTGTAAGTACTCCATTTTTAGTTCCTCTACTTCCATAAAGGTTCATTCCTAATTTTAATTTGTCTGTTACTTGCGCATCAATGTTAGATAAGAAAGTTAAATTCACAAAATCAGAATTTATAATTATACCTTCTTGTTGAAAGTAGTTTGCAGAAGCATAGAAGTTTGCTTTATCTGTACCTCCTGAAAAAGAGAATTGGTGATTTGCAGTACTACCTGGTCTATAAATTAAATCTTGCCAATCTGTATCTACACCAGCATATTGTGCATCTGTAGTGTAGGTACCAATCATATTTCTATATGTTCTAAATTCATCCGCATTTAATAAATCTAATCTATTAGCAGTGTTTTGAATAGAATATGTAGAGTTTAATTCTACAACTAACGCACCGCTTCTACCTTTTTTAGTAGTTACCATTACAACTCCATTAGATCCTTGAGAACCATAGATTGCAGTTGCAGATGCGTCTTTTAATATTTCAATCGATTCAATGTCATTTGCTTGTGGCATGTTTGCACCAACAAATCCATCTACTACGATTAAAGGAGAGCTATTTGCACCAATAGAAGTATTACCTCTAATTTGAATACTAATAGGTGCTCCTGGCTCACCACCATTGTTAGATTGTACAACAACACCTGCTGCACGACCTTGAAGTGCTTCAGCTGCATTTAATACAGGGAACGCTGTTAATTCGTCTGCTTTAACAGATGATACAGATCCTGTTACGTCACTTTTTTTACGAGAACCATAACCAACAATAACAATTTCATCTAATTGACTTGCGTCTTCTTTTAAACTTACGTTAATAGTAGTTTTATCCGTTACTTTTATTTCTTGTTTTGCATAACCTATATAGCTAAATACTAGTATAGCTCCAGTTTTTGGAACAGTAATCGTATAGACACCGTCAAAATCTGTACTTGTACCTGTAGATGTTCCTTTTACTTGAACACTTACACCTGGTAAGGCACCTTTAGATGCGTCTTCTGTTACTTTACCAGTTACTTTTTGCTGAGCAAAAGTAAAAAGCGAAGCCAACAGAAAGAAGCAAGTGCTAATTTTTTTAATTGAGTTGTTTTTTAACATAAAATTTAATTTTTAAAAGATTTTAAAATGGTTGTTTTTATTGGTTACCCAAACTGGTAAACCAAAATTGGTTCGCCAAATATACAATTTTTATATATTATTTTATCTTATTTGTGTGTTATTTTGTCACTATTAATCATTTTTTTTTTAAAAGGGATAATTTTTAAAATAATTAACTCGGAATTAACATCTGTAAAGATTTTTTTGGGTAATTTTTCTATGATTTAAAAGTAGACTAATTGTATGTTTTAATAATCCTAAAGAGGGTGTAAAATTGTTCAAACCTAAGTATAGCTTGATTTTTTAGGGTGTAAAAAAGTGATAATTAAAATTCAGAAAACTTTTTAGCGTACTGAGAAGGTGTTTCTCCAAACTTTTTAAAGAAACATTTGCTAAAATATTTAGGATTTTTAAATCCAACTTTATAACTTATTTCAGAAATATTTATTTTTCCTTGTTCTAATAATTCTGCTGCACGTTTCATTCTAAAATGTTGGATAAAATCATTAGGAGTAAAATTAGACCACGCTTTTATCTTTACAAAAAGCATCGTTCTGCTAATACCTATTTCTGAGCAGAAGTATGGAATATCAAATTCTTCGTTAGAAATATTTGCTTCAACAATTTCTAAGGCTTTTTTGTACAGTTTTTCATCCAAAGAAGAAATAACAACTTCACTTTGTGTTATTAAATCGATACTAGAAAATTTTTCTTTTAATCGATTTGTTGTGTCAAGCAGGTTTTTAATACGAATTTTAAATTCGTCAACATTAAAAGGTTTGCTTATATAATCGTCTGCACCACTTTCTAAACCTTCAAGTTTATAGATGAGCGATGATCTTGATGTTAATAAGATGATTGGGATATGACTGGTTTTTATATTTTTCTTAATTTCTGAGCATAACTCTGTACCCACCATAATTGGCATTATTACATCGCTAACAATTAAATTTGGAGTATATTTTATAGCCATATTCAAGGCAATTTTACCGTTTTCTGCTTCTAGAATATTGTAATTTTGTTTTAGTATGTCTTTCATAAACTTTCGCAAAGGTTTATTATCTTCTACTAATAAAATGATGTCTTTATCTCCGTCGTTTATTTTGTCTGCTAATTCATCTTCAAGAATAATTACAGGTTCATTTAGTTGTGTTATATATTGAGAAACATCATCACTAAATTTAAAATCTTTTATAATTTCATCTTCATTTAAATGCACTTTTCCTAAAGGAAGAATTACATTAAAAATGGAGCCAATATTATTTTTATTGTTTTTTACATCTAAGGTTCCTTTATGAAGCAACACAATATTTTTTGCAATTGATAAACCTATTCCTGTTCCTTTATTATAATCGTTATCTGGTTTATTGTTGGTAGAAACTTCAAAAAAGCGGTCAAATATTTTTTCTTTATTTTCTGATGAAATTCCTACTCCAGAATCTTCTACAGAAATAATAATAGTATTGTTTTCTTGTTTTATTCGGATGTTTATAGCGCCGTTTTTAGGAGTATATCTAAATGCATTAGAAATTAAATTATAAAAAACACGTTCTAATTTATAACGGTCATAATAAACTAGAATTTCATCTTCTGTGGTGTGAAAATGAAATTCATAATCACCATCTTTTGCAAATTCTGTAAATGATAAAAAGATTTCTTTTAAAAATTTTACAATATTTCCTTCAGCAGCTTCTAATAAAAACAAATTGTTTTCTAGTTTTCTAAAATCCATCAATCTGTTTATTAATTGTAGTAAATGTTTGGCGCTATTATCTACCACTAATAATTTTTTATACATTTTACTACTTCCTTTGTAGTCTGTTAAAATTTTTTGTAAAGGACCTAAAATAAGCGTTAAAGGGGTTCTAAATTCATGAGAAATATTGGTAAAAAAATCTAGTTTTGCTTTATTGTTTTCTTCAATTTTTTCGTTTTCTAATTGTTCTAAATCTAATTGATGTTTTAAACGAGTTCTAGATTTTAAAATAGAAATTAAAAAATAAAGTGAAAAAGCTATAATTATAAAGTATGCAAAATACGCCCACCAACTTAGCCAAGGAGCAGGTTTAACGTGTATGTTTAAAGTAGTGGGTTTTTGATTCCAAATACCGTCATTATTTGCGCCTTTTACTTCAAAAACATACTCACCAGGATTTTGAATTGTATAAAAAGCCGTATTTTCTGTTGTGTAAATCCAATCTTTTTCAAGTCCTTTTAATCGATATTGATACGAGTTGTTTTTTGAGTTTATGAAATTAGGAATTGCAAATTGAATAGAAAAATTACCTTCTTTATATGAGAGTAAAATTTTGTTTGTGAATCCAATTGTATTTTCTAGAATTGTTGAATCAGTAGTTACGTTTACAGATTTATTTTTTATTTTAAAATCTGTAATAAGTACTTGTGGTGCAAATAAATTAGAAGCAAAGTTATTCGTATTAAAGGATGTTATTCCGTTGGGACCGCCAAAATAAAACTGTGAATTGCCAATTTTTAAACTAGCATTATCATTAAATTCATTACTAATTAAACCATCTTTTTGATTGTAGATCGTACTTTTTTTTGTTTCAATGCTGTAATTAATAATACCTTCATTTGTACTTATCCAAAGATTATTTTTAGTACCTTCTAGAATACTATGAATGTTAGTTATGAACCCTTTTTTACCCAAAATAGGCGATTTAATAAAAACAGAGTCTTGTAATTTGTATAATCCGTTTGCTTTTGTGCCCACCCAAATAACATTGTTTTTATTTTCAAATATTGCAGAAATATCTTCTCCATATTGCACTTTGCTGTCGTAAAAATAACGCACTATCTTATTGTTTGCAGTTATTTTATTTAAGCCTCTCTGAGTGCTTACCCAAACATTATTTTTAGAATCAATATAAACAGCTCTTACCAAATTATTGGATAACGAATTATTGTCTGCTTCGTTATTTTCAAACGCAGTAATTTGTTTGTTTACAGCATTGTATTTAACAACGCCTAAACCAAAAGTACCAAACCAGAAATTGTTGTCTTTATCTTTTTTGATTGCATAAACCGCCATTTTACTTAAATAATCACGAATTTCTTTAGTGTCTTGATTAGTATTAAACGTATTTGTTTCTAAATCGTACAAAGAAATTCCGTTATTAAAAGTACCAATCCAAAGCAAGTGATCATGAACAAAAAGCGATTTTATATTATTGTCAATTAAAAAAGAATTGTTGGTTTTGTCTAAATAAGTAATTTTATTTGTGTTCGTATCAAAAATATTGATTCCTTTTCCTTCGGTTGCAAAAAGGAGTAGATTTTTATATTTTTCAATAGCACTAATAACATTATAACTTAATTTTTTAGAATTATTTTCATCAGAAAAATTGATAAAATTGATATTGGTTTCATCCCAAATATTTAGTCCACCATAGTAAGTTCCTACCCAAATAGAACCTTTTTTATCCTTTAAAATAGATTTGATGCTATTTTTACTGAGACTTTTAGAATCGTTAATGTCATTTTTTAAATCGATTAAAATCTCTTTGTTTTTTAGAATATGTAATCCATTATAAGTACCAATCCAAAGTTGATTTTTGTCATCAAAAAGAAGCTTTCTAATATCGTTAGAAATTCTTTGCTGATGTTCGTCTGACAGAAAATTAGACATGGTATTATTTGTTAATTTTAAAGAAAGTAAACCTTCATTTTTAGTCGCAATTATTAAATTTTGATTGCTGTCTTCTAGAAGATCTTGAACATAAATAGGATTTTCATTTTCCTTAAAATTTGTGTAATTGTAAAAAGTAAATTCGCCGTTTTTTCTTCGGATGGCTTTGCTTAAACCTGCAGTTGTACCAACATAAATCGAGTTGTTTTTGGTTTTTAAAATGGATGTAATTTGATTTCCAGCAAGGCTTTTTTTATTAGTTTCTTCATTTAAAATTGTAATAAATGAATCTGTTTTTTTAGAGTAAATAGAGAGTCCGTTAGATGTGCCAATCCAAATTTCGTTCGTATTTATTTCTTTCAGCGTCCAAATAGTATTATTGCTTAAAGAATTGTTTTTATTGTTGTGAAAATAGTTCGTAAACGTGTCTTTTTTTGGGTCGTATTTATTTAATCCGTTGTAGGTTCCAATCCAAATAAAACCTTCTGAATCTTCTAATATTGATAAAATATCGTTGTTACTAATTGAGTTTTTATCCTCAAAATTGTTTCTGTAAATTGTAAAAGAATTGCCATCATATTTATTTAAACCATCTCTTGTTCCAAACCACATTTGTCCTAATTTATCCTGATGAATTGCAAGCACAGAGCTTTGTGACAATCCATCCGAAGTAGAAATATGATTAAATTGAATTTCATTCGTTTGAGAAAAACTAATAAAAGCATTTAACAAAAAAAGAAAATATAAGAGCAGCTTTAACTTCATAAATACCTATTTGTGCAATCTGTTTTTTAACTGATATTGATACAAAGAAGGTATTTCTTTTAGCTCTTTATTTGTAAATTCTATATACGAGTTTGGTTCATAATTTATAGTAAAAGGATGATTGCCATGAACGCCAATGATTCTTGCAAAAGGGCCATCATCCATCCCGTTTAAAAGAATAGGTTCGCTAAAATTCATGTTTCCTAAAATGGTTACTTCAATATTCCAAAAAGTACTAAAAGCGCCATGAGATGGTTTCCAATACCCTGCACCTCCGCCAGCAAAAAGAGGATAACTTTTATCTTCATTTGGTGTTAAATGTACTTTTATATTGTCAAATAAATTTTGATGATTGGCACCAGAATGTTGGTCTAAAACCGGATTTACAAAAACCTCGCAATTTAAATACACGTTTTTGGTAGAAAAAGTATTAAAACTTAAAGGATGCACAGCTTCATTATAAACCTTAATATTCTCTGCTAAAACATTATGAACGCCAGCCATTGCCACCGTATAATGTGCAAGATTTGTTCCTTGTGTTGTAATATTTTTAATGGTAACATTTGCAATTTCTTCGGTTAAAACACCACTATCTGCATTTTCAATTACGATATTATGCACCCAACTATTAAAAACTCGAGTTAGGTAAATTGCGTTATTTCCTGGTTCTACATGATGCGCAACCCTTGGACTTGCAGGAAAAGTTAACTTTAGATGTTCAATTCCAACTTCTTTTAAATGTTTCCATTCAGCCAGTTGTGCTTTGTAATTTGGTTTGATATCAATTGTTAAAGGCGATTTTATGGTAATCTTGTTTTTTTTGATTGATGTAATTTCAACTTGTTGTGTTACCAAAGGTAAATCTGGAAACATCCAGTGATGAGAACCTATTTTTACATTTGCACCCTGATACAATTCAGAGATAATTTCTCCTTTTTCACCATCTTTATTAAAAATTTGTAAAACTAAAACAGCACCCGTTTTTAGTTTTGATGCGTCTTCAACTTCAAAAGTAAATTCGCCTTTTTTCCCTTTACGAACAGATGCAAAAACGTTGTAGGGTTTTTCATATTCTTGTAAATACGACTTTACCCGAACCCCAGGAACTCGTGTCCAAATAAAGCCTCCTGTCCAAGCGTATTGAGAAAAAGCTAAGTCTATGTTATGTTCTTTTTCACGCTGTCTTTTATCAAATTTGATGAGATATTCGCGTAATTCTTGCAAATCTTCTGGGTCTTTCACATACATTAAAGGTCTTGGAAAATAAATTTCTGTACCCATTTTTCCTGTTCCGGCTCCGCGTAAAACAAAATTACTGCGTTCTATATAGATAATTTCACTAATTATAATTTTTCCAACAGGTAATTGTAAAATTACATTTCCTTCAACTTTATTGGCGGCATTTATTGCTTTTATTAAGTTTTTAGAATCGTCTAAATCATCATTTGCAATTACGCCAAAATCGGTTGCTAAAATAATTGTTCCGGTTGTGTTTGGTATTTCTTTTTCTCCAGATTGATAACCAGCATAACTAAAATCTGGCAAATAATTTTGATTGATAGTCTCTTTATCAGAAATAATTTTAGGAATTTTTTGTGCTAATAAACTGCATCCAAAACTTAAAATAGAAACCAGTAAAAGAGTTTTTTTTAATTTCATAAAATTAATATTTTAAGGATTATATGCTACATTTTCTTTGATAAGAATATCAATAGGAAGATGAATTTTAGGTTTTGGCACTTTATTATGAATTAAATAATCTGTTAATAACCGAATAGATTCGTACCCTTGATCAAATGGTTTTTGAGAGATTAAAAAAGAGACAGTATCGTTTAATAAACACGCTATATTTTGTGGAGTATTATCAAATCCTATTAAATTAATATTTTTTAATAACGCAGGCTCCGTGCTGTCAACTACTGTGTAAATTCTACTAGAGGGTACAAATATTCCTTTAATTTCTGGATGATTTTTTAAATAAGTATTTATTTTTTCTTTGGTTTCTTCATAGTTATTTAAATTATCAATTTTTAAATTTTGCGTTTTAGAATTGATGTTATTTTTTATAAAATAATCTTTAAAACCCTCCATTCTATTAGAAACAGCATTGTTTTTGGTGATGTTATGACTAGATTGTATAATTAAAAATTCTGTTGCATTTCTATTGTTAAGATGCATTAATTTGCCTGCGATATAACCTGCAGAATATGAATCTTGGCCAACATAAGTTATATTTTTAAAGTCTTTAATATCAATATTTAAAAATAAATAAGGGATGTTTAATTCTTCTAACTGAGCTATGATTTTTTCCGTTTCTTCAGAAAAATTTGGAACCATAATTACGGCCGTTGGTTTTGTTTCTAACAACGCTTTAAACGCATTAAAATAAGATTCTTGATCGTATTGGTTGTAAGAAAAACTATTTACTTGCACACCAAAACTTTTTACATCTGCTGCTGCTTTTAAGATTCCTAAATTGGGTAATTTCCAAAATAGGTCTGCTTCATTATATTCCGGAATTAATACAGATATAAGGTGTTTGTTTTTCATGGCAAGCGCACTTGCTACAGGATTTACGCTAAAATTATGAAAATCAAGAATTTTCTTAACCTTAGCCTCTGTTTTTTTAGAAACACCACCTCTATTATGTATAACTCTATCTACAGTTCCTTCAGAAACTTTTGCCTCTTTGGCAATGTCTTTTATTGTAATCATATTTTTAATAAATAAACAGAAGTTGTTTTTCGGTTTTTGTATAATCTAGGTTTTACAAAAAATATCTTCTACTTAATTTGATGCAATTTAGGTAAAAAAAAGTAATTGTGTGTGCGTACACGAAATATTTTGTTATATTTGTGTGTGCGTACACGAAAAAAATGCGTAAAAATATTTTTATAATTAAGAAATAAGAACAACATGAGTAAAACAATTGTATTAACTGGGGCAGGAGGTGTTTTATGTAGCACTTTAGCATTGGCATTTGCAAAACAAGGAAATAAAGTAGCTGTTTTAGATTTAAGGAAAGATGCGGCAGATAAAGTTGCAAACGAAATTATAAAAGCAGGAGGAATCGCTTTAGGTGTTGCTGCAAATGTTTTGGAAAAAGACTCTTTAATAGAAGCTAAAAAGGTGGTAAATGCCGCTTTTGGTAAAGTTGATATTTTAGTGAACGGTGCTGGCGGAAATCATCCTTTAGGAACCACTTCTAACCCGTATTTAGAAGCTGCAGATTTAGCGAATAAAACAGAGGGATTTAAAACTTTTTTTGATTTAGATGTAAACGGAATTCAGTTTACTTTTAACTTAAATTTTATTGGAACTTTATTACCAACACAAGTTTTTGCTACGGATATGGTTGGTAGAGAAGGATGTAATATTTTAAATATTTCATCTATGAATGCATTTACACCCTTAACAAAAATACCTGCTTATAGTGGTGCTAAAGCAGCCGTTTCTAATTTTACACAATGGCTAGCAGTTCATTTTTCTAAAGTAGGAATTCGTGTAAACGCATTGGCGCCTGGTTTTTTCTTAACGGATCAAAACAGAAGTTTATTAACAAATGCTGATGGAAGCTTAACGCTAAGAGGTCAACAAATTATTGATCAAACACCAATGGGACGTTATGGAGAGCCAGAAGATTTAATTGGTACAACATTGTTTTTGTGTGGTGAAGGTGCAAAATTTGTAACAGGTGTGGTAGTGCCAATTGATGGCGGATTTGCAGCATATAGTGGAGTTTAAAAAAAAATAAAAATGAGACAAAATTTAGAACAAACTTGGCGTTGGTATGGACCAAATGACCCAGTTTCTTTGTTAGATGTAAAACAATCTGGAGCAACAGGGGTTGTTTCTGCATTACATCATATTAAAAATGGTGAAGTTTGGACTGTTGATGAAATCAATAAAAGAAAAGATGTAATAGAAAGTGTTGGTTTAACGTGGTCTGTAGTAGAATCTGTGCCAATTCATGAAAACATCAAAACAAAATCTGGTAATTATAAATTGTATATCGATAATTACAAGCAAACATTATTAAATTTAGGTGCATGCGGAATCGACATCGTGTGTTATAATTTTATGCCAGTTTTAGATTGGACAAGAACCAACTTAGATTACGAAGTTTCAGATCAATCTACTGCTTTACGTTTTGAAGCTGCTGCTTTTGCTGCTTTTGAATTGTATTTATTAAAACGTCCTGGAGCAGAAAACGAGTATTCTGAGAGTCAAAAACAGAAAGCTGCTGAGTTTCTTAAAAATTCATCCGAAGAAGAACAAAAAAAATTAATAAGAAATATTATTGCTGGTTTACCTGGAGCTGAAGAAGGTTATTCTTTAGAAGAATTTAATACCATTTTGGCAACCTATACTAATGTTGGACCAAAAGAGTTAAAAGCAAACTTGTTTTCATTTTTATCAGAAATTATTCCGTCTGCAGAAAAAGCGGGTGTTTTAATGTGTATTCATCCAGATGATCCTCCTTTTCCAATTTTAGGATTGCCAAGAGTTGTTAGTACAGAGCAAGATATTGTTGATTTATATGATGCAGTAAAGTCGCCAAACAACGGGTTAACTTTTTGTACAGGTTCTTTTGGTGTAAGAGCAGATAATGATTTAGCGGGCATGGTAGAGCGTTTAGGAGATCGAATTCATTTTATCCATTTACGAGCTACAAAACGTGATGCTGAAGGTAATTTTCATGAAGCAGATCATTTAGATGGTGATGTAGATATGTTTGCAGTTATGAAAGCGTTGGTTTTAGAACAACAAAAAAGAATTGCAGCTGGCAGACAAGATATACGAATGCCTTTTAGACCAGATCATGGTCATAAAATGCTAGACGATTTAAAGAAAAAAACAAATCCTGGGTATTCTGGAATAGGACGTTTACGAGGTTTGGCAGAATTACGTGGACTTGAATTAGGGATTAGAAGAAGTCTTTAAATCGATATTTATAAAGATTAAAAAGAAGCACTATAATTGTCATAGCTTAATTTTTTATAGCTATGACAATTGTTTAAAAAACTTCAAAAAATTAAACCATTTTAGGTGGTTTTAAACAGTAATTACTAATGAATAATCAACCTTTTATTAACGATAATTTTCTGCTAGAAAATCAAACAGCAAAAAAACTGTA
>TARA_R110001606_G_scaffold102054_1_pt1 | contig 50583 bp, 46 predicted proteins | sample TARA_R110001606 | Tara Oceans TARA_R110001606 (sample SAMEA4398315) | marine metagenome | biome: Polar Biome; feature: [SRF] surface water layer (ENVO:00010504); material: water (ENVO:00002006), including particulate matter (ENVO:01000060) such as... | depth 5 m
CCCGAGCCGATCCACGATTGAGGGAAGTTGCGGTTAAGTTGGAGCACTTTCCAGTTGGCAGAGAAGCCGGCTTCGGTCACTTGCCGGTCGTCAGGAATGAAATTGCCGTTAAAGCTCGGGCTGGGCCATGCCGACGTCAGCTTGATGTTGGTGTTGCTGCCAAGAGGAGTGAACGACAGGTTCTGGCTTCCCTGAAGCTTGAGGTCAAAATCAAAAGCGAGATCCTTTCCAAAGGCGTCAGTCAGGTCAGGTACTGCGACGGTAAAGCCAGAATAGGCGATGTCTGAAATGCGTGACCCCGGCTCAACTCTCAGGTCACGGTTATTCCATTTAACGATTACATCGTCTTCGATACCTCTGAGGTCTGATATGCCGATGGTAAGAAACGCCTGCCCCCACCTGATGGTCTTCAGGTTGTTTTCGTCAGGCATTTTGTCGAGCACAAAGCTGCCATTCACAGCCAGCGCCGACCTGTAAACGACAATTTCGTAAATACCCCTCCTGAGCTTCTCCGGATCAACCGTTCCGCTGATGTCGAGCGACTTGGGCAGGATATGCCAAAACTTCACCGCTTCCACTATCTTGTCGTCCTTCAGGTATTCGTACACAAGTGGTATGGTGAGGATAGGGCCGTTCACCAGTTGACTATCGGCCCATTTGCCGCTGACTTCTGACACAGCTTCATTATTAAGATACTCCCGTTCGCTGATGATCGATGTGATCATTGATGTGGGAATTAAGAGCAGCAGTACCAAAATGGTAATGGTGGCAAGCTTTAACATCACTGAATTCTTAATCCAGTTGTTTACTTTTTCTAGCGGAGTGGTTTCATTTTCCATGTTAAGTAATTTAAAAGTACTTTGTTTTTCAAAGTGATTAGCTAAATTTTTTTTACTTCAAAAGCTGTTCAATGGCCTTGATATGTTTGACAAAGGCTTCTTTTCCTTCCGACGTGGCCATGTATTTGGTGTTGGGTTTTCGTTCAATAAACTCCTTTTGGACAGAAATGTAAGTGCTTGTTTCCAGTGACTTCAGGTGAGTCGCCAGATTGCCATCTGTAACATCGAGAAGACCTTTGAGCGAGTTGAAATCCATAGCATCGTTGACCATCAGGGCAGACATAATGCCCAGACGGATTTTGTTCTCAAACGCCTTGTTCAAATCTTTCAGCAGTTCTTTCACGACCCGTACTTTACATGCATCACAATGCCATAGATAATGTGCAGCAAGCCGAAACCTACCGCCCAAAAGAGCAGGCCATACCCAATAAACTGACAGGCCAGTAACCCCAGTGCCACCTGCATCAGGCCCAGGCTTCTTACTTCCGAAAGTGTGTATTTACTGGCGTTGACGAGTGCGAGCCCATAGAAGAGTAATGTAAGTGGGGCAAGCAGGCCGATCAGCCCTTTAAAGAGGAGGATGACGCACAGTATGCCGCCCGCTGCCAGTGGGATAAACAGGTTGATGAGCAATCGTCTGGCCTGACTATCCCACAACTTCTGGTTGTTTTTGGAGGCTTTGCGCTGTGTGAAAAACAAACCGGCACCCACAGCCGACAGCAGGAGTGCCACAGCGATGATCAACAACTGAGAGATGTTCTCGTTGCTCAGCAGTGCCTGCCGGTAGCCAAGATAGTCCTGGCCGCTATAGACCATTTCGTAAGCGACGTAAGCCCCGATGAGTCCCAAACAGCCGGCTACAATGCCCGACATGCCGCTTAGTGAGATAAACCTGGAAGAGCGATCCATGATCGACTTAATTTCCTGCAGGTCGTCTAAGTATTTTTGTTTCTCCATTTAAAAAGTACTTTGTAGTTCAAAGTAAGTGTTAATACGGACAATTTGCAAATGTGTTTTTCAGTTCGGGTAAATTATTTTTCCAGCCAGGCTTCTAATCGGGCGGCGACATGAGGCCAGTCGGCTAATTTTTCTGGGTTTCTTGGTGAGCCGACATAATACTCCACGGTATCTGAAAATTGTCCATTCTCAAGCTTCGTTACTTTCTTCCTGTGAAAGCTAAACACTTCGCCTTTGTGTTTCAGATGCACCCAACCTGTCTTTTTGGTAAGCAGGATCTCATCTTCAAGCCCTGCTGCTTTAAGCAGGTTCATTATATCTTTATGCTCTGTTGGGAGGAGGCGCATAGGTGAAAGTTAGATATATTTTTATCACGCAAAGCGAATGAGACCCCAAAACGTAACTCTTCTCTTTGCGACTTAGCGCCTTTGCGAGCTTTATCTCCACTCTTAACATATCCTTAACCTCACTTCTACTTAACATTTGAATAACAAATCGCTATTTTCGGACGATGGGAGAGACCAAACCGGAAAGTGCTGTAGTTGATAATAAACTTGAACCTAAGCTGGGCCCACTGATGCTCTGGGGACTTGGCGTCGGCTACGTCATCTCTGGCATGTACTTCGGCTGGAACCTGGGCCTGGCGGAGGGTGGAACGCTTGGGTTGGCCATTGCCACCTTCTTCATTATCATCATGTACGTCACGTTCACTTTCAGCTATACGGAGCTTGCCTGTGCTATTCCAAAGGCGGGAGGGGCGTTCGACTATGCCAACCGGGCGCTTGGTAAAAATCTTGGTTTCCTCACAGGCATGGCTCAGAATATAGAGTTCATTTTTGCACCTCCGGCCATTGCAGCAGCGATTGGCGCCTACTTTCATATTTTCTTTCCTGCCATCGATACCCTGCTGATCGCTTTGGCAGCCTATGTTATTTTCACATCACTTAATATCGTCGGCGTGAGGGCGGCGGCTACTTTTGAACTCGTCATTACTATCCTGGCCGTAGTGGAACTGTTGATTTTTGCTGGTGTGACACTACCTGCTTTTGAATTCAAAAACCTCCAGGCAAATTCACTGCCCAATGGATTTCAGGGCATTTTTGCCGCTCTTCCTTTCGCTATATGGTTTTTTCTTGCCATCGAAGGGGTAGCCAATGTGGCAGAGGAGGCCAGAAATCCACAACGCAGCATACTCATTGGTTTTGGCTCAGCTATTTTTACCCTGGTGGTACTCTGTGTTCTTACGTTTGTCTCATCGGTGGGTGTGGCGGGATGGGATGCCATCGTATTTCCCGAAGGAAGTACCACTGCCTCAGATTCGCCACTGCCACTTGCTCTTGGGAAAATAGTTGGGAATGAGCATATTCTGTATCACCTGCTGATTACGGTTGGGCTTTTTGGCCTGGTAGCATCGTTTCATGGTATTATTCTGGCAGCAGGTCGCTCTACTTTTGAGTTTGGAAGGGTAGGCTATGTGCCCAAAGCCCTTGGTAGGGTGCACCCCAAAACCGGTACACCTGCCAATGCCCTGGTGGTAAATATGGGCATTGGAATATTAGCGCTGCTCACCGGAAAAACTGGCGAAATCATCACCATTGCGTGTTTCGGTGCGTTGACACTCTACATTTTGTCGATGATTACCTTCTTTGTTCTCAGAAAAAATGAACCCGACCTCAAGCGCCCGTTCAGAGTGCCGTTGTATCCTTTATTTCCTGCGACTGCGTTAGTAATAGCAACGATAGCCTTTGTGGCCATCACCTGGTACAACCCTATGTTGGCCCTGGTCTATTTCGGACTGCTAATTATCGCTTATATTTGGTTTAAGCTCACCTATAAAGAATCGTGACCATGCAAGTGAAAGGAATGCTTACGCTGGATGAACTGAAAAGGAAAGTGGCCTCAGAAGAGATCGAGACCGTGATCACTGCCTTTACCGATCACTATGGTCGCATGATGGGCAAGCGCTACGACGCTGAGTTTTTTTTGGAGAGCGTCGTGAAAGGTGGCACGCACGCCTGCAACTACCTGCTCACCACTGACATGGAAATGGAGCCGGTTCCTGGCTACGACTTCGCCAACTGGGAGCTGGGTTACGGAGATTTTCATTTGGTGCCCGACATGAAAACACTGCGGGTAGCCAGCTGGTTGGAATCCACGGCTCTGGTTGTTTGCGACGTGTATTCCGATAAAACGCATGAACTGGTGCCGGAAGCACCCCGTTCCCTACTTTCCAGTCAAATCAAGCAGCTAAAAGCTCAGGGCTTCGATTCTGCTGCGGCTACTGAGCTCGAATACTATTTGTTTGAAAACGATTATCGCTCAGCGCATGAAACTGGCTATAACCAAATGACCCCTGCGGGCTGGTACCTGGAGGATTATCATATCATGCAGGGCAGCAGAACGGAGGAGTTTACTGCCGCTGCCCGCAGGCACCTGAAGCACTCGGGTGTGCCAGTAGAGAACTCCAAAGGGGAATGGGGGCTTGGTCAGCACGAACTCAACGTACAATATGCAGAAAGCCTGGAAATGGCAGATCGCCATATTGTGTATAAGCAGTGCCTGAAAGAGCTGGCAGATGCTATGGGTATTTCGGTCACTTTTATGGCCAAGTTCCATGAGGAGAGGGCCGGGAGCAGCTCTCATGTTCATATCAGCCTTTGGAAAGATGGCAAAAACCTGTTTGTAGGTAATGAAGACTATGGTCCGGTAAAGGCGTCGAAAGAGTTTGGCTATTTTCTGGCTGGCTGGATCAAATATGTACCTGATGTGATGGTGTTTTATGCGCCAACAATCAACTCCTACAAACGATTTGTAGATGGCAGTTGGGCACCTACCCGCATGGCCTGGAGCAAAGACAACCGAACAGCTGGTTTTCGCATAGTAGGAGAGGGGAGTAGCCTGCGTATCGAGTGCAGAATTCCGGGAGCCGATTGCAACCCCTATTTGACGCTGGCGGCGTCTTTGGCCAGTGGATTGAAAGGATTGAAGGACAAGCTGGCACCTGATAAATGCTTCGAAGGAGATATTTATGCAGCGGCGCATTTGCCAAGGGTACCCAGGTCTTTGAAAGAGGCAGTGAGCTTGTTCAAGCAAAGCACTTTTGCCAAAGAGGCATTTGGAGAAGAAGTGGTGAAGCATTACAGCCATTTCTATGAAACGGAAGTAGCCGACCATGAAAAGGCTGTGTCGGACTGGGAGCGGAAGAGATATTTTGAAAGGATATAGAGTGGTGTTGCTCTGGTGCACACACCGTTAGGTGGTGGCAACAGAAATTTAGAATATAAATAGAACTATTGAAATCACATTGGTGCCACCAGCTCGGGCTGTGGGCACCAATCTAAAATTTACCATAACCAATACATGAGACTAAAAGACAAAGTAGCCCTGATTACAGGGGGTAGCAGTGGCATAGGAAAAGCCAGTGCCATGCTTTTTGCAAAAGAAGGCGCCAAAGTAGTAGTGGCCGATGTGAATGAGGCGGGTGCTACAGCGACAGTGAAAGAGATTAAAGCGGCTGGTTTTGAAGCTGCTTTCGTGAAAGCCGATGTGTCTAAAGCTGCCGACTGCGAAAATATGGTGAGGTTTGCTGAAAGCACCTATGGCAAGCTGAACATCCTGTTCAACAATGCCGGCATCATGGATTCCAACGACGACAATGCCGAGTCTACCTCAGAAGAAACCTGGGACCTGACGATGAACATCAATGCCAAGGGCGTATTCCTTGGCTGTAAGTATGGCATTCCCGCATTGAAAAGAGCTGGTGGCGGAAGCATTATCAACACTGCTTCCTTCGTGGCGATACTTGGCGCCGCCACACCGCAGGTAGCCTATACCGCCAGTAAAGGCGCTGTGCTTTCGCTAACCAGAGAGCTGGCCGTTATTCACGCCAGAGAAAACATCAGGGTGAATGCATTGTGCCCCGGCCCCCTGAAAACGGAGCTGCTCATGAAGTTTTTGAATACAGAGGAGAAAAAACAACGCCGTTTAGTGCACATCCCAATGGGACGCTTTGGCGAATCTGAGGAAATGGCGAAGTCAGCGTTGTTCCTGGCATGCGATGATTCTTCTTATGTGACAGGTACAGAGTTTCTGGTAGACGGTGGTATTACAGCAGCCTATGTAACCCCACAATAAGTTTATGCAAAAAGGTTTTCAAATCATCAGCCCGGTCGATGGGTCAGTTTATGCCGAAAGGAGTTACGCTACGGATTCTGAAGTGGATGCTGTTGTGGCCAAGTCCTGTTATTCTTTTCCTTCCTGGAGAAAAACATCGTTAGAGAAGAGAGCGAAAATTTGCCGCAAAGCTGTGCAGTACTTTGTCGACCATGCCGACGACTGGGGCATGGAAATTACCATGCAAATGGGAAGGCCGGTGCGTTATACGCCTAACGAAATCAAAGGCGGTTTCAAAGACCGGGCAGAGTTTATGATCACCTCTGCTTTTGACGCATTGAAAGACAAAGAAGTATCGCAAAAAGAAGGCTTCAAACGCTTCATTCGAAAAGAGCCGCTAGGCACGGTGCTTGTGCTGGCTCCGTGGAACTATCCATACCTTACGTCTGTAAATGTGGTTATTCCGGCCATCATGGCGGGCAATACGGTGATACTGAAGCACGCTGAGCAAACGGCCCTTTGCGCTGAACGATACGCAGAGGCCTTCAAAGCTGCGGGACTCCCCGACGGCGTTTTTCAGTTTTTGCATATAAGCCACGGACAGGTAGCCGACCTAATCCACGATCCGAGAATTGCTTACGTGGCATTCACTGGCTCCGTTGAAGGTGGTCGTGCCATTCAGGAAGCGGCTGGTGATCGCTTTATCACGGCCGGTCTTGAACTCGGAGGAAAAGACCCCGCTTACGTAAGAGAAGATGCAGACCTCGCTTTTGCAGTAGAGAACCTGGTGGACGGGGCTTTCTTCAATTCAGGACAAAGCTGTTGTGGCATCGAGCGCATTTATGTGCATCAGTCGAAATATGATGAATTCGTAAAGGCCTTTGTGGAGTTGACAAAAACCTACAAGGTAGCTGACCCCCGCAAAGCTGACACCACGCTGGGGCCAATGGTAAGGCCTTCCAACATGGCCAAAGCCCAGCAACAAGTGAAAGAAGCAGTGGCCAAAGGAGCCAAACTGTTGGTCAGTGCCATTGACTTCCCGGAGATGTCGGCACCCTATTTGGCTCCGCACGTTTTGGTAGACGTCAATCATAGCATGGAGGTCATGGCTGAGGAAAGTTTTGCGCCGATTGTAGGCATTATGCCGGTGAAAGACGATGCCGAAGCCATCCGCTTGATGAACGACAGTCAGTACGGATTGACTGCTTCCATCTGGACTAAGGACGTCGAAAAAGCCCTTTCTATTGGCAACGAAGTCGAAACCGGCACCTGGTTCATGAACCGCTGCGACTACCTCGACCCTGAGCTGGCCTGGACAGGCGTAAAAAATTCAGGTAAGGGATACACACTTTCTTCACTAGGATATGATGCTCTTACCCGTCCCAAGTCGTTTCACCTGAGAGTGTCTTAACATGAAAGTGGCTCTGCTGGTTTGTGATCATGTGGCGGCGCAGTTTGCTGAGAAGCATGGCGACTACCCCTTCATGTTTGATCAATTGCTGCCTGAGCTCAAACTGGAACCATGGTTCGTCTGCGATGGAAGTTTTCCGTCCATTGCAGACTATGATGCTTTTGTTTGCACAGGCTCGAAGGCTTCAGTATACGACGACATTGCCTGGATACACCAGTTAAAAGCGTTTATGAAGGAGATTTACGACAGCGGTAAGAAGCTCGTCGGGGTGTGCTTTGGCCATCAGATGATGGGAGAAGCCCTTGGGGGAAAGGTGGAGCGAGCTGAGTTCGGATATTTGATCGGTGTTCATCAGTTCGCTATCGCAGAAAAACCAGGGTGGATGAAAAGCTCCCCAAATGTCTTCAATATCCTCATGCTTTGTCAGGATCAGGTGGTTAAACTGCCTCCCAACTCAAAAGTTTTGGCATCATCTCCCGACTGCCCGGTTGGGATGTTCACCGTTGGAGATACATTCCTGGGTATCCAGGGGCATCCGGAATTTAGCTGGGAGTATGACCGGGAGGTCTTTGAATCGAGAGTGGAAAGGATTGGGAGGGAGAAGGTAGAGAGGGCTGTTGAGAGTTTGAACGTAGAGCCAGATAGGGAGGTGTTGAAGGGGTGGATACTGAGCTTTATTGATTGAAAAACAGGGCTATACACTGCTTCTTTCTTTGGTAAATATTTAATAGTTCTAAGGATTAGTATTCAAATTCTATTTTCAAAAGCAAGTTTGTAAAAGATAGTAGTTGATTATTTACTGTAAATATATATTATTGGCTGACATAACTATCAACACTTTTTAAGTGGTTATATGCGCCAAATATTTGTTCTTGCAGCGATTGTTTTAAATAGTTACTTCGCCGTCGCCGAAAAAGATGTTTCCGTTGACAAATCATCGAATTGGGTCACCAGGGTAGAATACGACGACTCTATAGTTCCGGGTAGTAGCAATTCTTATCAATATCTCCTTATTCAACAAGAAGATCATTTACCAAAGGAAACGAAGTTCCGACGGTTTGTTTATAAGATTTTGAACGCTGACGGTGTGCAATCAATGTCCGATATCAGCGTGTCATTCGATCCTAGTTACCAGAGGCTTGTTTTCCATGAATTGAATTTGATTCGTGAAGGCGTGTCGCATAATAAACTGAGCAAGGAGGTTATAAAGATTTTTCAAAGGGAGACCAGTATGGATCGGTCGCTTTATGACGGATCCCTCACTGCTGTCATCAATTTGGAGGACGTTCGGGAGAACGATATCATCGACTACTCTTACTCTCTTATTGGTTTCAACCCAATAAATGGTGGCCACTTTAGTGCTAATTACTACCAACAGTTTTCGGTGCCGGTTAATTCAGTGAGAACCAAAGTTATCAATGACCCCAGTAAGTTTATTCGGTTTAAATTATTCAACGCTGCGGAGAGCCCTCGCCGCACGAATGCCGGTGGTATGGATGAATATAGTTGGACTGTGAATGCAAAAGACTATTTGCTGGTTGATAACAATATTCCGACGTGGTACGACCCTCATAGACGGGTCTCGTTTTCAACTTTCAAATCGTGGGAAGAAGTTGTTGCCTGGGCCTTACCACTTTATCAATATCCTGAATCTGAAGTACAGCAAATTGAGTTCCCATTGAGTAGTGGTGTAAGCAAAGAGGTTAGAATTGCGAGCTTGATTCAGAAAGTGCAGGATGAGGTAAGGTACTTGGGGTTTGAGTCGGGCATAGGGGCCTATAAACCCCATAATCCGGTCAAAGTCTATGAACAGAGATTTGGAGACTGTAAGGATAAGTCCCTTCTTTTGGTAGCACTTTTAAGGAAAATAGACGTTGTGGCGAACCCGATGCTCGTAAATACGGCGGTAGGCCATAAGTTAGGTGATGAGCTACCTGGATTTTCGTTATTCGATCACTGTGTTGTGTCATTTTCTCACAATGGAGAAGACTATTTTGTCGATCCAACGATTTCTAATCAGGGAGGGAATATCGAGCTAATCTCATTTCCCAATTATGAATTTGGGTTGGAGATAAAAAAAGGCACTAGTGCTCTTAGAGAAGTTGCCACAAAAAACTTACCGACTATAAAGATAAATGAGGTAATCAGCGTTGAATCCATAGGTGGCGGGGCAGCAATGCATGTTCGAACTGAGTATACTGGCAGCCGGGCAGATTACATCCGAAGCTATTTTGCCTCAAACTCTTTCGAAAACATAAAAAAAGAGTATTTGAACTACTACAGTAGCCTTTATCCCCATATTACATCTTCCGGGGACGTAAAGTTTTATGACTACGATCGTCTTAGCAAGAACAAGATTATTGTCGAGGAATTTTATGAAATAGAGAAATTCTGGGTCGACTCAGATGACAAAGAGTACATCCTTTGCGAGGCGTATCCATTGGTGTTGGAGTCTTATTTGAACTATCCAAAAGCAGCTAACCATGAAATGCCCTACTATTTGGGACAGCCTTACTCCTATATACAGGATACTCAAATAGATCTTCCTGAGGATTGGTCTGGAGAGGGTGAAACTATATATCTTGGAAATGAAGCATTTGATTTCTCGAAGACGACACAGATAAAAGGAAGAACTGTGTCCGTGTCGTTTCGCTACGACTTGAAGAAAAGTTTTATCTCAGGCGATTCAGTTAATGGTTTCCTACAGAAGATAGAAAGTGTAAAAACTGAAATGCCACAATACCTGACGTACAACGAGAACCTGGCGGCGTCTGCTTCTAAGGTCAGCTGGGTATCATCCTTTCTGGCGGTTGTGAGTTTATTTCTTGGAGTTTTCTTTGCAGTGAGGACATACAAAACCTATGACCCTGAACCTTGGGAATTCGCTGAAGATAAACCTATAGGAGGCTGGCTAATCCTGCCTGCTATAGGTCTTACGCTCACTCCAATCAGGTTGGTTATTGACCTTTTGAGTAATGATCAATTAAGTGCAGGGATGTGGGATGGTATTATATTGCTAACGGACGGCGGGGTAAAATCACTCCCTGTTCTTGTATTTGTCGGCGCTGAGTTAGTGTACAACTACATGTTTTTCGTTTTCAGCATTCTGATAATTGTTCTCTTTTATCAGAGAAGAACAAGCGTTCCGAGGCTGGTGACCATTTTTTATGCACTAGCCTTGATAGTGCCAATTGTTGATGCATTGATTACTGATGAATTAATTCCAGGAGTGCTAAGTGAAACTGACCGAAGCTCGACTATTAAGGAGGCGGTGCGGGCAGGCGTGGCTGCATTAATTTGGATCCCGTATTTCAATATAGCAGAACGAGTAAAAAGCACTTTCTGCAAAAAAAGGATCAACTAGTAAATTTTCGAGGAGGACTATTAATGGTTGACCAGGCACTATTTATAGCCCTGCCACCGCCTTTATATCCCTCACCTCCAGCACTTTTTTATCATAACCCTTCAATGTTACCCCCAGCATTGCTTGTCCTAAGTCTGCCAGCGTACTTACGCTGCCAGGAAAAACTGTTTTCAGAAAAGGATACATCCAGGTGATGTATTTGTAGTATTTCAGCGTATTGCTGAGGCCGGGCGTTGGCTGCATGTAACCTGGACGGAACATGTACGCTGCCTTGAAGGGCAGCTTCAACAGGTCGTTTTCCGTCTTGCCCTTTACCCTGGCCCACATGCTTTTGCCTTTTTCACTGCTGTCGGTGGCTGCACCCGAAACATAACAGAAGGTCATGTCAGGATTCAGTCTGGCCAGCAGTTCGGCCGCATGCAGGGTAAGGTCATAAGTGAGTTTTTTGTACTCAGGCTCTTTCATGCCCACCGATGAAACACCCAGGCAGAAGTAACAAGCATTGTAGCCCTTGAGTTGGTCTGCAATAGGAGTGAGGTCAAAAAAGTCCTTATGAATGATCTCAGTAAGCTTCGGGTGAGTGGTGCCGCACGGCTTTCTTCCTATCACCAGCACCTTTTCTACATCGGGGTGATTCAAGCATTCGTGCATAACCCCTTCGCCCACCATGCCACTGGCACCGGTAACGATAACATTGATTTTTGTTCCCATAGAAATGATGACGTTTGACCTGCCGATTTACTTTACCAATTATCGAAAGGTAAGCAGTTAAACTGAGACCACCTCGCCATCGGCAGGTACCAGCAGCCGTTTTGCGTGGTCGTTTTCGGAGGCGTATTGGGTCACGTCAGTTTTGTGCAGGAGGCAGTGGTTGACCGTGTCCATATGAACGGCAATGACCTTTGCTTTGCCAGACGCCTGCAGCACTTGCTCAATGTTGGCCAGGGTCATGGTAATTGGATCCCCTTTGAGAAACTGTGCTGCACCTGCATTCACTACAATGGCAGCAGGTTTGTGTGTGGCTATGGCAGTTTCTACTTCACCGCACCAGATGGTGTCCCCTGCAACGTATAGTTTGTCGTTGCCTGCACCTACAACAAAACCGGAAACTATCCCCATTAGTTGGCCAATCTCACCCGTGCCGTGCTGCCCTCCGGTTCTGGTAATGGAAAGGCCTTTGAAAGCATAGTCGGAAGCAATTGCCACGGCATTTCCAAAGCCCAGTTCCCTGATTTTCTCAAGATCCGAAGGTTGGCAGAATATCGGCTTGTTTTTAGGTATGATAGCGTGGGCTTCGCTGTCCCAATGGTCCCGGTGGGTATGCGTTACTAACACTGCATCACATTCGCTGATCAATGATTTTATTTCGTCTGATGACAGTGGAAGGTTCACCATGGGAATGCGGTAGTCGTTACCGGCGTTTTGCACTGGGGTCATGGCGTCTTTTGGCGACAGCATAGGATCAACCAGTAGTTTCAATCCACCTATCTCAATCCAGAGAGTGGCGTGTCTGATGAGGCGAACGCTCATCTTTCTTTTGTGGGCAAAAGAGTGAGGGCTGCTAGTGGCCAGCAACCCTCCGATAATCAGTGAACGCTTTAAAAAATCTTTGCGGTTCATGGATTGTATTTTCTAACCCAATAACGAAAATAAAACCGCTGCGTTGGCTTTTATTTCTCTACCCAGAAATCAACTACTGTCACACCATCCAGATGCGGCCCCACAATGCCACCAAATACTTTGTGATCAGGGTGAACAAGGTAATCATCCCTGTCTTTTTCGCTGTTGAAGGTAAGGATGAAAGCATGAGTAAGTCCCTGGTTCAGTCCTTCAGGGCTATTGTTGGTCCCCCATTCGAAAGCTTTAATTTGTTTGATCTTTTTAGGGAGCGCCTCAAAGGCTTCTACCACTTTCTTTACATCTTCTGCGGAGGAAGTGTCTTTGAACTTGAATAGTACGACGTGACGAAGTGAATTTCCTTTTCCCTGAGCCATGGTATTAGATGAAGTGAAAGCTATTGCGACGAAAGCAATTGCAAAGCAAATAAGCAGGTTTTTCATTTTGTTGGAGTTTTATTAACCAATAATAACTCAACTTCCTGAAAGATGAACGCTTTCAGGAAGTTTTATAGCCATCTTATTGAGGAGAGACGGTGGAACTCATCCCCGACCGCCCCCTGATATCAAAACACTTAAGTTTTACCGTGCTGCTTACAGCCACAGGTTCAGTATATTCCGGGGAGCTGGCAGTGGGCTCTGATCCGTCGGTCGTGTAGCGAATGATCAAGCCGGGATACTCACTATTGGCCAGCAGCAGTCCTCCTTCTATTTTCGCTCCCGGTCTGGGGATTCTGTAGCCTACGCCCCCTTCAAGGTAGCTAAGCCTTGGCATTTCTCGTCGTCCCATGGTGTTGGCAAAACCATTCCAGGCAGCCTCTCTTGCTTTTATTCTTTGCTCCAGATTGTCAATGGTCGCCCACTTCGGGTTGCCGGCCCAGGCCCGTTCCGCCAGTCCGACCAGTTTAGGAAATACAACGTACTCCAGTAGCTCCGGAGTTTTTGCCACTTCAGCCCAAAGCTGCCCCTGTATGCCGAGGATGTTTCTTTCTCCTTCTGGCGTTAGTTTCACCATCTTCTTCATTTCGGCCTCCACTTCTATTGAGTTGCCCCGACTATCCTTTTCCGAAGAGTAGAAAATATTCTGTGGCACTATTTCCCAGGCCGACTGGGTATTAACAAGGCCTGCCCATGTTTGACCCGGTTCTTCGGGATCGTTATTATAGGCCAGATCAAAATACAGCTTGGTGGCATTAGCGATGATAGGCGTGTATCCTGCGTTGGCCAAAAGCCCTGGTAAGTTGGGGTCGGGTATCCATACGTAGGGGCGCATGCCCGAATTGGCGAACGCCGGGTTCACCTCTTCTTTTCCATCGGCTCCTTCACGCATAGCCACCTCCTGCCAGCCGGATGTTGGCATGCCTTTTTTCTCCAGTATTTTGATCAGCTCTCCGATGAAATAGGGCATCAAGTCATGGGTTTTCTTAATTTCAGCGTGAGTCTCCCGGAACTCATTGCAAATCGGCGACTTCTCCCAAACGCCCTTAGGCACTTCGTCGCCACCTATGTGAATCGATTCCAGCGGCACGCCGGCTTCCTTGTGCATGGCAATGATTTCGTCAAACACTTTCTCCATGAACGTAAGAGCAGATGGGCGGCACACGCAGATCACGTTGTCGGGGAAGTTCTGCACCGACATGTATTCTGACGCATCTTCGGGGTCGTGAAGGGCATACTGATTGGCTTCTTCAGTTTTGCCTTCTTTCATGAGGCGATTGTACCGATTCCTCATTGAAACGATCGCAGCTCTTGAATGACCAGGGATGTCAATCTCAGGAATCACCCTGATATGTCTTTTGTGAGCGTGTTGAAGTATTTCTATGTAATCTGCTTTGCTGTAATAGCCGTTGCCCGGAGAGTTAGGGTCGTTGGGGTCGGGGCCTGATCCGTATTCCGGGTGAAGAAACTCTTCCTCGGTGGTGGTGTGCCCTCTGCGGCTGCCTATCTCCGTCAGTTCGGGAAGACCGGGTATCTCAAGTCTCCAGGCTTCATCTTCGCTCAGGTGCATGTGGAAATAGTTAAGCTTGTAGTAGGCCATCAGGTTGAGCAGCTTAAACACTGTTTCCTTCGATTCGAAGTTCCGAGCCATATCCAGGTGCATGCCCCGGTAGGCGTAGCGGGGAGCATCTTCAATAGTCAGTTGATCAAGTGAAATGCCCGATGCTGGAGCTTCGTAGGTAGCCACAGGCAGCAGCGCTCTTAAACTCTGGATGCCGTAGAACACACCAGCAGCATCTGCTCCGGTAATTTGAATGCCGGTTGTGTTAATAGACAACGTGTAGGACTCAGGCCCTCCGGATTTACCCAATTTGAGCTGCATCGATTGGCCTTTACCTTCTTGAATACTCACGTCGCCATCAAGCACCTCGCTCAGAGCCGACTTGAGCAATTCTGCCTCGTCGGCTAAACCAGCTTCATGATAGATCACAAGCGGTGTTTGTAATATAAACGAGCCCTTTCCTGCCATTATGCTCATGGGCGTTGGCACCACGTTGCTCAACTGAGAGGCAGGGAGCATCTTGAGCGACTGGTTTTTCTCAAAGAGATTCTTAGCCGTAGGAATCAGTGTCTTTACAACCCTCAGCACTTCCGGGTTATCCATGGTGAGGGTGGCAGGTTGGTAGTTGCTTATAGTTTTGGCGTTGTCATTTCCCTGCGCAAGGTAGGGGCCTAGTGGCTGCTGTGAGTTTTTAACGATAGCACCCCCGGCCGTATACTCGAAGGTGAGCGTTTCACCCTGGCCCAGTTCAAATCCTTCCTTTGGCACCAGCTTGAAAAGCGTTCCTAATTTAAACTCGATAGCCAACTTTGCTCCTTCCGGGAAAACAAAATCATGACTGGCGATTTGGTTGTAGTAAATGGCCCAGTCGGTACCTGAGAGTGCGGGGCCATTGTTAGTGATAGTAAACTTTGCCTTGTGCTGGTTTTCTCCGCCCGCCTGATTTTCCACCAGCTCCCAGCTGAGTTGAATATCATCTGCGTCGATCAGCTTGTTTTCCTTAGTGCCGCAGGAAAACACGATAAGTGACAATGATACAAGAGTGAATCGAAAGAAGGATCTCATAGCGAACGGGTTTGTTTGGGGCTTCAATATCGGAAAATGTGCTTTAAATTAAAATGTGTGCGGAAACATTTACTATCGAACCCTATCTTTTTACATAGATAGTCAAAAAAACACGGAAAAACTTTCAAGTAATAAAATGAAACTATATTTTTGACTGACCGTTTAGTCAATATAAAAGTAACTTATAAATGAGTCCAAGAACCAAGGCGCAGATAGACGAGATAAGAGAGCAGAGCAGGGAGAAGATTATTGCTGCAGCATTGGATTTGTTTGCCCACAATGGGTTTCATAGCACATCTATCGCTCAGGTTGCCGCCAAGGCTGGCATTTCGAAGGGGCTTATTTATAACTATTTCGAGAGCAAGGAAGATTTGCTTCAGGCCATTTTTACCGAGGCAATGAAGAACTCCGAGGATATTCTGACCCTGGATCCTTACGCAACCGCCAAGCAGAGGCTGATAGGTATGGCAGAAGCATCGGCTGATTTCATGTACAATAATCAGGAGTACATGCGCCTTTTTCTGACACTGATGATGCAGCCTGACGTGGTGAAAAGTATGAAGCCGTGGTTCGATACTGTGGGCAAGGCTAAGAAGGACATGCTAATGCCTATGTTCGAGGAGATATTTCCCGGGCGTGCTGAGGTTGAGTACTTTTTCTTCGGTGCCATTATGGACGGCATTGGCTTTGGGTACCTCGTACTCGGGCGTGAGTACCCATTTGAAGACGTGAAACGAAAATTTATTGACTACATACAAAATCAATAACTGATTGCTATGAAATATTTTTTGACCACAGGATTTATTTTTTGTCTGTTCGCTTATCAGGCAAACGCCCAAACGGCACTTGAAATCATTAAGAAGGCTGACGAGAAAATGCAAGGGGAGAATGGCTATGCCGAAATGGTGATGAAGATTGTGCGGCCCGACTGGACTCGGGAAATCACTATGAAAAGCTGGAACAAGAACCAGGATTATTCGCTGATATTGATCATAGGGCCTGCAAGAGACAAGGGCACGGCCTTTTTGAAAAGAGGCAAGGAGATGTGGAACTGGCAGCCTTCTATTGACAGGGTGATTAAAATGCCACCGTCGATGATGATGCAGTCGTGGATGGGGTCGGATTTTACCAACGATGATCTTGTGCGCCAGTCGTCTATTGTTACCGACTACACGCACAAGCTATTGGGCGACACAACGATGTTAAATAGGAAATGTTGGAAAATGGAACTGACTCCGAAGGAGGATGCACCGGTAGTGTGGGGCAAAATTGAAGCTTACATCGATCAGAAAGACTATTTGCAGCTACTCATTAAATATTATGATGAAGATGAGTATTTGGTGAATACAATGGTGCTGTCAGACATCAAAGAGTTGGGAGGCAGAACGCTGCCCACGCACATGGAGATGATACCTGCGGAAAACCCGGATCAGAAAACAGTGATCGATTATGTGAGCCGGACTTTTGATACCAACCAACCCGACGACTTTTTCTCGATCCAGAACCTAAAACGTATCAGATAACCTATCGATTATGCTGCTATTAATAGCCTGGCGTAATATCTGGCGCAATAAGCGCCGAACGCTGATTACTCTTGCTTCCATAGGATTTGCTGTCTTTTTTGCCTGCATCATGCAGAGCATGCAGTTGGGGTCTTATGAGCGAATGATTGAAAATGCCGTCCGCTTCTACACCGGCCATATCCAGGTGCATGAAAAAGGTTATTGGGATGACAAAACGCTTGATAATAGCCTGGAAGTGACGGAAAGCCTCCAAACCAAACTGTCGGGAGAGGCAGACTTGAGTGCTTATGTTCCGAGAATTGAGTCTTTTGCCCTGGCTTCTCATGGAACGCTTACCAAGGGTGTTCTGGTCAATGGCATTGACCCCATAAAGGAAACAGGGCTCACCGATTTGCAGGGAAAGATTGTGGAGGGACAATACCTTTCCACCCCTGGAGATATCATGATAGGTGAAGGACTTTCCACCTACCTGAAGGCAGCCCCCGGCGACACCCTGGTGCTCATTAGTCAGGGCTATCATGGGGCAAATGCAGCTGGCAAATACAGAATAGTAGGCACATTGAAATTTCCGACGCAGGAAATGAGTGCACAAGCAGCCTACATCATGCTCAGCGATGCCCAGTACTTTTTCAATATGCCAAATAGGGCTACATCTCTGGCTTTGCTGCTCGACAATTCCGAAGCAGTGCCGTTGGTGAAAGCTGACTTGACCTCGAAGCTTGACACGGCTGTGTATGAGGTGATGGACTGGAAAGAACTGATGCCTGAACTTGTGCAGAGCATTGAAATTGACTATGCCAGCGGGCGCATCATGTTGTATGTGCTTTATGCTATCATCGCCTTTGGCATTTTCGGCACCTTTCTCATGATGACCAACGAACGGCAGTATGAGTTTGGTGTCATGCTGTCAATTGGTATGAAGCGACGACTGATGCAGGGAATGTTGCTTTTGGAAATCATTATGCTGGCAGTGTTGGGGGTAGTAATGGGCATTATTGCGGCGAGCCCCATTCTGGCTTATTTCTATCTTAATCCCATTCAAGTGGGTGGAGAGATGGCCCAGGCGTACGAAAAAATGGGTATGGAGCCCATTCTGCCATTTTCGCTTGCGCCCGAGGTTTTTGTCAATCAGGCCCAGGTGGTGCTGGTGATGACGATTCTCATGGCGATCTATCCTCTTTGGATTGTAGGTAAGCTTAAGGTAATCAAGGCACTTCGCAGTTAACTTAAATTGAAGAAGTATGATTTTTAATATTTCATGGAAAAATATCTGGCGCAATAAACTCCGCAGCGGAGTGGTCATCGGCGCCATGATCCTGGGGGTGTGGGCACTACTTTTTTTGTTTGCCTTTTCCGATAGCATCACCAACAATATGGTCGGCAATTCAATCAAGTACGACTACAGCCATATCCAGCTGCACAACAAGGCCTACAAGAATGATCCTACTTTCAATAATAGTATAAGTGGGCCAAACGAAGTAGAAACCGTGCTTGCAGGATTGCCTCAAGTGGCCTCGTACTCCCAAAGACTGATGGTTTCGGGCATGGTTGGTTCAGCTAATTCCACGCAGGGAGCAATGATTTATGGCATTGATCCGGGGGCTGAAGCGAGTGTCACTTACCTGGATGATCAGCTGGCCGAGGGCACTTATTTTACAGAAATAAAACGGAACCCAATTGTATTGAGCCAGCACATGGCTGAGAAGTTAAAGGTAAGATTGGGCTCCAAGGTGGTGCTTACTTTTCAGGACAGTCACAACAATATCACGGCTGGTTCATTCAGGATCGAGGGCATCATCAAAGCAAAATCGCCACGAATCAACGAAGGAGTTGTATTTGTGAGAAAGGGAGACCTCGAAAAGCTGACAGACTGGCTGCAACCGCAGGAAATAGGGATAGTGCTTCAGGATATTCAGGAAGTAGAGCTGGTGAAGGCAGCTTTACAAACTTCGCTGCCAGCCCTCGAGGTGGCTTCGTACAAAGACCTTGCCCCTGACCTGGAGGTGATGACCCAGCAAACAAAAATTTCCAAAACTGTGCTGATGGTGATCATTATGCTGGCGCTGGTTTTTGGCATCATCAACACCATGCTCATGGCTGTGCTCGAGCGAACCAAAGAAATAGGCATGCTCATGGCCATTGGGATGAAACGGATCCGTGTGTTCACCATGATCATGATTGAGACAATTTTGATCTCACTGGCGGGTGCGCCGCTGGGAATGCTCATGGGGTATTTGACCATCGTTTACTTCAGCTCCCATGGGTTTGATTTCTCGGCCTACGCCGCTTCTCTCGAGCAGTACGGCATCGACTCAATTATTTACCTTTCTCTGGACGTCAGCAATTATTTCATGCTCGCTTTCACTGTGGTGATCACGGCGGTGATTGGGGCTGTTTACCCAGCCCGAAAAGCCACCAAGCTGAAGCCAGTAGAGGCATTAAGAAAACTTTAACACACAATTTTTTAGAAATGATAGTTATCAACGCTAAAAACATCAGCAAAACATATAACCCCGACAAGGTGCCTGTTCACGCTTTGAATCACGTAGACCTTGAAATAAAGAAGGGGGAGTTTACAGCTATTGTAGGTCCGTCGGGATCAGGCAAATCCACACTTCTCAACATCATTGGAGGGCTTGATGTGCCCACAGAAGGAACCATAGAGCTGGGAGGGAAGGATATTTCCAAATTCAGCGACAATGAGCTCATAGACTTCAGATTGCAGCACATCGGTTTCGTGTTTCAGGCTTACAACCTTATTCCGGTGCTTACTGCAGAGGAAAACGTAGAGTTCATTATGCTGCTGCAAAAGCAGACCGAGAAGGATAGAAAGGAAAGAACATTAGAGCTTCTCACAAAGGTTGGGTTGAAAGATCAAATGAACCGCCGTCCCTCTGAGCTCTCAGGTGGGCAGCAGCAGCGGGTGGCCGTGGCCAGGGCGTTGGCGTCGAAGCCCGAGTTTATTCTGGCCGATGAGCCAACTGCCAATCTTGACTCACACTCTACCGCTACTTTGCTCGACATGATGGCCAATATGAATGAGAAAGAGGGTGCCACCTTCGTTTTTTCTACCCACGACCAGCGGGTGATTGACAAAGCCAGACGGGTGATCACGCTTGAAGATGGAAAAATAGTTTCGGATGAAGTTCGCTAAGTACGCAGGGCTGGTTATTCTGCTGGCAGGTGGGTATTGCTCGCAGGCTCAGGACGAAGCTCCCAAGTTAACTCTCAAGGGCTATGTGAAAGATTTATTTACGGCTAATTTCTCCACGCCCAACGATGCCAGGTTTGACAACCTTATTCACAACAGGCTGAACCTAAAGTGGTATCCGAATGAACACCTGACCGGTGCTTTGGAGGTGAGAAATCGTTTTTTTATTGGCAACAGCCTGGGTCTAATTCCCAACTACGGCTCCTATGTGGATGTGAACAACGACTATGTAGATATGTCGGTGCTGCCAATTAATAACGATAAGGCAGTGCTCCACATGATGATTGACCGTGCTTACCTGCAATGGAACAAAAACAACCTGGAGGTGACTGTCGGCCGACAGCGCATCAACTGGGGACAAAACCTGGTGTGGAACCCTAACGACATTTTCAATGCCTACTCTTTCTTTGATTTCGACTATGAGGAAAGGCCTGGTAGCGATGCGTTGAGGGTACAGTACTACACGGGCGTTGCCTCGAGTGTCGAGGGAACTATCAAAGCTGCGGATTCGTGGAGCAAAGTTGTAGCTGCGGGCATCTGGCGAACAAATAAGTGGAATTACGATTTTCAGGGCTTTGCCGGGAAAATGAAAGAGCATGCTGTGATAGGAGGTGGCTGGGCTGGAAGCATAAAAAATGCCGGATTCAAAGGTGAAATGACCTGGTTCAGTGAGGCGGCCGGGCGCAAGACGCAGTTCATTACTTCAAGCTCAATCGATTACTCTTTTGCGAATTCATTCTATGTCAATGGTTCGTTCTTATTCAATTCATCGGGAACGAGCAAGCCTGATCAAAGTGCTCTGGGTGCCTTTTCACTCAACAAGCTGGATGTGAGGAGCCTGTCTCCTTACCGGTGGTCGGTGTTCGGCCAGGCCAGTTATCCGTTCCATCCGCTGGTGAGTGGTGGGTTGTCTGTGATGGTTTTCCCGTCAGACATGGGATGCTTCACAAGCCCTTTTGTCACCTACTCAGTTGTTCCCAACCTTGACCTCGACCTGCTCGGTCAATTTTTTCTTGGCGACGTAGGAGAGGGGTACACACTGCTGGCTAAGGTAGCCTACACTCGTGTTAAATGGAGCTTTTAACCTTGCTGTAGGGGGTTCGGAGTCGAGGGGTGTTTTAGTACTGTAAAGAGTAAGAATCGACGTAAAGAAAGTCAAATCTTTTTGCCCAGGTATGAATTTATATTTGGGTTCAGGTACTAAGGAGCTTCGGCTCCTTTTTTTATTTCCTTTATTGAGTATTTTTATCTTTGCGCAGAATAGCCTAACCACTAAAGTCCTTTTATGGCGTCGTTGAAAGAGAGAATTGATAAGATTACTCAGTTTATTGAGGTCGATATATGGAGAATTAAACTGGACTCAATACCCTGGGGCAGAAGCTTTCTTTACAGGCAAATAAGGGTGTTGGTGTTGGCAGGCAAAGGCTTTGTGAGAGACGAGGTTGGTGTCAAATCCTCAGCGTTGACCTATTTCACTTTGCTGTCCATTGTTCCGGTTATTGCCCTTGCATTTGGCATTAGTAAAGGATTTGGGTTCGATATTCAAAATTCTATCAGCACGTTGCTGGCTGGGCAAGAGCAAGCGACTGAGTTTGCCTTTGAAGCAGCAGAAAATATGCTGAAAAACGCCAAAGGAGGAGTGGTGGCAGGGGTAGGTTTGATTGTGCTGCTTTACACGGTTTTACGGTTGCTTAATAGCGTAGAGGAAACTTTTAACGATATTTGGGAGATCAAAAAGCAGCGTTCTTTACAACGAAAGATATCCGAGTACACGGCCATATTGCTTATTTCGCCAATCCTGGTTTTCTTTTCCAGTTCTCTCACAGTTTTAGCCAGCTCTGAGGTGCAAACCCTCACTCAACAGATTGAGCTTTTGGATTTGTTCGCCCCTCTTATCTTGTTTCTGCTTAAATTTTTGCCTTACACACTCATTTGGCTTCTATTAATTCTTCTTTACCTGATCATGCCTAATACCGGTGTAAAGGTAAAGTCGGCTGTTATCGCCGGTGTGGTTGCAGGAACTGCCTTTCAGTTGCTTCAGTGGGGTTATATTGAGTTTCAGGTTGGTGTTTCAAAGTACAACGACATCTATGGTGGTTTGGCCGCCCTTCCGTTGTTTCTGATCTGGGCCCAGGCCAGCTGGATGATCGTGTTGTTTGGGGCTGAGCTTTCATTTGCCCATCAAAATGCTGCCCGGTATGAATTCTCAAATGAGACCCTCCAGCCCAGCACCCGGCACAAGGAGTTCATCGCTCTGCTTATCGTAAGGCTGCTTATACTCAGATTCAAAAAAGGAGAGCCTGGCTTGACTGTGGGCGAAATCACTGACCGGTTGTTGGTTCCCTTCAGGTTTGCCAATGTGATTGTGAGGGAGCTGGTAGAGGTGAAAATTCTTTCTGAGATCAACATGGGAGAAAGAGAAGACAGCACTTACCAGCCCGCAATGGACATTGATTTAATTACCGCCTATCTGGTGATTGACCGCCTTGAAAACAGAGGTCTGGACAATATCTGTATTCTCAATGATGATGAAGCTACGCTTATGTTACAGACGATTGATACGATGGAAGCTGACATGGACAAGTCAATGGTGAACAGGCCGCTTGGCGAGCTTCATTTGTAGTATTCGTATTCCAGATAAGTACAGATGTAGTTGGGGTTTTGCTCCTGATTGAACTCGATCGCATCAAGAAGCCTTTTTTTGTCATAGGTGAATTCACCACTTTGGGTGATGTTACCTGCTGCTGCCTTCATATAATACGAAATCAATTTTCCACTATCATTGAAATTCTCTTCATAGATTCGGGTGGTGTCGCCCGTAGTTTCATCGATATGGAAATCTGAAATATGGCTGGGAGTTCCGTCGCCATAGAAGGAGTTGACCTTCTCTCTGATAACAAGCCGATCTTTGTTCAGCAGGCGAGCATGTGCAATCTTGTTGTGCTTATTGTATTCGTACTCCATCGATACCTCGTCCTCAATAATGTTTGCAGTGGAGCTTGACATGTAGATGCGATCACCAAATTCATTGTACTGGATCACTTGGGTAGCCACTTCATCGCCCGACACCACATTGAACCTTGTGAATGTTTCTTCCAGTAGTGTTTCGTCTTTGTAGGAGTAGGTGGCCACTGCGTGGGTTCTGTCCAGATTATCTCTTTCCTCTACTTTAATCGGGAAACCGTCAGGGTTCAGCGTGACAATCTTTCGCATTTCACTTCTTATCTGTCCGTTTTCAAGGAAGTCTGTTGTGAGTGTATCATATCCTAACTTGTCGTAATACTTAGTCTGAATGACAATATTGTTTAGGTTATACAGGTTTTGATAGGTTTTGTCACCTTCCGGTCCATAGAAATAGTGGGTTCTGCTTCTTAGCTCACCTGAATATTCATAGGCAGCTTGTTTCAGCAGCCTTCCTTCTTCATCAAACTCTCTTTCTTCCAGTACCGTGCTGCGACTTCTGGGCTCTGTAGACTCACAATCGTAAAGGTAGGTGGTGATTTTTCGAATATCGAGTGAGGCTATTTCCCATTGATATTTCAGAACCTCCTTTTTCTCAGGAGAAAGCCTTGGATCAATTGCCTCATCACCCTGTGTGGAGAGCCCACCACAGGAGAATAATAATGGAAACAGAACAAGCGGAAAAAAATGGCGCATTATGCTGGCTAACCTCATAAAATTACTTAGAACGTTGTTTAAAAGACCAGGTAAAGTGAAAGACAGAAACAATTGTGCCGTCCTGCAAAGTGCCGGTGGTTTTGGCAGTCACAGTTTGGGGCTGCCCCGAGCTTATGGCTAACTCAACTGCTTCAAATATTCTCTGACCATCCTCGCAGGTGAAGGTGGTTTTTCCAGTCGCTCTTTTTGGGAATTCTGCTTTCAAATCTACAATGATGGTGGCCACGCTCGGATTTCTGTCCGTTATTGCCAAAAGGGCGATGGACGCAGTGGAAAGCTCTGCCGCCATGCTTTGAACAGCAAAGTATATAGATTTGAATGGGTTTTTGTTGAGCCATTTGAAAGGGATGGTAGTGACAGCCCTTTCTTTGTTCAGTTCCTTTAGTCTCATTCCGGCCATCCATCCTGCAGGCACGTTGCCAAATGTGTAGACCCAGAAAAGAAATGGGTTCAACATCTTCCTTCTGAACTTTTCCTGTTTCTCTGTAAGTGTGCTTGTGCTACCCATGTTGCCTGGCTTTGAATGCAACCCAAATTAACAAAAAAAGGCCCGGATATTTCCGAGCCTTCAAATCTTATTGAGTGGGCACTACCACCATATAATGTAAATGAGGGTCACCAGCACAACGATGATGAGCGCCATGGTATTAAACTGTTTCGAAGACTTGTAAACCTTTTTAGATATATCAATTGCTTTTTTGTCGTAGTCAATGCCCTGCGACAGGAACAGCGCTACCGCCACAAACATCAGGCTCATCATATGGATAAGTGTTTTGCCTATATGGGTATCCATGCTCAGGACGGTTCCATCAAACATTTCGTGGTTTCCTCCCTCCATGATGATAAATAGGAAGAGACAGCCAACGATAATGAGGAAATTCTGATTTCTCCATTTGAAGTCCTCTTTGTCGATCCATGAGACAATGATCATTGCAAAGCAAAGGACAATGAACACAAAACCCATGCGGTCAATAAATGGCACTTCGGGGACGAAGAAATAGAAAAAGGCATTGATAGGTATTGAAAGCACAGCGACCCAAAGGGCTGCGTTGGAGGTTGACTTGCTCCAGAACATACCAAAGAGGAAGATAACTGTGACGGCGGGGGTCACAAAGCCGGAAAACTCCTGGATATACTGAAACATCTGATCGAAGCCTTCCAGTGCGGGCGTTACAAGGCACGCTATTGCCAAAGCAACGAAGCTTGTAATACGACCAACCTTCACCAGGTTGCTCTCCGTAGAATTCTTATTGATGAACTTATGGTAAATGTCCATCGTGAAAATCGTCGCCGTTGAGTTCATCATAGAAGCTAACGATGAAATAATGGCACCAATTAAAGCGGCAAATGTTACTCCCTTGAGCCCTGCTGGCACAAGAGACAACATAGCCGGATAAGACTTGTCAGGCTTCATGAGCCCGTCGCTCATCATCGCATTAATGATATTAGCGTCTCCCGTTTTGTCGACAAGGTAAAATGCTGCAACACCCGGGATCACCACAAAGATGGGCATGATCACTTTCAGGAAGGCTGCGAATGCCACGCCTTTACGTGCTTCGGTAAGGTTCTTGGCTGCAAGGGCTCTTTGTGTAATATACTGGTTACATCCCCAATAGGCCAGGTTAGCAATCCACATGCCTCCGATAAGTACTGAAATTCCGGGCAAATCCATATAGGACGACTTGGATTCACCATTGATCATATAAGTGGAGTCCACGTCAAAGACCATGTCAAACTTACCAGGTACTTCCCTGATGAGGGTGAGGAAGCCACTGAAAGCACCTTCGCCGCCGCTTACTAAATTAAGAGCGACTCCTGATACGAGAATCCCGCCGATGACAAGGAATATCACCTGGATAATGTCGGTGTAGGCTACGGCTTTTAATCCCCCGTAAATTGAATAAAGGAGAGCAAATGTGCCAAGACCCAGGATGCCATACAGGAATGGAATGCCAATAACGGTATTAAGTGCAAGCGCCCCCAGGAACATCACCGTTGTTAGGTTGACAAAAACATAGAGAAGGAGCCAGAATACAGCCAAACTAGTTCTTACCCTGCCGTCATATCTCAGCAAAAGAAACTGAGGCATGGTGAAAATCTTCTTATTTAAATAGATAGGCAAAAGATATTTGGCCACCAGCAGCAGCGTTACTGCAGCCATTAATTCATAGGCTGCAATGGCCATTCCTATGGCGAATCCCGATCCGGACATGCCAATGATTTGCTCTGCCGAAATGTTGGAGGCGATCAAAGAAGCGCCTATTGCATACCAGGGCAGTGATTTCCCTGCCAGAAAGTAGTCGGTTGAATCCTGCTCAACCCCTTCCTTTTTTCTGGAGACCCACCAGGCAATGCCTATGATGATAAGAGCATAAATACAAAATACAACAATGTCAATTGACGAAAAGCTCATAACAGCAATGTGGTTTAAGTGGCTGGATTTTCACTAATTGGGCAGCATAATACGCATTTGCGGGCTTATCACAAAGCAACTTTAGTTTAAATAGGCGTTGGGAATGAGCTGAAGCAGGATCGAAGACAACTTAGAATTATACAAGTTATTGATGTTAAGCCCGAAACAGAACCACTCACTTCAAGTGTGTTGAGCGCTACGACTACCAATTATTATATAGGTTTCTTGCTCCCTTTAGCCACAGGTTGGGCAATACAGAGCTAAAAGTTCACCAACGGTGTCCGTTTGTGGTCACAAGTGTGTACGGATTTGAAAAAGGTTTGCAATAGACATGAACGGGATATTTCTTTTTTAAGTGGTGGTGAGGATTTTTTTCCTTCTTTTTTGTAACCCTGAGCGTGGCGGTCTGCCGTCAGTGCTGGCGGCCCTAAGGTGCTTTTCTTGAAAATACATCAACAAATCAGCTGTTTTATTAACAAAAGGCTAATGCAACTGCCTCCTGTGCTCTTCCGGAAGTTTTATTTTCAAAATTTCTTTCGGCTTTTCTCAGAACTTGGCCGAAACCTTGCCCGTACAACATCACAAGGTTTAAAACTCGAATATTATGAAAAAAGTTATGTCAACAGCAGCAATGCTGGTAATGGTTACCAGTATGGCTTTAGCTTCCAAAAATACTAATGAAGCTACTAAATCATCACAAGTAAAAATCACTCAAAGCACGGCGATGGGTATTTATAATCTGCGTTTCGACGCCGACAGCCCAGGTCAGGTAACAATCAAAATTGCCAACGAAAAAGGCAATACCCTAATGAAGGAAAAGATTGCTTACACCACTTCATTTGAACGCCCCTACAACTTGCAGGATTTGCCCGACGGAACTTACCGTATGACGGTTGAGCGGGACGGCAAGGTGATTGAAGAAACCATTCAGCATGTGAAGAACAGGTCGGCAGTAAGGGCAATTTACGATGTGGATGTTGAGGAGGTATCAACCGGCAAATATCAGTTGGTGGTGAAGAAGACAGGTCATCAGGCAGTAAAAGTTAAGATTACTGACAAGAATGGGGTCATCTTCTTCAACGGCGCCATTGACGAAATGGGTAGCTTCAGCAAAACATTCGACTTAAGCAATATAGTTGCCAGCGACGTGAAGATGGAAGTCACGATGGGCGACAAAACAATTGTAAGGAGCTTGTAATATTTTTCTCGATGCTGGTGAAAGCCAGCTTACTTTAGCCACTCAAAAGCAAAAAGATTTTTTTAACTGAAGATATTGCCGGAGGCGAGAGCCTCCGGTTTTTTATTTTACGTCAGGAGTGTATAGCAATCTGTTCTCCTGAAAATCATACAAAGTAAGCCTTCTAAGGTCGTAATATGCTTGCCAGTAGCTCTCTAGTGCACCAATGTAGGCACGCTTGGCATTGTCCTTTTCCGTGAGGGCAATATTCAGATTGGTGATATCTATCTTGCCTATTAAGTACCTGTTTTGGGCAACCTCGTACCGTTTTTGTGCCACCTGATCAGCTGTCTTTGTTATTTCCAGCGAGCTCAGTAGCATATCAAACTGCTTCGTTTGCGTGATGATTTCCTGCTCGAAATTCACTTCGTCCTGGGCAATGACGTAATCAGTTAGCCGTTGGTTTGCCAGGGCGGTTTGCAGCCTTGATTTATTTCTTCCCCAGTCCAAAATAGGCATGTCAAAATTGATATTGACCCGCTGAAGTGAGTTAGGGTTGGCGTAAACATCGCTGAGGTAATCACCACGGTTGTTTAATCCGTAGGAAGCTGATAGGTTGACCTGAAACCGTTGCTTTCTTGCCTGTTCCACATCACGCTCTGCCTCCAGCCGTCGCCGCTCAAAGGCAATAAAATCTGCTCTGTTTTGTTTTGCATAGGTCAATGCCTGCTCCACTGCGATTTCGAACTGCGGAATTACTTCTGGCATTGCCAGTTCCACTTGCTGGTTGTCGTTGAGTCCTATGAAGGTTTTTAGTCTCAATATTGCATTCTCAAAATCGAGGCTGGCCTGCGCCACGTCCTGCCTTGAACGCAGTAATTGAAGCTCCACCTGAAGCAGTTTGTCTTCTGATGTAGTGCCGATATTGAAGCGGCCTTTTTCAATCTGATAAATCGTGTCGTTGTTGGCAAGATTAAACTGCGCAATCTGAAGGTTGATCTGAGCATCGAGTACGCTAAAAAACCTGTCCACAGCCGTTCTGGAGATGAACTCCATTTGCTCCACGTACTCTCTTTTACTTTCTTCAAAACGGATTGGTTCAGTTCGCTTCTGCCATTTTAGCGAGTTGAATGCAAAAATGGGTTGGAATACCGACAGTCTTAGGATATTGCTTGTCCACTGTGTGGTAGTTCGCTCGTAGTCCTGAAACTGATAAACATCGGAAAGAAGGTAAACAGTACCTCCAGTTAACCCCAGGGGCTGTGTCAGACCAAAGGATATGTTCGAATTGGTCTGTGTTCTTGGTTGAAAAATCAAACTGCCGTCATTTTGACGGGTTGCCAGAATATCTTTGCTAAAACTGGGTACATCTCCGCTAAGTCCAAGCTGGGGGTTGTAGTTAGTTTTAAAGTACCTGTATTGCCAGTATCGGTTTTCTTTGACTGTTTCCGCTTGTTTTGCCGAGGGAGATTGATCCTGCGACCGTTGAATAATGTCTCGTAGCGTCAGTTGCAACTTTTGTGCATCGACGGCAGGAGAAAAAAACAGAAAAACAAAAAAGAGTAGATAGCTTCTATTATTCATACCTGAGGGATGTTATCGGGTCTTGACTGGCAGCTTTTTGTGCCGGGGCTATTCCAAACACAAGGCCCACCGTGGCCGCTACACCGAACGAAACGATGACTGATGAAAAAGTGATGATAGTGGGGAAGTCGCCAAAGCTGGATATGCCCAGTGCAAGGCTAATGCCGAGGACAACCCCAACTATTCCGCCACTTACGCTGATCATCATGGCCTCGAACAAAAATTGAGTAACGATGTCAGTTTTTTGAGCTCCAATGGAAAGGCGAAGGCCAATTTCTTTGATTCTCTCCATAACGGACGCCAGCATGATGTTCATAATGCCAATCCCTCCAACCAGCAGCGAAATTCCCGCAATGGCTCCAAGCACAATATTGAAAATGTTTTGTGTTCGCTGCTGTTGTTTAAGAAGGAGCTCAGGAATGGTGATCTGATAATCGATCACTCCAAAATGGCGTCGCTCCAGCATTCTCGAGATTATTTCAGCCGTAGGCTGCATAAGAGCCGCATCTTTTACCTGCACCACCAACCGATCGATCTGGTGGTAATTGGCTGGTTGCTGCTCGCCGTTGTTTTCATTGTTATTATTTCTGGCGGCAGCTTTTAACATGGTGCTGGTGATAAGCTCCCGGTTTCTATACCGCATCAGGAAGGTTTTGATAGGTACATACACATCCATGTTATAGTCCCGTATACCTAGTTTACTGATACTTTTCTCGGAAATAATCCTTTCGTCAAGCACACCTATTACCTCCAGCCACTGGTTGCCGACTTTGATTGTTTTTCCAACAGGATCCTGTGTACTAAAGAACCTGGCCCGAATACTTTTACCAATAATGCAAACAGGTAGCCCGCCTTTGATCTGCTCTTCAGAAAACATATTCCCTTCCTGAAGAGTGAAGCTGGTGAGTTCAAAATAAGCAGGCATTACGCCTACCAGCTTGGCAGATCTCCGAAACCCGTCCTTTATGATAACGGTCTCCATTATACACTCCGAGCTCATAGCAGCAATGTCAGGGATGGTTTCAAGAATAGCTTCTGCGTCTGCCATTCTCACACCAGGTGAAAATTTCTTTTTTTCCTCTCCGGCAGAAGTGGAGGTTTCATCTAGTTTTTTCTCCTCCTGCTCCACTATGGGTTCAATAATGATGTTGTTAACGCCCACCATTTTGATCTGCTCAAGAATCTCCTTTTGGGCACCGTTACCTATGGCAAGCATAGCGATCACTGCAGCCACGCCAAATATGATTCCCAGAGCAGTCAAAAGCGATCTTAACTGATTGGCCAATACTGCTTCCAGGGCAATCTGGAAGTTGGCCAGCATCCTTTTGTTTATCATATCAGTCAGGCTTTCTGGGTGAGCGTACTTCAGACGTTGTTTGACTTACTTCAGCTACCTCCTGGTTCCTTTCTTTGTTTCTTTTGCCATTCAGAGAGCTGAGCATGTTGATCTTTGACTCACCAGTTCCCTCAGGGAGGGATAGGTATACCTTTTCGTTGCCGGTAAGCCCCTGAAGCACAACAGCTTCATTTGAGTTGGTAATGCCCATTTCTATCTCTTGATTCGAGCCGTCGGCGAGAACAACATACTGAATCGAATCGTTGCGGGAATGGATGGCTTCAAGCGGCACAAAAACAGCCGAATCAAGCTCCTGTACCACTATATTGTTGCTGGTAGTCATTGCAGGCCGTAGCGATGGGTCGCTTTCATTTACTCTAACTGTAACCTCAAAAACCTTGGCGTCAGAGTTAGGGTTCTGCTGACCTACATTGGCCACCTTAATCACCTCACCGGTAAGCCTTTTGTCAGGGTAGGCATCAAGGCCCACTTTCACCTTCTGACCAGGCTTCACCTTTCTGATGTCCACCTCATTGATAAAGGTAACCGAGATCATTTGAGTGAGGTCAGGGAGTGTAGCCACTACCGGATCCCACGGGCCAAATTGAGAGCCAGCAACACGCTTGTTTCCGCTCCAGTCCGAATAATAGATGACCATTCCATCTTGCGGAGCGAGAATAGTGAACTCTGTCAGTAACTCCTGAAGCGAGCGATAATCAGACTTCTCTTTTTTCAGTGTAGCCCCCACTTCCTGCATTTTTGCTACCGACTGTTCAATTTTTAGTTGATAGTTTTCCGTAGTTTGATCAAGCTCACGCTTGGCTTTCTGGACAGCAATTTCGTTTTGCTTTACAGTAGCTGGTGGTTCAAATTGAGATTGTTCAAGAATCAGCTCCTTTTCCTGCAGTACGTACTGTAGGTTGATTATCTTTTCTCTTTCAGTACGGAGTGTAATTGCGGAGTCTAATTTGGCCTGATCAAATTGCGATTGCGCCTTTTCGAGATTCGTGCCCGCATCAGACAACTTGGTGTGTACCTCCGATTTGTCGATAGAGGCAACAAATTCGCCTTTTTTAACTACTGTCCCCTCGTCGACGATCCGTTCAATTTTAAGGTTGTATATCCGGTTGTTTTGCGCATGGCTGGGCCCAAGCACTCTTACCGAATTAAGTGCGCTCAGCTCACCGGTAGTGGTAACGTCAACAATGAATTTACCCTTACCAACATCCACCAGGATGTTCCGTCCATCGTCTGTTTGGCGCTGACTGAAAAGAAGGAGGGCAATGAGAATAACTAAAATAGAAGCAGGTAGAATGTATCTTTTTTTCATGATGGTTAAGTTCGATTAGCATACACAATTAACAGAAGTATGAATTTGCACAAAAATCATACTAAAAAAATCAAAAGAGGTAATTAACTTCTTTTATAACTCAAATTGCGGTACGGTTGGTATACTTTACAAAAAATTATTAGTTACAAATATACCTAACAATTTAGTTGATGCATTTACCTGACGACACTTTATTTAGCCGGAAGTCAAGTAATCGCTCGTGTTTTTAGGTTATTTTGGCTATTTCAAGCTGATCGTTGGCAGTTATTGGACGCATCTTACTATCTTAGTGCACGCAAAAAGCTTTTTATGTCGTCTCATATTCTTATCTCCAGTCTCGAATTCAATCAGAAAAAAATAGAATCATTGCTGGCGGATCTAACAATTGATGAAACACTGGCGTTCACTCACGACAACATCAACAATATCCACTGGATCGTGGGCCATATTGCTTCTCAGCGAGATACGTTGCTTGAAGACCTGACAGGTGAAATGACTTTTCCGCAGGAGCTCAAGCAGTACTACGGCAAGACCGGCGATCCCCGAAAAATGCCCAAAACAATTGACTGGGCGACTTGCCTCGACATCTTAAAAGAGCAGTTTAATGATATCTCCGCCTGGGTTTTGGAGTGGGATAGCCAGGGACGCCTTGATAGAGAAAAGGGTGATGTGATAGTAAAATACCTTAGCCACGAGGCATACCATATTGGGCAGGTAAGCCTGATAAGGAAGATGCTCGGTAAGACTGCGGCTAAATAGTTGTTAAGCCCAGCCCGAAGGAGTCTTTATCGGTTCCTCTGCAGCAATCATAGCGTCGACAGATTATGGTCAGTTTTGTACTTATCTGGCTTTGGCTGTATCCACAAATACTGTCAACCTGCATTCCTCACCGTTGAGCGTAACCTGTTCAACCGAGAAAAGTATCAGTCTTTTTTGTCCTCGTTTTGTACTGATCGAGAGTTTGCTTTCCCAGGACTTTGAGTGCTTGCTGTTTCGGCTAAATATTTTTTTCATTTCGCCCAGGGGCACACCATTGAGTGTTAGAATTGGCTTGCCTGTGTATTCTTCGTAACTGTAGCCAAGCAATTCTTCCGCACTCTTGTTGATTTCGAGACAGATGGCGTCTTTGCTGCTTGTGATGCACAGTGCCACGGGACTTGCATGGAAGGCGTCTAAAAACCTTTCTTCACTGTCACGCAAGTGCTTTTTGATATTGCTTATTTCCGTTTTGTCACTGATCGTGAGGAAGTAAACCAGGCTGCCATGATTGTCAGCAAATGAGCCGCCATTGTACCTAAGCACTTTGACCCAGTTTTTTTTGATGCTTTTTATTCTGACATCAACGCCATCTACTTTTTCATTATTCAAAAGCCTGGTTAAAGGCCACTTGCTGATCGGAAGAGGTCGACCATTTAATTGCTCAAATTTGAAGTGTTTTAACAGTTCAGTAAAATTTTTGGGAGGGCTTTGCAAAGACATGAAATCGTGCATTTTGACGGCTGCTGCGTTCCAGTAGAGTAGCCTACCTGTCTTGTCAGCCACTATCAGCCCTTCCGACATGTGATCTGTAATGCCTTTTAGGCGACTCTCGCTATTTAACAGTGCGTGAAAAGTGGTTCGACGTTCGGTAATGTCAACTACTGACCCGCTAAACCTTTCTGTCTGGCTTTGTGAGCCCTTCACATAGGTTCCTTTCATCGCAATCCAATGAACAGACTTGTCGGGCCAAACCGCCCGCACTTCAAAATCAAAGCTGCCTTCTACTTTGGCGATGGTAAAAATTTCGTTCGCAGCCGACCGATCTTCTGCGTGGATGTGTTGAAGCAAAGTCGGTAAATCCCACTGAGTAAGCTGCTCAGTATACCCAAAAATTTGGTCATGGATTCGGTTTCTTACCGATTTGCCAGATACAATGTCAATTTCCCAAACACCTATTTTCGAGTCCTCAACGGCATTCAGGTAGAGGTTAGCGAATTGTGCATCTGATTCACCGGGAGAGGCAGATTCAGTAACCTCTTTAATATTGTCCACAATACCTCCAATGGAAGGGTCGTTGATCAGATTGACGACAGTGGAATCATAAACATGATAGCTACCATCTTTGTGAATAATCCTTGAGCGATGTCCTTTTATCGGAATGCCCGGGTTAAGGATCGCTTTTTCCATCACTTTTTGATTGCCAAGCACGTCGTCCGGATGAAGGCTTGAATACATGTCAAGTAGCATCGTCTCTTCTGGTGTATAGCCCAGAATATTTTCGACAGACGGAGACACATAAATTGGTTTGCCTTCGGGAGAAAGGACAATGACAGCGTCTCCACTGGCCTCCAGAAGGGCCTGGAAGTTCATTTGAAACTTTGCGGGCTCACTGTCGTCAGCATCGTTTTCAAATATTAAATAAAGGAAGGCACCAATTAAGTTTCCCTTTCTATCGAGCGCTGGTTCGAGACGGAAGCTATAGTAGGTGTCTTTGATACTTACACCACTTATTACCTCCTGTTCGTTAAAGGCCTGCTCAAAAAGAGAGCAAGTCGTTTCCTGATCTTTTGCAAACAGCGAACTGATAACTGAAAGTCCCCTCCTTGGTGCCGTACCCGTAATTTGTGCAAAGCAGCTCTCAAAGCGGGGGTTAAACTTCTGAATCGCATAGTCCTTGTCTATCAGCGCTACTCCGTGATAGGCATTGGATATGGAAGTCTTGATGCTTTCATTAGGTTCTGTGCTTTTACCGGCATCGGTGGCGGTTCCCCTGTTTCTTTTCATGCAAGCTGAATTTACAAAAAAGGCTGCTTTAGTGAAATACACTAAAGTCAACTATTGCAGTCAATAACTTATTAAATAATAGCTGGCGAAAAGGAGAGCGGGCCGATCTTTAGCTCCCGCTGTCGTCTGAATTAACGACGCAATATCAGCGATGGGTCGTTTAGTTGCGCCAAATTTTTTTAATATTTTTTAACAATTAGCATTTCAACTAAACTTGACAAAAACTTTAGGCTTTTATAAAATTGCCACCGTTTCCGGGAATTCTTCGGAATTGTACACATAAACTGGTAGTTGTTGAAAACTTCTTAATTGTTTTTTTTAAGACAGAAAAATCATGTCAATAGTTGTCGAGAACCTGACCAAGACATATGGAGAGCAGAAGGCAGTTAATGATATCTCCTTCAAAATTAATACTGGTGAGGTAGTTGGTTTTCTGGGGCCAAATGGAGCTGGAAAAAGCACCACCATGAAGATGATTACCTGCTACATGGCACCCACGAGTGGCGATGTCAGACTAGACGAGTTGAGCATCCTTAATGAGCAGGAGGATATAAAGAAGAAGATAGGTTATTTGCCTGAAAACAATCCGCTTTACACCGACATGGCGATTGTAGACTACCTGCGGTTTTGCGCCGAAATACAGGGAGTGAGCAAAGCAGAAATACCCTCCAGAATAAGCGAAATGATAGACATGTGCGGCCTGGAAAGGGAGCGTCACAAGAAAATAAGTGAGCTCTCCAAAGGGTACCGGCAAAGAGTAGGGCTTGCACAGGCCATGATTCACGACCCGGAGATTTTGATACTGGATGAGCCAACCACCGGCCTCGACCCCAACCAAATCATAGAGATCAGAAAGCTTATCAAAAAGCTGGGTAAGGAGAAAACGGTGATCCTTAGCTCTCATATCCTTTCGGAAGTAGAGGCCACCTGCGACCGTATTTTGATTATTAACAGGGGCAGAATTGTTGCAGACGGCACCTCCGACACGCTGAGAAGCCAGGCCGAAGGCAAAGAGCTGCTGACTGTTAAAATTGAAGCGGCTGATGCTGATGTGAAAAAGGCGCTGCTTGGGCTGGCATCAGTAGAAACTGTGGAGCCGGTGGAGGGTAAAGCCGGCTTCTTCTCAGTTCGTAGCAAGCCGGAAGTTTCGTCCAGAAAAGAGGTGTTTGACCTGTGTGTATCGAAAAAATGGTACTTGTTAGAAATGACAGGTCACGAAACCAAACTGGAAGACGTCTTTAGAGAGTTGACCAACTGATTTGGCTGCATCAACACTGAGTTGCGGCAAGCCCGGCAAGCATAATATGACATTATACCTTTGAAACCGAATATCGTTTTAATAATAACCGACAACGACTGATATGAACAAGATTTGGATCATTGCCAGAAGAGAGTTGGCCTCCTATTTCGATTCTTTGATCGCTTATGTAATGATCATTATTTTTCTGGGAATGAGCGGGTTTTTTACCTGGCTTTTCGGAAGCAATATATTTATGATCAACCAGGCCAGCTTACAAGTTTTCTTCGGAATTTCGTTCTGGACCTTATTCTTCTTTATCCCGGCCATCACCATGAGAACCCTGGCAGAAGAAAATAAAAGTGGAACCATTGAGCTCCTTTCGACCAAGGCCGTGTCCGATTTTCAAATTGTTGTAGGTAAATTTCTTGGCTGCCTTTTGCTGGTGGCTATCGCCCTGCTGTGCACGCTGCCTTACTACATAACTGTGTCGCAGCTGGGTAATGTAGATCATGGCGGCATTATCGGAGGCTACCTTGGGCTCATTTTGCTGTCGGCAGCCTATATCGGTATCGGGCTATTTGCCAGCAGCACCACAAGTAATCAGATCGTCGCCTTTCTAATGGCACTTTTTATTGGAATTTTCTTTCAGATCTTATTCGATGTGCTTGGATCCAGTTTTAGAGGTGCTGCGGGCGGAATATTCTATTACCTGAGCATGCAAACCCATTTCGATTCTATGAGCAGAGGAGTAATCGATTCTCGTGATTTGATCTACTTTGGCTCCCTTATAGCTATCTCTTTATTGCTATCCCAGGCAATGCTTTCACGTCGCAATTGGCAATCTTAAACAACTACTGACATGAAGGGAAGAAACGTAATTATTCAATTGGCTATAGTGACTGGCATTCTTGTGGTAGTCAACTTACTGTCGAGCAAACTGTATTTCAGAGGTGATTTTACCGAAGACCAGCGATACACACTCAGCACGGCCACTAAAGATATATTGGAAGATTTGCCTGAGGTGGTCACTGTGAAAGCCTATTTTTCGGAAGACTTGCCCACACAGTTGGTGAGCACCCGTCAGGACTTTGAAGATTTGCTATTGGAATACGAGAACAGGTCGGACGGCTACCTGGTCTACGAATTTTTGAACCCAAACGAAAATGAGCAGAAGGAGCAGGAAGCGCAACAAGCCGGTGTGAACCCGGTAATGGTAAATGTGCGGGAAAAGGATCAGATGAAGCAAATGAGGGCTTACCTCGGAGCCATCATTCAGATGGGCGACCGCAAGGAGATCATTCCTTTGATACAGCCGGGAGCGGCCATGGAATATGCCCTTACTACGGCTATTAAAAAAATAGCCATAGCGGACAAACCCAAGATTGGTTTGATACAGGGGCATGGAGAGGCGCCTTTGGAGGAAATGATTGAGCTATACCAACAGCTGTCGGTGCTCTATGAGATCGAGCCTTTTGGTCTTTCTGATTCGGCCGCCGTACCTCAGTACTACAGATCGCTGGCATGGATCAACCCGAAGGATACCATTCCGCAGGCAGATTTCGCCAAGCTCGATAAGTACCTGGCCAATGGTGGTGCCATGTTCGTTGCCTACAGTAACCTGAACGGTGACTTAAGCCAGGCGTATTTGTCGACTGCTAACGACATAGGTGTAAGCAGCTGGCTTTCAAGGCTGGGCATTCAAATGGGAAGGGAGTTTGTGGTGGATGCGGAGAATGCGCCGGTCTCAGTACGGCAGCAAATTGGCCAGTTTGTATTACCAAGACAAATTGCCTTTCCTTACTTTCCAATCATTAAAAACTTCTCTGATCACCCTGCGTCAAAAGGGCTGGAGTCAATCTTTCTGCCATTTGCCAGCACAGTTAACTTTACTAAGACTGATACTACCTTTCATTCAACCAGCCTGCTCATGACTTCCGAGCTTTCCGGCTTGGTCAGTCCGCCGACTACTGTCGACATTCAAAGGCAGTGGACGGAGAACGATTTTCAAAACAGCTCGCTGCCACTGGCCATGGCTGTTGAAGGGCCCCTGAGTGGTACTGCATCTTCGAAGATGGTGGTGGTGTCGAATGGTCAATTTATTATCAATGGGCCGCAAGGGCAACAGCAACAACTCAATGCCGACAATGTGAGTTTTGCTTCCAATGCCATCGACTGGCTGTCGGACGACACGGGTTTGATTGACCTTCGAACCAAGGGGGTAACGGCCAGGCCACTTGTTCAGCTGGAGGATAGCACAAAGGAGCTTTTAAAATATGGCAATGTGCTGCTTCCAATACTGCTGCTGCTCATCTATGCTTTTGTGCGGAAGCAAAGAAACAACCGCAAGCGGCAACAGTGGGCTGCCGGCAATTATTAGATTCATTGAGTAGTATTTGTTCGTAAAGCGGAAAAATCACACGAATTATGAAAAGTACATTGAAACTATTGGGTGTTCTTGGGATACTCATTGCTCTTTACTTTGTGGTTCAGTTCACAACAGACAGGGGTAGAAGTAAGTCGTTTAGGTCGGAACTGGTGAGGATTGATACTGCTGCCGTAACAAGACTGCAGATCGAAGCCAACGGTGAGCAACTCGTGGTGGAAAAGGGGGGAAGCCAGTGGAGAGTGAATACAACAGCAGGAAAGAATGTGGCCGCAACGTCTTCGAGCGTTAAAGGTATTTTGAATAGCCTGATGTCAGTGAAGCCAAGCAGGCTGGTAGCCAAAGATGAGTCGAAGTGGAAAGACTACCAGGTCGATAGCGCCGGCACGAGGGTAGAAGTTTTTGAAGGAGGTGAGAAAACACTTGACCTGGTTGTGGGAAGGTTCAATATGGAAGGGCAGCGGCAGTTCAGTACCTACGTCAGGCTGTTTGAGGAGCCGGAAGTTTATTCAGCGGCCAACTTTATGGGTGCCAGTCTTTCGACCAATTCTGCCTCTTATCGCAACCAGCAACTGGCCAGGTTTACCAGAGACAGCGTCTATCAGGTGACATTTGAGTATCCGGATTCAGCCTTCACACTCAGTAAAACAGATGGCAAATGGTTGTTGGGCGGTCAACCTGCCGACTCAGCCAACACCGCCAAATACCTGCAGGGCATTGCCTACCTGTCCAATAGAAACTTTGCTGATGATTTTAACCCAGTTGGAAGCCCGCTGTTTAGCGTGACTTACCTTGTTAAAAGTGGTAATCCGCTTAAAGTGGAGGGCTACCTGCTCAATGGTGAGCTGGTGGTGCATTCTGACTTCAATGCAGAGGAGTACTTTAAGGATGCCGGCTTGAGGGACAAAATATTCAAAGGGTCGACGTATTTTTTGAGTAAGGAAGAGTAGGGCTAGGGCAGCCTGTCATTACTATGGCTTTTCGAACGGGTTGATGCATTGTTTGATGGCTGAAAGGAGGGAGTGCCAGCAAAAAGCAAAAATTGATTTTTCCATTTCCCGGCTAGCCGATATTTCCCCTACTATTGGGGCTTCCATTTTGCCGACCCTTTTTGCTCGTGACTATGGTGTGGAGATAGGTTTTGAAGTTCTGCGCTGATGGTGCCATGGCTAATTTCCTTTGAGGAAGAATCACTAACTGCCTCAAAATAGAAAAAACTCGTTTGAAAGAAGGCTTAGTTGCTTGATCTCAACCTTCATATCTGCGCCTTCGCCACTCCCATTTAGTCTAATGACTTCACTGTTGTCTCTTCCGTTGACAAGAGTTGCTCTAATGACAAGCGAGTCCAGCGTAAGTTGGCCGACGACAATTTCATTTTTGAAAAGGAGATCTATCAAAGATATCCCTTGGACAGAAATTTGAGCGGCTGAAATATTGGGGGCCAGTAAATTGTCCTTGATGAGGAACGGCTTGGGTTGAAGTGAGCCTCTGGAAGATATTGTTAGCGCCTGAATCGTAACTCCAGGCGGTAAAATAGATGCTTTGAGGCTTTGGTATTCAATAGCGTTGTTATGCTCTGTTAGCTGAGCAAAATGAGTGTTTAGTTTTTCAGCAAGGAAGCTACTGCCATAAAATCGCACCAAAATGACCATAGTCAACAATATGGCTGCACCAATGGCAGCAATCTTCAGCGTTATCTTCATAAAGGGGCTTGATATCGACAATAGATTGTTGGGGGTAAGGAATATCTTGATAGTTTAGGAGGGTAAAACGGTAAGTATCCAATTCATTGAATATACTAAAGATAGCCTTTTCGGCGCTATTGATGATAACTTCACTTTTCACCAGCTTTCAATTGGTGAGGCGGGATGACTGGTATTTTCGCATTTTCGATTTTCCGCACGTTCAGCTAACTGTCTTGAATTTGGTTTTTTTGACTGGCCATCTTGTTCTGACGAACTACGGAAACTGGATAGACGTGAGCATTGGGGCGGTTGGCTTAATTACCGTTTTTTACCAGCTGGCGATCATTTATCCGTATACGCCAGCAAGTAGCAAACAGGTGCAAGATACCGACCCCGCTATTCCGTCAACATCGATTTCGGTGCTGGAGGCCAATGTATTGATGCACAATTCCAACTATGAGGCGTTGGTTAGTTTGGTTAAAAATTATCGGCCTGACATTGTTGTTACCCTCGAAACCGACGAGAAATGGAAAGATGGACTGAAGGAGTTGGAGTCTTTTTATAAACAGCACATCCTTCTTCCGCTGGACAATACATATGGTATCTGTTTTTATAGCAATGTGGCGTTTAAGAATGCAGTTATTAAACACCATGTAAGCGAAGAGGTACCATCTATTGAAATGACGCTTGATCTTGAGGGAGGCCAGGAAGTAAAGCTATTTATCGTTCATCCGGAACCGCCAAGCCCGACTGAAAAGGATCTGTCGACGCCCAGGGATGCGGAATTGGTTTTGGTGGGCAGAATGGCAAAGGATTGTCCGCTGCCGGTGATTATTACGGGTGATCTGAATGATGTTGCCTGGTCGCATACGTCACGTCTGTTTCAGCGCATCGGGGGCTTGCTCGATCCCAGGGTAGGGCGGGGCTTTTTCAATACCTTTCATGCCAAATACTCCCTCTTTCGCTGGCCTTTAGATCATGTGTTCGTATCCCGCCATTTCACTGTTGACAAGATTCAGCGACTACCAGCCTTCGGTTCGGATCATTTTCCTATTTTGATTCAACTGAGCATACCTTTGCACGCACCCGATAACGAGGCTGCCCCGGTGGCCAGTAAAGAAGATAAAAAGGAGGCTAGACAGACGGTGGCGGCAGCAAAAGCGGAGGAAACTTGAAAGCCACAATGTCTTCTTAGTTGGTGCCACTCATGCCAGATGGTACTGCATCCTGCTGATGCACGCCCTTGTATTTCACTTGCCTGGTGTAGGTATCAATAGTGTCTTTGGAGGTTTGATCGATGTGGTAGTACTCATAAGTCACGTCTACGTCCAACTCGTATTTCCTTTCGGACTTTTTCGTGCCTTTGATAGATCCCTCTTTCAAAGCGACGTCCGACGTGTACCCGCAATAACAATAGTAAAGAAAGAGCGTTTTCAATTTCTTTAGCTCCTCACCAGTGTATTCAAAGCTTTCTCCCGGATTTTCCAACTCCACAAAGAAATCTTCCGAGTATTCATCATCAGCAATAGATTTGTCGTCTTCTCTGACGTAATGACGATGGAAGACCACGTTGTCACCTGAGAATGCATAGGGGAACTCACCAGTGAGTTTGGCATCAACGAAGAAGTCAAGGCTCTCTTCTGCTGGATTGATGCCTTCTTCTTGTCCACAGCCAGAGAACATGAAAGCATAGAGAATTACTAACACACTAAAAGCACGCATAAGTCTGTTTTTTTATTAAAGACATCACAATGGCGGACTTAGTTGGAAAGAATCAAGTCAATACCTCCAAAATAGCCGATCCCAGACTGTCTTGAACAGCCGAAATGGCTCTTTGCCGAGGTTGTTGGTTTTCGTTTGAAGGAAATCCTCTATTTCCGGTATGTTGGTGATGAAAAGTGGCGACAATTCAACGACTCTTCTATCTTCTGTGTAAAGCAAAAGACCGAACTTAGCCAGGAAGTTTAACGGAACTACTTGCTTTTTGAATCCTTTCAGTTGACTGTAGTTGAACGCTTTCTCTTTGCCCCAGAACGGATACTTTATGGTAACCTTTTCCTCGTCAAGAGTGATTTTCGCTAAAATCGGATAGAGTGACGTGAAAACCTGATAGTTGCCCAATAGTATAACGAAAAGAATGGCAAGTGTCATGCCAGTGGAAGTATAGTCTTTTGCCAGTGATACCATAAAGCTCATCGCTACGATCACCAACGGCGCCATCAGGAGAATCATTTTCATCCAAATGACTTTGAAAGTGTCTCGCTTTACATCCATTACCATTTAAGTTTTTCTCTTATAAATGAGGTCAGACTTTCTGCCATCTTTTTGTTGTCAGCCACCCTGGGGTGCCCTCCCTTTTCGATGAAGGGAAAGAAATGAGTATAGATCAACGAGTCACCCAAACCATCCACAGCCTCCTGCACATAGCCAGGCCATGCTGAGCCCTCTTTGGTTGCATCCATGCTGCCCAGCGCACAGATAATCGGGGTGTCGGGGTACACATTTCTGACCATGCTGATAAACTCCTGATAAGAGGCAATGATTTCCTCTTCGCCTGGTGCGGCTTCTCCCAGCCGGAGACTAAACGACGGCTGCTCGGGCATATTGACTAGCCAGGAGTCATTTTGGAAGAGGTTCACCACAACAAGGTCGGGCGTTATGTGGGAAAAGTCCCATCTGCTAGCGGAGTCCTTCGGATTGAGCCGGGGAAAAACCTCAGGCATGATGATGGTTGGATCCCAGCTGATCATGACACCAATGCCGCTGCGGCAGGTGCAAACATAGTCAGCATTGAAATTCCGTGCCGTTATGGCTCCGTAGGTAGGGTAATTGTTTGTGTAAACGCTGTCGGGCGAATCACCACCTGTGAGATCTTCGATGGCGTAGCCAGCAGTGATGGAGTTGCCAATGAACTCAATCGTTCTTGAATTTTCAGGAGTCGGTAGCAACTCGCCTGTAACTTCAAACCCGTGAATGGTGGTACTTCCCTTGTCCCATTCATTTCTTTTTATGAGCGAAATAGTGTGTTCTCCCTCTTCCAGGTCTTTGGCAAGCGTATACCACTTTGTTGCGCTGTCTAGCCTGATATACCTGATACTGTCTTTGTCGATGACAATATTGAAGTAGTTATCACCTCCCTCGTCAGCAAGTTCAACTCTCAGGCCCGTGCCGTTAATAGTCAATGTTGCCTCCGAGCCCGACCAGAATAGAACAGGTGCCTTGGGGTTTCCAAAATCGATTCGGCCAGTGTAGTTGATTTGCTGATTGTCGGCCTCTATCTTAAGTTTTTCTAGCTGAGAGCAACCCGCTAACATAGAAATTATCAACAGGAAAGGTAGGACTAGGTGGTTTTTCATCGCATGCGTTTTAACTCAATGAAGAAGACAGGGAGGGCATTGCTTCCAAGCCCATATATTTACCCATGGCATGTCACTAAAATGCCAGTATAAACTTCTAAAAATATTGGCAGAAAAAATAATCGATTTTGCCATAAACAAAGCGTTTCCATCCTGGGCTATTTCTTAAACAAAAAATATACTGCTGCTACCAGGCAGGCAAACCCGGCCAGGTGGTTCCACCGAAGCGTCTCGGTTTTAAAAACGAGGAGAGTGAATACTGTAAAAACGATGAGCGTGATCACTTCTTGTATCACTTTGAGCTGCACGAGCGAAAAAGGGCCTCCGTTCTCCCGGAAGCCGATTCGGTTGGCAGGTACCTGAAACATGTATTCAAACAAGGCGATGCCCCAGCTGATCAATATGATAGCCACAAGGCCAAGGCTTTCGAACCACTTCAGTTCCCTGAACTTGAGGTGGCCATACCAGGCGAGGGTCATGAACACGTTGGAAGTAATGAGCAGAAGGATGGTGTAAACCGCTTTCATACATGAAGATTAAGCGGTAAATATACTGAAAGGGCTAATTCAATATAACGATGGATGCATTTAGCAAGGCTGCAAAGGAAACCCAAATAAGATATGGAACCAGTAGCCATGCAGCAGCTTTGTTAATGAGGTAAAACCGATTGATAGAAAGCAGGATGGCAACCCAAAGCACCACAATTTCGACCAATGCAGCAGTAGGGTTTCTCAGACCAAAAAACAGGACAGACCAGAGGCTGTTTAGCAGCAACTGGCCTACGAACAGGCCCAATGCCAGTTTTACTCCAATAGACTCTTTCGCCCTGGACCAAACAAGACCTGCGGCCACGCCCATCATTGCGTAAAGCAGCGTCCACACAGGGGCAAACAACCAATTGGGCGGATTAAAGGGAGGCTTGTTTAAGGTGGTGTACCAGGTAGACACCGATGATGAAGTTGCAATACCAGACAGCCCGCCCACCACCAAACAAACGATGACTGAAACTGCGACCCTGATAATAATTGTTTTGTTACTAGCCATCTTGTTATAACCCTCAATTGGCCAATAAGTTTGGTGATCTATTTTTTGTAAGGTACCAGATCCGATTTAATGGTCACTTCAATTTCCTCGGCTATGTTTTGAAACACAATCTGAGGAATTTCAATGTCATGATCCACCAGCTTCACCATAAAGACGGACTCAAGGCGCACAACCTTCCCCTCGACGAAGAGTTTTGAAGGCAATGATCTTTGTTGTTCCACTCCATGAATGCTCAGGATACCTTCGGCGGTCACTTCATAAACGCCATTTTTGGTAAAATCAAAATTACCAACGATCGATCCTTTGAAAGTGCCATAGGGATGCTTTTCACTCTCCATGTAGTTTTCGTTGAAGTGCTCTTTCATCAGGTCTTTGGCAAACTCGAATGTTTTGATAGGCACTCTGAAGGAAAAGGTTTTGTCGGCTACATTGATCAAGCCCTGTGCCGAATTGGTAGTGGCTGTGATGTCTTCTATCAATGCGTCGGAGAAGAAGCGGACGTTGGAGCTTTCCAGCATGTAGATCTGAGCTCTGGCAGTTCCTGCATATACGAAAAGAGCGAGGAGCACTGCAAAGGTTAATTTCGATGTCTTTTTCATTCCATTCTCGATTTTTTGGACAGTGTAAACTCTCTCGTGACATTAAACCCAAAATGTATGCCACCATTGCCCCATGTGTCGGTGTTTTCAGCAATGAAGCCTTTTTCCATCATGGCCAAAGAGTTGGTGAGGTGCAGTTGGAAGACGTGTCCACCTGTTTCGATGTCGAAACCGATAGAGAATGAATCGTTGTAGTTAGCTACGTTAGGGGCGTTTTTATCGGCGACCCTCAGAATGTATTCACCATTTAAGGCTGTTCTGCGAGAGAGTTTGATCCGGCCTCCGAAGCCAATTGCGGGGATGTAGTTGAGATCGGCGGTACCCTCTACGAGATTGAAATGCACCCATGTAGGGACAACCTCTGCCGAAAACCTGTCGCTGAATTTGCGGGCAAGCACCAGCTGATGCACAAAGGCTATGCGTGAGCTAAAGTAATTGGTGCGGTCGGGAAACTCCCACCTCAAACCATTTACCGACATATTGCTGACCCAAACGGCGCTAAGGGGCATTACTTTTTTACCAGTCGACTGACGGAGAATGGCTGCCTTCACAAAGCCATCGTAAGTCTTCTCGTAGGTTGACCGCCCCACGCCTACCATGAGCCATTTGGTCAGCCCAAAGTCGAAACCAAACCGAACCGACGACTGGTCGAGGCCCCACAGGTTGTAGGCACCCCCATTGAGTGGGCCAAAACGATGCGAGATCCTGAACTCCATGGCACCGGGTGCTACCCTTTCGGGCGAATGAAGATTGATGACTCTGGAGGATTTGAAAGTGGCCGTGGTATAGTCGATGGTTTCGCTTTCCATCGAGTTGAGCAGGTCATCCAGGTCTTGTGCAAGTGATGGTGCAATGGCAAAGGCAACCAAAAGGGTAAAAATTGAAAGTATCTTCATGGTTCGGTGTTAATTATTGAGGGTTCCTTCTGCAATCCATTGCTCTATCAGGCTGATTTGGCAGGCGGAAAGCTTGCTGCTCCCCCGAGGCATTTGAGGATAGCCCGACTGGTGCTTGACGGTGCCCACCAGGCTGCCATTGTCGGCTCTGACTTTTACGTTCTGGTAGGTGTCGAGCCTGACTCCTCCACCGAGGTTTGATGCAGCGCTTGCCGAATGGCAGGAGAGGCAGCGGGAAGATATTATCGGTTGAATGGAGGTTGAAAACGTGATGGCGGTAGAGCCGTCGCAGTTGGTGCCGTTTCCAGTTTCTTCCGGGTAAAGGTCTTGTTCATTGTCCCACTTGCACGAGGCTAAGGCAATACACAGTAACATTGGTAAAAGCAGTCTTTTCATGGAGCTTTTTTGGTTGAAGGGTTGACTGACGGTTTATTTACAAATAAGTAATATTCATACGACTTACTTATATGAGATACGAAGTAAATATGGAAATGGTGGCTTCTGGGTAGCTACCACTTTTCTAAGCTGGTAGATGTTTAGGGCAAGAGCTACTGTTTTCGTATATAGAAAATGCTTGCTGCCAAGGGCCAGTTAATTTTTCACTTCCTCTCCTCCAATCCAAACACCTGAAATACTCTTGCTGTTCTTAATATCTTCCAGTGGATTGGCATCCAACACCACAAAATCCGCCCAGTAGCCAGGCACAAGCTTGCCAACACCTTTGAGGCCAAGACACTTAGCAGCGTCGCTGGTGGCCGACACAATGACCTGCATGGGGCTTAGCCCGGCATCAGCCATCATAGCCATTTCCAGGTGTTCGAAGTAGCCCATAAAGCGGGTAGGGATGCCACTGTCGGTGCCAAAGGCAATGGTGACGCCGTTGTCGGAAAGCGTTTTCAAGTTGGCCATGGCAGTTGGTAACTGTTGCTTGTAGGTTTGGGCGCTTTTGCTGTTTTTGATCTGCTGTTGTCTGGCCGGGTCAAGCAGCGGCTGAACCGTAGCCTCACTAAACTCTTTCTGAAAGAAAGGGTCTGAAAAGAAGAAAGTCGTGTCCTCATAAACATAGGTTGAAAGCTCCCTGGTGAGTGTTGGGCAGTAGCAAACTTCGTTTTCTTTGAGCAAGCCGATAAGCTCATCGTTCACAGGGAGATCACGGACACTGTGAGCGAGGAAGTCGGAGCCAGCTGCCAATAGTTTTTTGGCGTCGTCCAGATAGTACATATGAGTGGCTATTTTGTAGCCAAGCTCGTGAGAACGGCTGATCACGGCCTTGTAGATCTCTTCTGACATTTTAGGGCTGCTGCCCAGGTTATCGTCCACCCTTATTTTCATAAAGTCGACGCCCATGGTATCATTTTGATCTACTACGGCAACAGCCTCTTCAGGAGTATTGCCGGAAATTACCTCGCCTGCTATGTACAAACGGGCTCTTTGCGTGGCAGCTGTATCTGCGACTGCTCTCAACGATACCGCTTCTTCTTTATCGGCTCCAAGACTGACCACCGTAGTGACGCCGTATCTGGCAAAAAGGCTCAGGTTGTCGACTAAATTTTGCTTTGAGTAGTGCCCACCTTCTATGCCTTTTACATCACCAACGTGACCATGGGCATTGATAAGGCCGGGGATGATGGTCTTGCCTGAAAGGTCTTTTATTGTGATGTTGTCGGGCAAAGTCACCTCATTCTTTGTCCCCATCGCCACAATGCGGCCATTGGCTACCAGCAGAACACCATTTGGGATAGGCGCAGCGCCAGTTCCATCAATAATAGTGGCTCCAGTGAAGGCTGTGTAAACTTTGTTGTCGGTTTGCTGCGGCGCTGAGCAGGAAATGAACCCTATAAGGGCAAGAACCAGGCAGTGGTGAGTTTTCATCTGTATAATATTTACTTTTTAGCGGCCAGATGGAATAGCCAAAACCTTTTGGAAGCGATAGTCGACTATTCTCCGACTTTATTCATTTCGCTGGGTATGGACTTTCCTTATGGCTATTTCATGTATTAAATGTAATAAATTTCAGAGCCAGGGACAGCAGGATGGCCTATTCTGCTGATGATACTATATCTCTATGATGGATTCTTCAAAAGTTTCGGGGTCGATAGCCTTGTTTTTAAGTCGTGTTTTGTACGTGTAAATGGTATTGATCGAGTAGTTCAATAGCCTGGCTATCTGATTATTGTCATTGATCCCTAGTCGCATAAGAGCGTATATGCGGATTTCAGGTGTGAGTAACTTCATATTCGAATCCAACTGCTCATCTTTTTTCAGCAGGCCATTCAGCTTCTCAATAAAATCAGGAAAGAGGTTGAGAAACATATCATCGAAATTCTTGTAAAGCAGCTCCCGCTCTTTGAAGGAATTAATGTTGTCGGTGATTTCTGAGAGGTCGTCAAACTTTCGTTGACTCAATTTTCGATTGATGGATGTCACCAGTTTTTCAGTTTTGAAAAGGTGCTCGGAAATCAGGTTGAAAAACTGTCCAATATAGGCCTCTTTGATTTTGTTGGATTCTTCCAGCTTGTGATTGGTATTGAAAAGTGACTCGTTGGCAGCATCGAGGTTTCGTTTTGATATCCGAAGTTTGCTGAGCTGTCTGAAAATGATAAACAAGAAAAGCCCCAGCACAATCACCAGCAGGGTGATAATATAGGAGTAGTTGATGACCCTTGTGTTTCTGCTTTCCAGCTCCTGGTATTGTTTTCCCTCGATAATTGGAAGTATGTCTGACACCTCTACTTTTCGAAGCCTGGAAGAGTAGAAGTTGGCATCATCAAGGGCTTGCTTTATAAACAGGGATGACCGACGCAAGTCGCCCTTCCTGAAAAGGCTTTCCGCCAACTCCCTCATGGAAACGTTCTCCTTTACAGCACCTCTTATATCATTTATGGCTGATAGTGCTTTGTAGTAGATGGCTTTTTGCGGGAATTTCTCATCAAAGACGACCCCCATATCATACGATCTCATGGCTAACTGATGGTGAGTCAATTTAAAGTTTTTGACCATTGAGAGGTAGACTCTTTCTGTTTCTTCGAAGTCGCCGTCCGCCTGACTGATCTGGATGCGAATAAAATGAGAGCGAAGGGAGGACGGCGAATGAAGCGCCAATTCCCTGTTCATATAGTCTCTGCTTCTTTGCTGGTAGATTTTGGCGTAATAAAAATCCTTTACGAAGTAGGCCATAAAATCGTAGAGCCTTGTGGTGACGGAATAGAACTCACTTCGGATGCTATCGGGAACGTTGGTGAGGTCTACCGCCTCCAGGGTGTCGGCAGCCTCCTTCAGCAGTCCGCCCGACTCCAGCACAAAAGCTGTTTTGATGCGAGCGGTTTGAATACATTCAAAAGATCCGATTTGATGGGCGAGGTCAGAGAGCTTGAGTGAATAAAAAAATGCGGAATCGTATTGAAACGACTTGTATTGATCCACTATGTGCCAGCATGCATTGTACTTGTCTGTGAGGCTGGTTGATTTACTGAGAGAGGACTTATACGCATCTAAGGTGGCTAACTTCTTTTGTATGTAGGTTTCCTTTTCCGCAATTTCTACCTCAAGCACTGTTAAAATACTATCGGTATTCAAAAGAGTAACCTCTTGAGGGAAAGCAAAATATGGAACTAAAAGGGCAATTAAGAGGTACTTTTTCATTGAGTTAACCCGGCATAAAAGGCGGTTGAATTTCCCGATCGGTGAGTGCTTGTTTTGGGGTTAAGGCCATAACAACACCAGCTCCTGACAAGATATTTCTCCTCCTTTAGAAAATTAACTCATTTTAAGCTTTTTTCAGCACAAAAAAAGACCGGAGACATAAAACCCCCGGTCAACCCTACAAACCTCTCGGGTGCTTTCCCGAAATGATGCGGAATGATACTTTGTAATTGGCCGTTGCGACGAAGCAACAGAAAAATGTTTTGTGGCCTAGCTGGCCATTTTCGGCATTCTTTCTATTTGAGATTTATCGGAAACAGTATAATTAATCAATATCGTTTTGTCTGAACACTGGAGAATGGCATCATCTTTTAAAATTGCTTCGCTGATGAACCTGGTTGCCCCTATAATTACCTGAGAGCCTCCTTCTACCGAGATGAACTTCACTTCCTTGCAATTGAGCTTACTGAAGTCCAGGCGGCAATTGCCGGATGCGTTTTTTACTGTGAGTTTCCGGCAGATGCCGTTAAATGAAACGGCACCAGTGCCTGCTATATCAAATTCGACAGCACCCTTTGGGTTGTAAATCATGCCAGCCAAATCAAACTGACCGTTAGCGATGAATTCTACGTCGCCAAAATTTCCTATGAGAAGGTCGCTGCTTTTGCTGTCACCTTCGAACTTCATTGTTCTGCTGTTTGAGTAGGGTTGTATCATAATGTATCAGTTTACCGGTGCTGGAGTGGGCAGTAAAGTCAAAGGAGTCAGTGAGCTTCGATGACTCAACGTATTGAAATCTACTGCACACCCTTGAGCATTATGAAATTACCGAAGCAGGAGGGAAAGAGGAAAAAGTGATTGAGGAATATAGAAATATTTAGCATTTCAATGTTTTAAAGTGTTGATTATGAGTGAAATAATATATTTTTTACTGGGGTCGTGTATAGATTAAATATAGCGAAGTAAGTGAAGGTTTGGGAGGATGTATGCAGAGGGGGCAACGTGGGAGGAGAGTTTAGCAGTGTTCTGCTTTTAGCCTCCGGCAATGGTTGCTCGTTAAGATTGTCGATGAGTTTCTGAGGTGGAGCTCAAGGCTATCGATGTAGTTGAGAAGCTGTACATGTTTTTCTCTTTGCGAAGGGCTGTCACCCTTCGCAAGAATATACCGCCCCTTCAGGGCTCTGATGCATCCGTATCCAAGCCCTGAAAGGGCGGTATACCCACAGGATTGGGTGAAAGCCCAATCCTGATGATAATAGCTGTTAGCCGTTAGTTTTTTATATTTTTATTTTACGAAGGGCCGCCACCCTTTGCAAGAATATACCGCCCTTTCAGGGCTCTGATGCATCCGTATCCAAG